>WNGB01004003.1_pt1 | contig 35958 bp, 34 predicted proteins | sample 5400681 | NCBI WGS metagenome assembly WNGB01 (sample SAMN13153367, study PRJNA577476) | soil metagenome | isolation source: 115 cm soil or saprolite under grassland replicate 2 | place: USA:California | collected 2016-06-15 | reverse complement strand
AGTTGATCGTGGGGCTTGTGCCCGGGGACGAGGTGCGGGTAGGAGGGTAGCGTCGTCACCCAGAGTCGGCCTTGCGCGTCGAATTGCATCGCGAGCGGGTTGTGCAGCGGAAAGTCCTTCTCGGAGGCGAAAAGGTTGATTTCGTAGCCCGGAGCGAGCTTGAAGCGCTTGCGGGCCTCCTCTGGGTCGAGGGCGGTCGGGACGATTTTGCCGCCGATTTTGCCCTGCTCCTGGCCATAGAGTTCCGCGATCGACAAAACTCGATTTACCACCGGGGCCAACTCAGTGATTTTACCTTCCCCGGGCACTAACTTTACCGAGGTGATCTTCGGTGCCTTGTTCAACTCCAGGATGCGGGCGTCAAGGCGGCGGATGATGTCGTCGAGTTGCTTCATCTCGCCGGGGAAGTTGACAACCCCAAATGGCTCGGCGCGGCGGCCGTAGACGTACTCTGTGTTCGTCGGCCGCCAGCGGTAGAAGAATTGCCGGTCGCGCTCAATGATCGCCTGTCGCGGTCGTTCCACCGCGTCGTGCAGCGGACTGACGCGGACGTAGACCCCCTTGCCCCACTCGTCCGCGCTGGCAACGGCACAGGCGCGGCCGTCGATCTGCAGGGTGTACTTGCCCGGAGGCAGGTTGGCGACCTTCTGCCATGCCTGCAAGTGCTCCAGCGACGGGTGGACACGGGCGCCAGCCGGCGGCGGGCAGGAGAACCAGTTGCGATAGTTGGCTGCGGGGAACCGGACCTCCTTCGCCCCCGCGACGTTCCCGGCGTCCAGGCGCATGAGCGGAGCTTTCAGGCCGAGTTGTTGCGCGGTGAGGTGCGCCACCGCCCAGTACCCATACGCCGTCAGGTGGATGCCGTTGATCGTCAACCGGTCGCCGCCCTTCTCGCTCATCAGCGCGAGTGTGGGCGTATACAGGTCCACGAAGGGGATTTTCTCCGCCGCGGCGATCTCGCGCATCGCGTCGGTGTAGAGTTTCAGGTGCTTGTTGTGTTCGGCCGGGTCGGGCAGTTCGCCACCGAGGTTCTCGTGGGCAATCGGCGAGATCAGCACGATCCGCGGGGCGGTCTTGCCGTTGTACTTCTGGCTGGCATAAGCCTTCAGCAGATCGCTCAGGCTCTTGCGGAAGTCGGCCAACCCAGCGGCGCCGCGGAACGACTCGTTCATGCCGTAGCAGACGAAAATGACGTCGGCCTTCAGCTCGGCGAGGAACTTGTGCCGCGGATCGGGGCGCGGGACTGCGCGGCCAGCCTTCGGCAGCGTGTAGGGGCCTTCGGCCGAATAATACTCGAAGTTGAGTGGGCGTGGTTGGAGGTTGACCTCGTCGGCGGCGTAGCCGAGGTTGCGGAAGGTCAGGCCGAGGTCGGGCAGGCGAGTCTGCAGGACCGCTTCGAGATAGCCGAACTCGGCGGCGCGCTCGGCGAAGGTGTTGCCGACGAAGACGACGCGGTCGCCCTTCTGAAAGGTGAGTTTGACAGGTTCCTGGGCAGCGACGGGAGAGACGAGGAGAGCAGTTGCGGCGAACAGGCTGGCCGCCAGGCGAGAAAGCAGAGGGTTCATGTCGTGTACTCGAAGCGGTGGTCGTACGCGGAGGGAAGCCCGATATGGGCTGTATTATACGAACCGGTGTGCCCCGCAACATCGCGACCACCACCGGGTTCAAGCGCCATAGTGGTCTGCTTGTCATGCGGATGGTAACGTGAACCCTTCTTCAGCCTTGGCGCTGGCACTCTCCAATTTGGACCAGAAGCGCTCGAGGAGGGCGAAACCCTCCAGGTAAGCGGTCGTTGACAGTCGCGCCTCAGCTGCCATCATCGCAAAGTCGGCTTCCCACGACACCGGCGGCAGCGGCAGCGCCTTCGGCAGCGGGTGTGTCTTCCGCGTCGCGAAGGTCGCCAGGACGGCTGCACGAACAAGGGCCGGGTCAGGCGGCCCCGTCTCAATCAGCAAAACCAGATCGACCAGATCCTTCGAGCGCGTGTTCGTGCGGTCGCCCCAGGGGAACGTGTAGGCATGGATTTTCTCGGCGAACTGTTGTGGGCAAGGGATGGCGAGTACCTGAGCCGGCTTGATCCCGGCGAACGCGAGCAGTCCCTCACCGCTCAGCAGTTCGGGCTCCCCTACCACCGCATCGCCACAGCCGACGTCAATATGGAACTTCGCGTAACTCTTTCCGGCCAGGATTGCCTCACAGGGAAAGCGCGCGCCTCCGAGGGGTGCTCCCGCCAACTCCGCCTGAGCCGTCCCGATGCGGAACTCCAGGTAATCGCCGAGGTCAACCGCCGCCGCCTCCTGCAGTCGCTCGCGGAGCCATTCCGGGTTCCTGTCCCATTCCGCGGGCACCCTCCCGCGCCCCACCGTGAGGTCAATATCTTTCGTCGTCCGCGCACGTGGCCGGTAACGTAACTCCAGAGCAAAGCCTCCTTTGAGCAGCCAGAGGGGGTCGGGAATCTGGAACATGCGCCAACAACCGCTCGATCACTACCTTGAGGCGGACTGTATGCAGCGGCAGTTTCCGCTCCCCCGCGAGGGCCTTGAGGCGAGCCTCCAGTGAGGTCTTGAAGGCGCCGGCGCTTTTGAATTCCCGGGCCATGCGATCCCTCGCTTTCGTTCACGCGCTCGGTGCTGCTGCCTGCTTCAACGCCAGTGCCAGACGGCCCAGACTGGGATCCTCGCGAACCGCGGAGTCTAACTTGCTCTGGCGCACCAGGCCTCGGTCCAGGGCGTCCAGCACTGCCTTCTCCAGTTGCTCTTGACTGATGCTGCCGCGGGCAACGTCGCGCAGGGTGCGCAGAGGCGTGGTGACCTGGAAACCCTGCCGGTGCGAGACATCCCCCGGAGCCAGCACCGCCTTGTGCAGGAGGCACCCTTCTGGGGCTTTCTTCCGAAACCAGGGCGGGACAGTGAGGTGTGTTTTCGTTGGGAGCAATTCGCTCAACTCATGCAGAACGAGCGCGGACTCGTGTGAGACCACCGCTTGCGGTTGATCCTGACGATCGCGGCTCCACAGCGCGAGCCGGATCAGGTCGTCGTGTTCGGCTGGTGGGATGTCCGGCAGGCGATACAGGCCGTGCCCTACCCGGAGGAAGTTGCCGCAGGAAACGTGGTAGTCGAGGTGTTGGTAACCGTAGCCGGCTTCCTGGGCCTGCTTGCTGGTGAAATAGCCGCCCTGTTCTACCGCAACGGCAAATAGCTGGCGGCTCGCTTCTCGGGTCGAACGCTTCATGCACAATCCTTCAAAAAACTTGAAGTATTATGCAGCGGCCGGGCCATTTTTGCAAGGCGAGTTTCTGTTCCGGAACCTGGACTTGCCGCACAGTTACAGCGGAGCCGGGTTCGCGGTTGCGCACGCCGGTAGCAGCCGACGTGCGTTTTCGTGATACACTTGCCGCAGCACGTCCGGCGGCAACCCGAGGCCGCGCAACGCCGGCAAAGGCGGCTCGCCCGCGGCCGGCTGGTAATCCCCATCGGCGACCGGGCTGGGGCCTTCCCAGGTGCTTTCCCACAGGGTCCGTTGGCACCAGTAGCGGCTGACGTAGTGCTCACGCACCAGGGCATGCCGCGTCGCCAGGTCCACCCCGAACAGGAAACGCGATGGATGGCGACAGATCACGCCGCGGATGCCGTCGCGCTGCCGCGAGACTTCGCGCACCTGCCACTTGGTCGCGCTCGTGTCGAAGTAGAGGTGCGGGTAGCACTGCAGCAGTTCTTCCAGGTGGTCGGGGTTCTCCGGGTCGCCGCCCATGTGGGCCGCGATCCAGGTCACATCCGGGAACAGGTTCAGCAGAAACAGCAGGCCGAAGTAGTGCTCCTGCTTCTTGCCGTAGCGGAGGACGTCGGCGTAGGCGCGGGCGAACCAGGTGTCGGGATCGCTGACGTGAACCATGAACACACGAACGCCGGCGGCCCGCGCGCGCTCGACGACCTTGCGCCGCCACGGAGCATCGACGAACAACCCTTCCTCGCAGCCGCGCGGCGGCCCCCAGAACTTGATGATCTCGACGCCCTGCTCCAAAAACTGATCGAGCAGGCGATAGGCGACGTCGTCCGGCTCGTCCTCGCGTTTCTGCAGCAGGCCGTTGAAGCCAAGTTGCGGACCAAAACGCTCGCGTAACGGGGGAATGTCCTGCGGTGGGCACATGGCGTAGGTGCGGACGATGCCGAACTCGCGGGCCACGTCAAGCATCAGTTCGGCCGGCGCCACGCTGCCGTTGCGACCGGAGCCGCCGGGAAAGCCGGGCGAATCGTTCGGATGCGTCATGGTCGCGTGGGCGTGGGCGTCGATCAACGGACCGTCATAGCGAAAGTGTTGGCGGTCGGCGTAGGAGACGCCGGTGAGGTTGTACTCGGGGGGACTGGGCTGAGTGGGAGTCATGTGGGCTCGGATCGCCTCCTGTTTGGGACATCGGAGCCGAAGTCAACAGCGTGAGCTTACCTCCCAGAGCGGAGGGGTTCAACGGATTTCTCCGCCGGCCGCAGTCGCTCAAAACGGAATCTCGCTGCCGGGGTCCGGCGGGTCCGGGGGCTGTTCGTCCGGGTTATCGCTCTCGGCGGCCGGCGCCGCCAGGCCGCGGTTCTCCAGGATGAGTTGCAGCGGCACCAACTCGGTGAGCAGGAAACGGAAGGTGCCCAGCGCTTCCAGCAGCGACGGCCCGTACGTGTAGACCACCCAGCGCCAGTACGGGCTAAGCCGGAACTGCCCGCGGCCGGACACTTCGCTGCCGCGCTCGATGAAGTCCTTGACCAGTCGTTCCATCGCGGCCAGCTCGGGCGGCCCTGTGGGATCGGTGGTGCTGACGACCCGGACATAATACCACGCCCACATCCCCGACATGGCGACGTCGATCTCTTCCGCTTCGGGCAGCGGCGGGTCCGTCACCTTACCCCGTGCGCGCAGATACTCCTCCAGTTGTGCCCTTGTGAGAGTGTTATTGGCGGCATCAAGGCAAACCATGCCCAGCTGCTCGCGTTCCGCAGGAGTCAGCGGCGACTTCCGGGCGTCGGCCTTGCGCCGCCAGAGGTACGTGGCGACGTCGTCCCGGCTGGGCGGCCTCGGCTCCTTCCATTGCTTCTGACCGTCGAGGTACGAGGCGACGTGCAGCAGCGGGTGAGCCAGCGCCAACCCGCCGGCGGTGATCGGCCAGTAAAGCAGGGCATGCGGCAGGCCGCGCTCCTTCAACCGGGCGTCGGCGAAGCAGTCGCGCAGGCGGCGACCGACCTCTTCCACGAGTCCGTTCTTCGGCCCGAATAACTCCTCGTGCATCCGATTGAGCCGCTGGCCCACACGGCGCAGGTGATTGCCGCGCAGCGTCACCGGCAACGCCAGCTGCCCAAGGATATATTGCAGATAGCTATTATAGCGTGCAACGAGCGACAGCACCGACCGGCTCGCAGCGGCCTCTTTGCGCAAGGTCTCCTCCAGTTGTTGCAGCGCCGGCTCGTCCACCGCCCAGGTGCCGTCCGCCTGCAGGCGGAGCAGTCCCCAGCGCGGCCCACCCGGCGGAAGTCCTGTCAACGAATCCTCCGAGCGTCCCCCCAGGCACACGGCGCCTGACTTCGCCTCGTTGACTGCCAGCCCGCACGCTCCGCAGAACGCCTGAATCGTGCCCCAGACGGCCCGCACCTGTTCGGCGGAATCGGTGAGGAAGCACATGTCGTCCACCGTGCGCAGGAGTTGTATACCAGTCGTGCGATAGACGTGTAGGTCAAGCACCCACAGCACCAACTCGGCGAACAGGTCGGCGAGGACGTGATCCAGCGGTAGACCGTGGTGGATTTGCCGGGTCTGGCCACGATAGCGCACGTGCGGTTGGAGAACCTTGCCGAAGAAGGCCCGCCAGCGCGCCGGCACGCCGAGATGTCCCAGCACCTCCAAAATCAGTTCGTGGGAGAGCGAGGGGTAATAGTCGCGCAGGTCGGCCTGAACGACGTAGAGCGGCGTCTCGGGGTGGGCGGCTCGGGCGAAGCGCATCTCTCGCTCGACGGTCAAGAGCAGGTCGAGCAGGGCATAGCCATTGTAGTTGGGGCTGGCGCGTCCGCCGGTCGGCATGGTGGCGAGGAAACGCGCGGCCTGCTCCCGCAAGCGTTCCTCGGCGATTTCCGCCGTGAGCGAGTCGGGCGGCTCGGGCCGAAAGAAACGCACCTTGTCTTCGTAGAGCGTGGCCCAGGCCAGCAGCGGTTTGAGTTTCTGCGCCCAGCGCAGGCCGACGATTTCCAGGAACAGGGAGGTGATCAGATCCGCGTCGAGGTAGGGGCGATGCTTGACGCGGACCCAGACGGCGCGGAGGGACGGAACCTCGTCGGGCCAGTCCCATTCGTCGAGGCTGTTGAGCAGGATGGTGAGGGCGCCCGCGAGTTCGGTGAGTTGCGTCGCGCTGCGCCGGGCCTCGGCGGCCTGGCGGCGAAGCGCGGGCGCGAGGTACGGATCGGACGCCAGCCGATCCAGGACCGGCGGCACCTCTTCACTGCGGACCGGAGCGAGTGCTTCGGACCTGGCGAACTCGGCGATGGCGGTCGCCTTGGGCCGCAGCACCCCGCGCAGGCCCTCAAAGACACCGCTGGGCGATTCATGATCAAGCGGAGGGGATTTGTCCCACATGCGGGCAAACGGATCGGTTTCCGACTCCGCCAGTGCTGGTGCTTCATTGGCTCCTCTGCCGGTCCATTCGCTGAGGATGCGTCCGAAGGCGTAGGTGAACTCGGCCCGCATGCGGCCCTGTGCCAGCTCGCGTTCCAGGAAGCGCGTCCGGTCGGCGATCAGTTCCGGCGGCACCTCGCCCAGTTCATCGGCGAGGTAGAGCGCGTCGAGCTGCTTGACGTCGGGGTGCAGCGGTTTCTGAGCGAAGGTGACCTCGCGCAGACCCTGGTAGAGAGCGCGGAGCCGTTCCAGGGCGGAGTTGGCGGAGGTGACGCGCTGCTCGATGGCATCGTACTGCTGCTGGAGGCGGTCGCGCTGCCGCTGGGTTTCTCGCAGCTTGATCCAGGCCAGTTGCTGGGTGTGATTCATCGGTCCGTCCTGGGATGTCGGGCCTCGTCGTACATCTTGGTGGAGGCGTTGAGCGGAACTACGGAGGAGTCTATCGGAGGCGACAACCTGTGCAAAGCAGATTGCCGAACCTGGCCCGCAGTTGTCTCGCCAACCGATAGAATGAACGCGAGCCGTCGCCCAGCGTCCGCCCCGAGAACCCCCATGACACCCGGCAGCGAAGCCTATGACCGCCTCATCGAGGAATTGCTCGAAGAGATCAATCTGGGCCGCAGCCTCGACGAGTTGCTCGACACCGTCTACGACCGCTTGCAGGGCATCGTCCCGTACAACCGGATCGCCGTCGCCCTGGTGCAGCCCGGCGGCGACAAACTGCGCCTGGTCTGCTGCCGCAGCGATGGTCCCGAGGCATTGCGGATCGGCTATGAAGATGATATCGCCGGCTCGACCCTCGAAACGCTCCTGCGAACCACCCAGCCGCGCATCCTCAACGATCTGCCCGACTACCTCGACCACAAACCGTCGTCGCGCTCGACGCGACTGATCGTGCGCGAGGGCATGCGGGCCAACCTCACGCTGCCGCTGGTTGCCGGCGGACGGCCGGTCGGCGTGGTGTTCTTCTCCAACCGCGAAGCGGGCGTTTATCGCGAGGAGCATGCCCGGTTGCTCAAACGGCTCGCTGGCCACATCGCCATCAGCGTCGAAAAGACCCAGCTGATCGAGACCCTTCGCACTCACAACCAGGCGCTGCACGAGGCCAACGAACTCAAGGCGCGCTTCGTGGAGAAACTGCAAGAGGAGGTCGAGCGGCGCACCGCCGAGTTGAGCCAGTCCGAGGAGCGCTATCGCCTCGCCTATCAGGAGATCGTACAACTCAAGGCCAGGCTGGAGCAGGAAAACGTCTACCTGCGCGACGAGATCAAGACCGAACATGATGTCGCCAACCTCGTCGGGGCCAGCCGGGCCCTGGCGCAAGTGCGACAGGCCATCGAGCAGGTGGCCCGCACCGACAGCACCGTGCTGATTATCGGAGAAACAGGAACCGGAAAGGAGCTGATCGCCCGGGCGATCCACGAACTCAGTCCGCGGCAAAACCAGCTGCTCGTGAAAGTGAACTGCGCGGCCCTGGCGCCGGGGTTGATCGCCAGCGAACTTTTCGGCCACGAGGCAGGCGCCTTCACCGGAGCGGTCAAGCGCCGCCTCGGCCGGTTCGAGTTGGCCCACCGCGGCAGCATCTTTCTCGACGAGATCGCCGAGATTCCGCCCGAAACGCAGGTGTTGCTGCTGCGCGTGCTGCAGGAGCGCGTGCTCGAACGGGTCGGCGGCAGCGAGCCGGTCGCCGTCGATGTTCGCATCCTCGCCGCCACCAATCGCGACCTGCAAGCGGCCGTCGCAGAGGGCGGGTTTCGCCCGGACCTGTTCTATCGCCTGAACGTCTTCCCGATCCGCGTCCCGCCGCTGCGCGAGCGCCGCGAGGACATCCCGGCCCTGATCGAGCATTTCATCCGTCACTTCGAGCGGCGCATGAACAAGCACATTGTCGCGGTCAGCCGCCGCAGCATGGACCTGCTGACGGCGTATAGCTGGCCGGGCAACGTGCGCGAACTGGAGAACCTCGTCGAGCGAGCGATGATCGTATCGCACGGTGATACGCTGGAGGTCGATCCGACGTGGCTGTCGGGCCCTGTCGGCGATGGCCAGCCGGAGACGCGGCCAGCCCTGGCGGAACTGGAGCGGCGCACCATCCTCGAAACGCTGGAGCGCTGCGGCGGGAAAATTTACGGCCCCGGCGGCGCGGCCGAGGTGCTGGGGCTCAAACCGACTACCCTCTACGGCAAGATGCGCAAGCACCGCATCCGCAAAAGGAGCGGGTCGCTCCGCTTTGAATGAAGCGAGAACCCCTCCCCCCAACCCCCTCCCCTGAGAGGAGAGGGGGAGAAGAAGTCTTGTGTTGCTTGCTCCCCCTCTCCGCTGCGGGGAGGGGGTTGGGGGGAGGGGTTTTCTCCGCCGTGTCAGTCAATGATCTTGTTCAGCGGATATTCGACCAAGCCGCGCGCTCCGGCCTGCTTCAGCTGCGGGATGATGTGGCGAACGGTGTTCTCGTCGAGGATCGTGTTGACGGCGACCCACGCCTCGTCGGACAGCGACGACACCGTCGGCTTCTGCAGCGCCGGCAGAATCTGCAGCACCGCCGGCAGGTCGCTCTTTTTCACATTCATCATCAGTCCGACCTTGCCCTCCGCTGCCATGGCGCCTTGCAGCATCAGGATCATGTCGTCCATCTTCTGCCGTTTCCACGGATCGGCGGCGGCGCGTTCGTTGGTGATGAAGCGCGTCGTGCTCTGCAGCAATTCCGCGACGATGCGCAGATTGTTCGCCCGCAGCGATGATCCTGTTTCGGTCACCTCGACAATGGCGTCAGCGAGTTTTGGCGGCTTGACCTCGGTGGCGCCCCAACTAAATTCCACCTGGGCGCTAACGCCCTGCTGCGCCAGCCAGCGTTTCGTCAGGCTGACGACCTCCGTGGCGACGCGCTTGCCCTGCAGATCCTGGACGCTCTTGACGGGCGAGTCCTCGGGGACCGCCAGCACCCAGCGCACCGGCCGCTTGCTCACCTTGCTGAAGACCAGTTCGGCCAACTCGACCACCTTTGCGTCGTTTTCGAGGATCCAGTCATAGCCGGTCAGGCCGCAGTCGAGCGAGCCGTCCTGCACGTAACGCGGCATCTCCTGGGCGCGGATCAGCGTACAATGGACCTCTGGATCGTCTATGGAGGGGTAATAACTGCGACTGGCGAAAGTGATCTGGTATCCTGCCCTGGCGAACAGGCGTCCCGTCGCCTCCTGCAGGCTGCCCGCGGGAATGCCCAGTTTGAGGATCTGTCCGTTCATGTGGATTCAACATACAAAGCCGTCTGTTAGGAGGTTGTGGCCGCATTGAAGCTAGACTTCCTTCGGGTCGAAGACCCGAGTTCCGATTCTCCACAACCTCCTAACTTCGCTTATTGTCGACCGTACACCTCTTTGGGGTCAAAAAGTCTCTCCCCGACGACGCGCAGGCCGTCCTTCTCCACCTGGCGGAAAAAGCAACTCTTGTAGCCCTCGTGACAGGCCGCGCCGCCGATTTGATGAACCTTGAGCAAGATGGTGTCGGCATCGCAGTCGATGTAGATCTCGCGGACTTCCTGGACGTTGCCGCTCTCTTCGCCCTTGCGCCACAGCCTGCCCCGAGACCGGCTGAAGTAGACGGCCCGGCGTGTACGCACCGTCTCCTCGTACGCCTGCGCGTTCATCCAGGCGAGCATCAGCACTTCGCCGGTGTCGGCGTCTTGGGCGATGGCCGGCACCAGACCGCCCATTTTCTCGAAGTCGATCGTCATGGTGACACACCCGTGACACTCTCGGTGAGTGGCGCTCAATCGTACTGGATCAGGCTGAAGATTTCATGCGGCGCCAACCGCTCGCGGCCCTTGAGGAACGTCAATTCCACGAGGACAGCGCACCCCAGGACGGTGCCGCCGGCCTTCTCGACCAGCTGACAACCTGCTTGCAACGTGCCGCCGGTCGCCAGCAGGTCGTCCACGAGCAGCACCCGCGCCCCCTTGACAACACCGTCAACGTGGACGTGCAACTCGGCGCTGCCGTACTCCAAATCGTACTGCAGGGCGTGCGTGCGCCAGGGCAGTTTGCCGGGCTTGCGCAGCGGGACGAGCGGCTTGCTCATCACCAGGGCCATCGGCGCGGCGAACAGGAAGCCGCGCGCCTCCGCCGCCGCCACGGCATCGACGGCCTGGCCGCGGTAATGGTCGCACATGCGCTGGATGGCTTCCCGAAAAGCCGGCGGCTCGGCCAGCAGGGGGGTAATGTCCTTGAAGAGGATCCCCGGCTTCGGAAAATCCGGCACGTCGCGGATGTAGCTGGCAAGATCCATCATGAAGACGCCCTCTCCCCTGCGTATGGTGATGACAGGATACGAATTCGGGAAAGTCCGGGCAACCGTGCGGCGTGGGCTCGCCATTTTCGGGGTTGCACGAAATCCCCATGATATTACCCTTTTCCAATAGCCTTTGAAAATAGGGGACGGTCTTGCCGAAGATTGCCCGCGTTCCTGATATGATCAGTACAGGGTGGTCTTTTCCGTCCTTTGGGGACGATCATGAATGATGTGACGGAACCCGTTTCCCTGCCTGCCTCGGAACTGCCGCTGCGCCGCCGGGCGCGCCTCAGTCCGCGGCTACGGAAGTTCCTCGCCTGGTGCGTCCACTTCTACACCGCGACGGGGCTGATCGCCGCCGGCGGGATGGCCGTCGCCATCCTGAACCCCAGCCTCGAATCGTTTCGCCTCGCCTTCCTGTTGATGATCGTCGCGACCCTGATCGACGCGACCGACGGCCTCTTTGCCCGGCTGGTGCGCGTCAAGGAAGTCCTACCCGGCTTTGACGGCCGGCGCCTCGACGACCTGGTGGACTTCCAGACCTACGTCACCTTGCCGTTGCTGTTGATCTGGCAGGCGAGACTGCTACCGCCCGGACAGGAGGCGTGGCTCCTGGTGCCGCTGCTGGCCGCCGCGTACGGCTTCTGTCAGGTCCAGGCGAAAACCAGCGACGGCTATTTCCTCGGCTTCCCGTCGTGCTGGAACATCGTCGCCTTTTACCTGTATGTGCTGCAGCCGCCGCCTGCGGTGACCGTGGCGTTGCTGGTCGGTTTCGCGGTGTTGACGTTCATGCCGTTCCGCTACCTCTACGCCACGCAACCGGGCAGGCTCAATCGCCTGACGAATTACCTCGGGGCTGTCTGGTGCGTTCTCCTGGTGTGGACGCTTTTCACGATGCCGGGCCACCCCGCCCCCGGCGAGAACGCCGACAACTGGACGCGCACCCTGACCTGGGTGTCGTTGTTGTTCCCGGTGTACTATTTCGTCGCCTCGTGGACGATCACAGCGCGGCACTGGTACGCACGGCGGGAGCGACGCAAAGGATAAGTGCGAGAACCCCTCCCCCCAACCCCCTCCCCGCAGCGGAGAGGGGGAGCAGAAGAAGCGCTGTCCGGCTTGCTCCCCCTCTCCGTTGCGGGGAGGGGGTTGGGGGGAGGGGTTTTCCTCCGCATCAGCGCTCCTCAAACAGCACTTCCGCGGCGGCATAGCGCACTTCCACGATCGTATGGAGCGGGAAAAGCTTGTATCCCGCTGGCACGCGCCCGACCAGGCCCTTCAACACGCCCGCCCCGCCTTCCTTGGTGTTGGTCTTCTGCAGCAGCGTCAGCGTGAGTTGCTTGCCGTCCTTCAGCGTGACCTCGTAGTCCGGCCCCCACTCCGTCTTGGCATCGGCGGGCGGCACGTTGCGCAACTTCTCCAACTTGGCGAGGTCGATCTTGACCGTCGTTTTGAAGTGCAAGGTGCTGCTCAGCTGCTCCCTCCCCTTTTCCGCGAGATAGAGCGCCTGGATGTCCGCGATCTTGTGGCCGGTCTGCTCCTTGTCGCGGCCGATGATAATGGCGCGCCGCCCGGTCGGTGCGGGGACGGGCTTCGGTGTTGAGAATGTCAGGCTATGCACCCCCTTACTACTGCCGCCCTGGAACTTCATCGCCGCCTTGCCCAGTTCGCCCAGATCCGTCTCGGCCTCCACCTCCAGTTTGTTGATGCCGATGAAGCGCGTCGAGCCGGTCAGCGACATCTCTTCGGGGCCGTTCTCACCCGTTGCCAAATACGTCACCTCGACGGTCTTCTTTTCGTGGTCGTACTCGAGCTTCTTGAGGCTCGTGAGCGGAATGAGCGTCAGGATGCCGTCCTTGTAGGTCGTCGATTTGTCGTCGCGGAACTCCAGAACTTCGACGCCGGCGGGCGTTTTCTCCCCCTTTTTGTCGACCTTCGGTGCGGCGGGGGCCATCCAGGACACGCGGCGCGTGCCGACGAGGAACTTCCAGGTCTGCAGTTTGACTTCCTTGCCGTTGTGGTCAACGACGGTAAGGGTGGGGCCGGTTCCCTTGGCGGGTTCCTGGGCCGACAGCAAAGGATCCTGGCCGGCGAGGCCCGCGACCAGGCCGCAACTCAACAGCAGGGGCAGCAGGTAGGCTCTCATCGGAAGTTCTCCGCAAGGCGTCAGCGACAAACGAACTCCACAGGCGTTGTATGGATCCATCGCGAGGGTTTCCCCTCCCACAAAGGGCGCGGAAGCGATAAGTTACGGGAGAGCAAGGCCCGCAGGGCGGGTCGCCGCATCGAGGATCGCGACATGAGCGCTAATTGGGATCGCTGTTATCGCCGCCACTTCGGCTCGTATTTCGGCAAGCCGTTCGACGTGCAGACCTACCGGCCGGGCGCGGACAGTCCGCCGCTGCAGCTCGCTACTTTCGACCAACCCTATCCCGGTTATCGTGTATATGCGTCGGTCGGCCTGACGGCTTACGAGGCAGACGTCAAGGCGCTGGGTGAGGTGATCTTGCTGGCGGATACGGCCTGGAAGGATGTGCCGTTCCTGTTCATCAATGCGTTGTTCTTCGCGGTGCAGCACAACATTCCGCTGACGTCGCGTTTCGCGATCGGAGTGGCCGGCCTCATGCCGGCGTTCGCCGAGCAGTTCGACAAGGCGGCGCTGTACTTCACGCTGGCGGACGGCTTTCCGGAGGGGTTCGAGAAGGTGGAGTGCGACGGCGAGGCGGGGCTGGTGTTGCAGGCGCTGTTCATCTCCGAGGCGGAACACGAGCTGCTGAAACGCCAGGGGCCGACGGTTCTTGAGGAGCGTTTGCACGGGCAGGAAGCGGATCTGTGCAGCCTGCTGCGGCCGTCATCGGTGTGAGAAGTCCATCGGGTCGCGTCACCCGGATCGCCGAGCAGGGTTTAGAGATAGAGGAGGTTTCAAAACCTTGCGCGGAGGAAACCCCGATGAAGGCAGCGCAGCGATTCGCGAGCACCTTGTTTGTGATCGGCGTCGGCATGGCGTTGACAATACCGTGTGCTGCGCTGGCGTCCTCGGACGAGCAAGTTGCCCAAGCCAAGCCGGCACCTGCCGACAAGGTGGCGAGCATTCAGCTGACAACGCTGGACGCGGAGCAAGTCGTACCCATCCTAAAGAAGATGTTCGAGAAGGGGGGGCCGTTCATCGAGGCCGACATCTGGAATAATCGCATCATCGTCCGCGGGTCGCGCGAGCAGATCGCCGCCATCAAGGACGCGCTTTGGCCCCAAGACGGGGAACCCCAGCGCATCACCATGCGGGTTATCACTCTGGAGAAGGGCGATGCCGCCGCAACAGCGGAACTGCTGAAGCGTGTAGTAACGCAACTCCGGCCTAACCCGGTGCGGGTGGTCGTGGCAGGGAAACCGGAGCCTCCTCCTCCCAAATCCACCCCACAGCTGAAGGGCGATGCGAAACCGCTGCTCGACCCCACGGAACAGCGCGACCCCTCGAAGCCGCTGACCATCACCGCCTTTGGCAACCGGCTGGCCCTCACCTGTGACGATCCCAAGACGCTCGCCCTGGCCGCCGCACTGGCGCGTGGGCTCGCACCACCGCCGGAGGAACCCGACGCGGAGTATGTGCTCATCCGCCTCCGTCACGCTCGCGCCGCCGAGGTCGCCCAGACTCTCGATTATGTGTTTAACGGTCCGAAAAAGTCGAAATCGAACGACAAATCGGCACCCCGGAGCGAACGCATTCGCGTCATTATCGACCCAGGAGTGAACGGCCTGTTGCTCCGGGCGAATCCGCTCGACACGGCGACAATCCGTCGTCTGGTGGAGCGGACGCTGGACGTGCCCCCGCCTGAGCCGACCGGCAAGAAAAAGCCACAGCCGTGAGGGAGACGAGTCGGTCGGAGGCAGATCAGTCCTTGCTGCCGCTTGGCGCAAGGCGCTCCTCGGCGTCCGACGTTCCCCCGCCAAAGCCGCGCATCTTCATGTTGTCGCCGCGCAGGTCTTTCCAGAACTCGTCCCAGCGACCGTCGGACGCGCACCCAGAGGCGAACAACAGGGCGCAGAGCAACACACCGAGACGCTTCATGGCCCCAACCCCCGGAGCGACGAAATGCATTGATCCCCGCCGCCGTATAGCCTGTCCGCGGCGGCGACGCAACAGGGCTTTTCTCCTCGCCGTGTTCGGCACGCGGATTGCACCTCTTGTCCCATGCGCGCCGGCCCGAAACGATGGCTTTCCAACGGCGCGTCGTCAACCAATTCATCACCAAAGGAGGTCGATCATGGCGGAAGGCAATCGTGGTTTTAGCGCAACGGCGGAGCAGCACGGCCAGAAGACCGGCAACGCTGGCCGCGGAACGAAACCGGAAGAAGCCAAGGGCGTGATGGGCAATGTGGTCGAGGGAGCGCAAAACCTGGCCTCCTCGGTCGCGTCGGCCGCTGAAAATGCCTGGGACACCACCCGCAACGTCGCCCAGAAGACGGCCTCGACGGTCGCCGGCGCTGCCGAGGACGCCTGGGATAGCACCACCAACTTCATGCGCCGCTATCCGTTCGCGACGCTCGGCATCGGCATCGGCCTGGGCTTCCTGCTGTGCATGGCGCTGCAGAGCCGCAGGTCGTAACCCGTGCCGTCGGCGTGTGAGCGCCGGTGGGCAAATCGTTTCCCACGTAGGCCCCGCACGATTCGCGGGGCCTACTCTTTGCGTTCGCAGACAACACGACCGGAGCGCGGGCGTCTCGCCCGCAGCCGGACAGGTTGGCTGCGGGCGAGACGCCCGCGCTCCGGCGTGTGGCCTCTCTCGGTTTGTTCACCTGTCATCGGAGACCATTCCCCGCTATCACGTCCTTGGAGGAAGCACTCCGTCAACCCGGAAGAGGTAATGGCCGATGTTGCGCGTGGCGACGAAATTCCTGCCGGATGTCAAGGCGTTCGAGACCGCCTATCGCGCCGGCTTCCGCAACGTCGAGTTGTGGCTCGACGCCGCGATCCTCGCCAACTGGCAGACCGTCGCCCGTCTGGCTCGCTCCTACCCCAACGGTTATGTGCTGCACTTTCCCAATCGGCTCGACTTGTCGCCGGCAACGCTGGAGCAGACCGTCGCCCTGTACCGCGAACTTGACTGCCGTGCCCTGGTCATCCATCAGCCGATGTTCGACCGCTACCACGAGGCGTTGGTGCGCCTGGAACCGGACCTGCGCCTGGCCGTCGAGAACCACAAACTGACGCCGGACGGCCTCGCCGCCTGGGCCGAACGCAACCCCGGCCTGGCGCTGGACGTCGAACACGTCTGGAAGTACACCCTCCGCGATGGTTCCCTGGAGCAAGTGCTCGGACAGGTGCGCGACCTGCTCGCCCGTTTCGCCGGGAAACTGCGACACGTCCACATGCCGGGCTACTGGCCCGGGCTCGCCGAGCATCGGCCGATGTACTGTGCCCGTGAACTCGTCCTCCCAGTGCTGTCGCTGCTCGCGGAGGCCGGCTTCGAGGGGCAGATCGTCAGCGAGACGAATCCCCCCTACCAGAACCTCAACGACCTGAGCATGGACGTGCTGCTGTTCGATACCTGGCGGCGGCTGCACGACCCGCTCCTCGCCGGCGTCGGCCCGTAGGGAAAGCCACAGCAGGAGAGACCATGATCCGCGTCCTCGTCGCCGAAGACTCTCCGACCGCTCGCGCCCTGCTCGTGGCGATCCTCGGCAGCGACCCGGAAATCACTGTCGCCGGCGAAGCCTGCAACGGCGCCGAGGCCGTCGAGATGACGCGCCGCCTGCGTCCGGACGTCGTCACCATGGATGTGCGCATGCCGGTCCTCGACGGCCTGGAGGCGACCAAGGAAATCATGATCACGGCGCCGACGCCGATCGTCATTGTGACCGCCAGCTTCCTCGCGCGCGACGTGGAGATCTCGCTGCACGCCTTACGCGCTGGCGCCCTGACGGTGCTGGCCAAACCGCCCGGGCCGGAAGCGGCGTCGTTCGACGAGGCGTGTCGCCAACTGATCGCCGGTGTCAAGGCCATGTCACAGGTCAAGGTGGTGCGGCACTGGCGGCCGACCACGAGCGTTCCGATTCGCCATCCGCCCCTGGTCCGCGGCCGCGGTAAGCTGGTGGCGGTCGCCGCCAGCACCGGCGGGCCGGCGGCGCTCCACCGGCTGCTCACGGACCTGCCCGGCGACTTCCCGGCGCCGATCCTGGTGACGCAGCACATCTCGCCGGGCTTCATCGCCGGCCTGGCCGACTGGCTAAACCGCAACAGCGACCTGCGCGTCAAGCTCGCCGAGGCGGGCGAGCCGCTGGCGCCGCACATCGTCTACCTGGCGCCGGACGATCGCCATCTTGGCATTTCGGAGCAGGCCATCGTGCTCTCGACGGCGCCGCCGATCGGCGGCTTTCGCCCGTCGGGGACGTTCCTCTTTGAGTCGGCCGCGCGCGCCTACGGTGCCTCGGTGGTGGTCGTCATCCTGACCGGCATGGGTGACGACGGCGTGGCGGGACTGCGGGCCGTGCGCGCGGCGGACGGCTGTGTGATCGCCCAGGACGAACAGAGTTGCGTGGTTTTCGGCATGCCGGGCGCCGCCGTCGCCGCCGGCGCCGCCGACCTGGTGCTGCCGCTCGACGCCATCGCGGCGCGGCTGCGCGAACTGGTTTCCTGAATTGGCTGCGGTGGAGAACCCCTCCCCCCAACCCCCTCCCCGAAGCGGAGAGGGGGAGAAGAAGAGACGTATTTGTCTTGCTCCCCCTCTCCGGTTCGGGGAGGGGGGAGGGGTTTCCGCGTCGAAACAAGACACGAACCCCATTGCCCAACAGTATGACTCAATCAACCCCTTCGCGTGTCTTACTTGTCGAGGATAGCCCTACCCAGGCGCGGCAACTCGCTCTCCTCCTGGAAGAGGCGGGCTTCCAGGTCACTGTCGCTCCGGATGCGGAGGCAGCCTGGCAGCGGCTTGCGCGCGAGCGGTTCGACATCGTCCTCAGTGACCTGCTGCTCCCCGGCGATAGCGGCTTCGACCTGTGCCGGCGTATCAAGGCCGATCCGGTGCAGCATCACTTGCCCGTCGTCGTGCTGACCAGCCAGGCCGACCCGGTCAACGTGCTGCGCGGCCTGGAGGCCGGCGCCGACGGCTTCATGACCAAGGACCGCAGCCCCGACGAGATCGTCGGACGCCTCCGCCGTACCCTCGCCCGCGTCGCTTCCACCGCGGCGCACCCCAACGGGGAGCGGACGCGCGTCGTCTTCCTGGACTGTCAATTTGAGCTGAGCGTCGGCCGCGAGCAACTGCTCAATGTCCTGCTGTCGGCCTTCGAGGACGTCGTCCACCTCAACCAGCAATACCAGTCCACCGAGGCCGCCCTGCGCCGGGCCAACGTCCAGCTGCGCGAGGCCGCCCGCTCCGAACACCAGGCTTTGGAGGAACTCAAGCGCACCCAGAGCCAGCTGGTCCAGGTCGAGAAACTCTCCGCTCTTGGCCAGACCGTCGCCGGCGTCGCCCACGAGATCAACAATCCGCTGGCTTTTGTGAGCAATAACGTCACGGTCCTGCAGCGCGACCTCGCCGCCCTGCGCGATCTGCTCCAGCTGTATCGCCAAGCCGACGACGCCCTCGCCACGCATGTGCCCGAGCTGCGCGAGCGCATCCACGCTCACTGCGAAGAGATCGACCTCGATTACACCTTGCCGAACCTGGAGGGCTTGCTGACTCGTTCGCAGGATGGTCTGGAGAGGATAAAAAAGATCGTCAAAGGCTTACGCGACTTCGCCCGCCTCGACGAGAGCGAAATGAAGGAGGCCAACATCAACGAGGGCATCGAATCGACGATTGCGATCCTGCGCGGCGAGGCACGTAAGCAAGGCGTGGAGATCGCCCTGGAATTGCAAGCAGTGCCGGAGGTGACGTGCTATCCGGCGAAGGTCAATCAGGTGGTGCTGAACCTGGTGGCGAACGCCATCGACGCCTGCTCTGGCGGGGGCAAGGTGACGGTGCGGACGGCGCCTGCCGCGGACGGCGTCGAGATTCACGTGATCGACACGGGCCGCGGCATCGATCCGTCGATCCGCGACAAGGTCTTCGATCCGTTCTTCACGAGCAAGCCGCCGGGCAAGGGCACCGGGTTGGGGCTGAGCATCAGTTACGGCATCGTGCAAGACCACGGCGGCCGCATCACCTTCGAGTCGGCGCCGGGGCGGGGGACACACTTCACGGTCGTGTTGCCGTTGCGACCGCCATCATAACGACAACCCGCTTGCGGGTTAGCACGGGAGTAGATCACTCAGCGCTAACCCGCAAGCGGGTGGCGGTTGCTCGGTCTCTTCGCTCATTTACCGTTCCGCGGCGTCATGTGGATGATCTTCGGCCACTTCGGCCCGAAGTCCCAATGCACGTCGTTGTCCACATCGTGACACGACTGGCAGAACATATCGATCGCGTTCATGCGGCGGATGCGCTGCTCCGCCTTCTCGCCTGGCGGGGCCTTGAAGGGGTTGATCGCCGCGCGGATCTTCAAGTTGTTCCTGTTGGCGACATGCTCACTGCAGGGGCCGTGGCAGCTCTCGCAGCCGACGTTTTTCAGCTCATGGGTCTTGATCGCGTCGGTGAAGCCGGTCTCGTAGGGGAAACCCACAACGTGACAGACGATGCACTCGGGGTCATACTGGCGGTTCTTCGGCCGGATCGCCTTTGGTCCTTCTAGCGTGGCGTAGGCGTGAGCATGGCCGGAGTCCTTCCAGATCTTGTAGGCGGCGGGGTGACAGCCCTTGCACGCACCTGAGCCAACATATTCGGCATTGTTGAAGGTGATCTGCACGGGATGCTTCTTCCTTGGGTGCTTCGCCAGAAAGTTCGCGTCCTTCACGTCCTGGGCATATTCCTCCATCAGCGCATGGATAGGATTCTGGTGGTCCTTCCCCTCCGGCGTCTCGTACTCGGGGCCGAGTTGCACGAGTTGATAGCGGATTTGCCACGGCTCGTCGGCCTTGCCCGTACGGAAGGCGCCAATGACGCCGATGTGCCGGCCTTTGTGGCCAACGCCGACGATCATCGAGTCGCCGACCTTTTCGGGGACGCCCGACGGCAATTCGTCGTCGAGCCGCAGGATCACGTTGATCGCCGGGAAATTCTTGTCGGCCTTGTGGCGCTGAGCGCAATACTGAGCGCACCCGCGTGCCTCCTTCAACGACCCCTGGTAGAGCAGTACCACGAATTCGACGTTCTTCGAGCGCACCTCGGCAAGGCCGTGTTCGAGCGCCTTGGTCGCGTCCAGGCGGAATTTGAGATCGTCATCGTTGATCTTTTTCGCCTCTTCGCGGACGCTCGGAGCAACCAGCGCCAGCACACCGACCCTGGGCGTTTTTCCGCCGCCACCGACTGCCGACGCTTTCACCGTCAAGAAGAACGGGTCGTTCTGCTTCTCGCGCGTCAGCAGGCTGGTGTTGACCACTGGCGGCGACGGGTTGTTGAGCGCGTAACTGTTCATCGCCTCGTGCAGCGGCAGGCTCATCTCGTTCAGCCCGAAGCCGACGGCGCTGTAGCTCATTTCCCTGAGAGATTTGAGAGAGTAGACATATTTGAGGAGGGTTTGCTGGCTGTGGCGCTTGGGCTGGTCGGGGATGTCGCCCAGATCGACGGCGACCAGCGGCCAGCCACGATGGTCCTTGAGGTAAGCCAGGAAGTTATAGCGCCGGGCGAGGCCGCCGTATTGCGGCTCCGAGCAACCGCAGGGCTGCAGGTAGCCGTACTGCTGGCCGGAGAGCGCGATCGCCACATCGGGCTTGTCCCAGCCGACAAAGAGCGGTTGAAGTTGCGACCCCTCGGGGGCCTTTCCCGGCTTCGGCTGCGCTACCCCATCGGATGGTGGCACGCGCAAAAAGAGGACGAGTCCCACCAGGCAGGCGACCACGGCCACGCCCCCGGCAACCACGCGGCCCAGCGTCTGCGCGGAAGATCGTCCAGTACGCTGACCGACCGGGCCGGGCGCCGCAGACGACGGCACGCTTTCGGGGGCTGTTCCGGAACGGAGGAACAAGCCGCGGTCAGGGGTGGCCTGGTCTTCTTTCTCCATGAGAGCGCTCTCCTCCGTCAAGGCAAAAGGAAAAAGGCAAAAGGGAAAGTGAACCAGAAGCCAGGCGACCGCTACTTTTCCTTTTGCCTTTTTCCTTTTGCCTTTTTTCGCCCTTCCTGTCAATTGCGGCTTGCCGTCCCCACGAGTGGCAGCCGCATCAGCCGTGGCGGCTTCTGGTTCGCGGCGCGGAGTTGGATCGCGCTGTCCTCCGGGAAGGGCCCCGAGGCGGCGTTCGGCGGCACCGTCACCTTCACCTCCCACACCCGCCAGTCGGACACCCGCTGGTCGGTCTTCTTCAGTTTCACATCGAGATTCAGGTGCGCAGGGGTGAAGTCGACGTACTGCAGTTCCAGGTGCGGTTTGGCCCAGAGTTGCACCGTCGCGCTCGTGCCGAAACTGGACTTGAAGAATTTGAGGTTGATCTTGTCCTGGTCCTCCAGGGCACCCAGCCGGATCTCCCCCAGAACCATGCCGCGGACCCTGGGCAAGTGGACCTTGGTGAGCAGTTTGCCGTTGCCGGAGATCAGCAGCGGCGCCTGCTTGTGGAAAGCACCCAGGTCGAGTTGCTTGCCGTCCTTCCGTTCGTGGACGCGGACAGAGACGCGGTAGGCCGAGCGGACGCGCGTCGCAATGTCCCGCGCGCTCAGCCGCTTTTCCAGGTCGCGACATTCCTCCTCGGTCAGGGGCGTGGCGGTGAACGTGAAGCGCGGATCCTGTTCCTTGCTGCGGTCCACCTCCACCTTCAGGTCGCGCGTCGCCGACCAGCACTCGAACGAGGCGGAGGCGCTGGCGCCCTCGGAGGAGAGCGCGCCGACCTCCACCTTCTCGGGAAAGAAGTGCACCGGCCGGACGTAGGCCACCGTCGCGACCAGCTGGGCGACATGTTGCCGGGCATCCGATTTGCCCGCTGGACTGGCCCAGATTTTCGCGGTCAGCTGGACTTGTTCCGGCTCCTCCTTGTGGCCGTCCCAGTGCAGTCGCACAACGGTCTGACTCCCCGCCGGCACGAGCAAGCCCGCCTTGGCGTCCTTGGGCAGGGTGCTCCAGGGGAGACCGTCCTTCACTCCCTCCCGCGGCGTATGCTTGACCAAATTCCCCGCTTCGTGGGCCTTGCGGTAGGCGGCCCATTCCGCATCGGCCAGGGCGCACGCCTCCACGCGCGAACAGCGGCAGCCCTGCGACTCGAGGCCGACCTCGACCGACTGGCCAGCCACATTCTTGAAGATGAAGTCGTAGTAACCGGGGTCAAATAGCTCGTCGGTGAAGACCTCGTATTCCGGCAAGTAAGCCGTTTTGAGGGGGTCTTGCATCGGATGCTTGATATAAACCCGCTCGGGGACAAAACGGGCCACGGTCAGCAGGGATCCCTGTCCCAGAAGCGAGCCGAGCAAGCCAGCCGTCTCCGCCCCAAAAAAGGGATCCATCCGCGTTTCCCAGGAGGCCGTGAAGATGAAGGATTTCGTATTGGGATCCAGGCTCAACCAGCCGGGACCATCGGGGTAAAGAAGTCGCTTGTCCCCCTCCTTGATGGGCGGCGGTCTCTCCTTGTCGTCCGTGGGCCTGCCCTGGCTGGGGAGCCACTGGATCGCCCAGGCAAGGACGCCGACCGCAACCACGAAGATGAGCAGCGGCAACACGATGCGCGTGAAGACGTGAGGGGAGGCCGGTTGCGCCGGTGGGGAGGGCAGGCTCGGCGGCTCGATTTCTCCCGGGTACCGTTTCTGCGAGAGAAACGTGTTCTCCAACGAACTCCGGTCCGGCGACTCGCGGATGGCATCCTGGGGAGCACCTTGAGGCAGCTGGTCCGACATGACAGATCGCAGCGCGGAGGGAAAGGACGGTCCAGGGTCGGCGCGAGTCGTCCCTAAGTGCGGTCATTCTAACCCCGCACCGGGGGGCGTTCAAGTCGGGCGTCCCCCGAGCGGTTTGTCAGAACCCCTCCCCCCAACCCCCTCCCCGCAGCGGAGAGGGGGAGAAGAAAAGACGCGATATTACTTGCTCCCCCTCTCCGCTGCGGGGAGGGGGTTGGGGGGAGGGGTTTACTCTGGTTGCCGTACTTCGCGGAACATTCACAGTACGCCTGGACGATTCCACATGTTCAGTTATAATAACCTTTCTAGGGCTACGGAGCGCTCCGTACGCTCTTCGAGGACAGGCTTCACCTACCCACCCCGTCAGCGCTCTCCTTATGGCCGGGGTCGCCCACGCTGGGCTGAACCGGACTCGCCCTGCGTACCCACGGTTCTCGGACCGTGGACCCATTGAAGCGAGCGACAGTCGAGGCTTCCTCCGGTTCAAAGTCGCCGGACTTACCCACGGTTCTCGGACCGTGGACCCATTGCAGCGGAGGAGTTGGTCGGAAAAAGGCAAAGTTTTGGCTGAACCGCGGTTCTCGGACCGTAGACCCTTTGAAACGGAGGAGTTGGTCGGAAAAAGGCAAAGAACTTGGCGCGCGGCGCGGCGTCAGCCCGCCGTGTGAGTAGTCCACGGCGGGCTGACGCCGCGCCGCTCGCCAAGTTCTTTGCCTTGCCTCGCCGGCTGTCACACATGCTCGACAAACTGCGCAATATCGGCATCATCGCCCACGTAGACGCGGGCAAAACCACGACGACCGAGCGCATTCTCTATTTCACGAACGCCAAGCACAAGGCGGGCGACGTTGACGAGGGCAACACCACCACCGACTTCGATCCGCTGGAGAAGGCCAAGGGCATCACCATCAACAGCGCCGCGGTCACCGTCGAGTGGGGCGACACACGCATCAACCTGATCGACACCCCCGGCCACGTCGATTTCACCGCCGAGGTCGAACGCTCGCTGCGCGTCCTCGACGGGGCGGTGGGCGTTTTTTGCGCCGTCGGCGGCGTCGAGGTGCAGAGCGAAACGGTCTGGCATCAGGCGAACAAGCATCGCGTACCGCGCCTCGCTTTCGTCAACAAGCTGGATCGCATGGGGGCCGATTTCTTCGACTGCATCGACCAGATGAAGACGAAGCTGGAGATGGTGCCGGCCGTCTGTACCCTGCCCGCCGGTCAGTCGAGCGCCTTCCAGGGCGTCATCGACCTGATCCGCATGAAGTTCTGGGTCCAGGATCCGACCGACCCGGCGCACCTGCGCTATCGCTCGGACGAGATCCCTACGCCGTATGCCGCCGAGGCCGAGAAGTGGCGTGAGGCCCTCCTCGAAGCCGCCTCGCACGCCGACGACGAACTGCTCGAGATGATCCTGGAAGGCCAGCCGGTGCCTGAGGAACTGCTCCGTCGGGCGTTGCGTACCGGCACCCTGAGCGGCAAGATCACGCCGGTGCTGTGTGGTTCGTCCAAGGAGTATCACGGCGTGCGCCTGCTGCTGGACGCCGTCCGCGATTACCTGCCCGCGCCGGCGGATCGACCGCCCGTGCAAGGCATTGTGCCGAAGAAGAAGGAACGCACCGAGCGCAAGCCCGAGGCGAGCGAGCCGTTCTGCGGCCTGGCGTTCAAGACCGTCAGCGAGAAGTACGGCGACCTGGTGTTCGTCCGCATCTACTCGGGCGAACTGCACCCGGGCGACACGATCCAGAACACCACCCTGAACAAACAGGAGCGCATCAGCCACGTCTACCGGATGATGGGCGACCGGCGCGAACGGCTGGAAGTCGCCGGGCCGGGCGAGATCGTGGCGGTGGTCGGGCTGAAGCAGACTTCGACCGGACACACCTTATGCACCCAGAGCAAGCCGATCATCCTGGAGGAGATCCGCTTCCCCGAGCCAGTGATCGCGCAGGCGCTGATCCCGGACGAGAACGTCGATGAGACGAGGCTGGCCGAGGCGCTGGGCAAGATGGTCCGCGACGACCCGACGCTGCGCAGCCGGATGGACCCGGAGACGAACCAGCTGATCCTGAGCGGCATGGGCGAGTTGCACCTGGAAGTGGCCGTCCACAAACTGCAGCGCGACCACGGCGTGGCGGTGACGGTCGGCAAGCCGATGGTGGCGTATCGGCAGACGCTGGCCAAGATGGTCGAACTGGAGACGCGCTACATCAAGCAGTCGGGCGGCCGCGGCAAGTACGCCGTCATCGAGATGAAGTTCCAACCGCTGAGCAAGGACAAGGTCGAGGAGTGGACGACGTACCTGGAGGAACAGGGCGAGAAGCCCGATCCGAATAACCTCTATTTCGTGAACAAGATCGTCGGCGGCGTGGTGCCGACCGAGTACATTCCGTCTGTGGAGTCGGGCTTCCGGCAGGCGTGCGTCAAGGGCGCCAAGTACGGCTTCCCGTGCGTGGACATCGAGGCGACGCTGCTCGACGGCAAATCGCACGAGGTGGACAGCTCGGCGGACACGTTCAAGTTAGCGGCGATTGAGTGCTTCCGCGACGCCCAGCTCAAGGCGGGGCTGGTGCTGCTGGAGCCGATCATGAATGTGATGGTCTACGCTCCGGAGCAGTACCTCGGAGCGCTGACCGGCGACCTCAACCGGCGGCGCGGCGAGATCCTGAACCTGAGCCTGGACAAGGGCCGCTGCCAGCTGCATGCGTATGTGCCGCTGGCGGAGCTATTCGGCTACACGAGCGAGCTGCGCAACTCGACGAGCGGCACGGCGTCGTTCAGCATGGAGCCGAGCCACTACGCCCCGGTCAAGGAGGAACTGGCCGACCTGCGCGCGGCCAGCTAACGGGACGCGATTGTCCGAGGTGAGTTCCGAAGGGGCGCGATTCAGTCTGAGTCGCGCCCTTTTTGTCTTTTGAGGCCAGGCTATGCCGTCGGCGTCTCTCCTCCAATGGCAGAATGACCGCATGCCACGTTTGGCCGAAGTCGATGCGCAATGTGCTGCGTGCCTGGCGCTCGTGCCGCCACCCCCCAAACTGATCGAGGAAAACCTGCGCGGGTATGTCCTCCTGCTCAGCGCACATTTCCAGGGGTTCTGCCGCGATCTTCACACGGAGTCCGCCCAAGTCATCGTCTCGAAGGTCCGCGCGTCGCTCCAGTCGCTAATTCAGACCCAATTCACTGCCCACCGAAAACTCGATCACGGCAATCCGAACGTCCAGAACCTGAGGGAAGATTTCGAGCGCTTCCGCTTCACCCTCGACTTGCCGGCAGCGGATCCGGCCAACGCCGCTCGCCTGAACGACTTGGGCGCGCTGAACAGGTGGCGCAACGTGGCTGCCCACTACGGAAAGATCCCTCCAGGCATGCCTGCCCTGGACCTACCGTCACTGCAGGCCTGGCGGAATTCTTGTGATGGGCTGGCAGCGTCGCTCGACGACATCATGTACAATGAACTGCGGAAGCTCCTGAAGCGCGCCCCGTGGTGACGCTTTCCACAGCGGAGGACGGAACGATGGATGAGAAGAAAGCCACCGTAACCTTCAAACTCGGGGATTGGGTGAAACTCCGCCACTCCGACTGGACTGCTCGGATCGTCGAACTCCGTGGCCCGCTGGGACCGGGTGGAGCGCAGATTTACCGCATCCGCGTCCGCGGGACGGCCAAGCCCGTCTACGTCGAGGTGCGCGAGGACCAGCTAATACCCATCCCTGCGGAGACGTGATTCTCTCTCACGACACGCGGGCTGCGGCGAACTGAGCAACTCAACGAGCGGGACGGCGTCGTTCAGCATGGAGCCAAGCCATTACGCCCCGGTCAAGGAGGAGTTGGCCGATCTCCGCGCAGCCAGTTAACGGGACGCCACGCCTGGACATGACTTCTGAAGGGGACGCAACTCGGTTTGAGTTGCGTCCCCTTTGTGCTTCCTCGCCAGCGTCGTGTCGCGCTCTGACGCGGTCTGAGCCGATCTGTCCCTTCGAGGACAGGGAAATCCTCCTTTCCTCTCTGACTGTTCATGCGTACAATAAAGTGATGGCGGTTTGATTGCATTGCCTTGCACGCCGACGCCCTCAGCGCTGGCCGCGGCGCTGATTCCCTGCGCATCACATCCGAGGGTTCCATGCAAACACCGCCCCGGCCCTACGGCACCGTCTGGCTGGATGAGTTGGCCGCCGCTCCAGGGCGTGACACCGCCTGGCTGTGGCGTGGCTACCTGGCCCGCGGTAACGTCACGCTGCTGACCAGTCAGTGGAAGATGGGCAAGACCACGCTGCTGACGGTCCTGCTCCAGCGCCTGGGGCGCGGCGGCCTGCTGGCGGGCCTGCCAGTGACGCCGGGGAAGGTCGTTGTCGTCTCCGAGGAAAGTCACACGCTCTGGGCCGAACGCAGCCGCCGCCTGGGCCTGGGCGACCACGTCGCTCTGATCGCGCGGCCCTTCCTGGGCAAGCCGGAGGAGGCGCAGTGGCTCGACCTGCTCGACCACCTCGCCGAGATCCACCGCCGGCATGGTGTCGATCTGGTAGTGATCGACGCGCTGGCCACGTTCCTGCCGGGGCCGAGCGAGAACACTGCGGCCGAGGTGCTGCGCGCCCTGCTGCCGCTGCAGCGCCTCACGGAGCAGGGCCTGGCCGTGCTGCTGCTGCACCATCCGCGCAAGCACGCCGCGGGCGACGGCCAGGGGGCACGCGGCAGTGGCGCCTTGACTGGCTTTGTTGACGTTGTGCTCGAGATGCACTGGTTCGCGCACGCCGCCGAGGCCGACCGTCGCCGCGTGCTCCGGGCCTGGTCGCGCCTGGACGAGACGCCGCGGCAGCTAGTCGTCGAGTTGAACGCCGACGGCACGGATTACCGCGTCGTGGGCGACGGGCCGCAGCAGGAGTTCGTGCAGTCCTGGCAGGTGCTGGAGGGGGTATTGCTCGACGCCACCCACAAGTTGACGCGGCAGGAGATCCTGGACGCCTGGCCGGCGGACTTTGAGCGGCCGCGGTCGGAAACATTGTGGCGCTGGCTGGAGCAGGCGCTGACGCGGGGGCTGGTGCTGCGCGCGGGCACGGGCCGCCGCAACGATGCCTTCCGCTACTGGCTGCCGGGGCAGGAGGAGCGCTGGCAGAATGCTCCGGTGGCGGTGTTGGAGAACAATCAGCGAGAGGCGCTGCGGCTGCTGCAGGAACAGCGCGCGGGAGCGTTCGAGCCGCCTGGCCGGCGCAGGGGGAAGTGACGGACCGGGTCGGGAAAGGGCCATGAGCCAAAAAGACGACATTTACTACTTTTACGCTCTTGTTGAGAGTAAAAGAAGTGAATGTCGTCTTTTCTCCCTCTGGGGCGTGACGTCACCAACCGTCCTTGAGTACGGCTCAGACTGGAGTGGCAGGGCTGTGCATCAGGGATGGACAATCACCCAACGGGTCACCGTACCTGCGGGCGGCTCTTCATCCTGGGATTCTGGGGAGGGCCGCTGTCCGCGAGCCCGCAAGGCGTTCGTGACCGCCGTGAGGGCTTCCGCCTCCGTGGCGCCTGTCCCGCTGACACCGGGCAAACCCGCGGCCGTGGCCACAAAGCCACCGGAGGCGTGCGCCGCCAGGTACACGCGGCAGCGGTAGACCTCGCCCTTGTACTCGGTCCAGCCGCCTGCGGGGATCGACGTCACAGGGCCGGTGTGTGTGGTCTTGCCCTGAGTCACTTCCTCACCTCCCGTTCAGTCTGTGCCGATCACGACACCACGGCAGTGATGCGCGACGAGCCGATGATTTCATTCTGCCACCACACTTCCCAGACGTAAACGCCAGGATGGGGAACCGGCATCGCTGGGGCCTTGAGACACACGACTTTGGACACCAGCGGGTTGTCGTGCGGCACGCTGAGCGGACGGTCCACGAGGACAGACAGGTCGGCGAGATCGACGTAGCGAAGGGCCAGGTCAGCCTGTCCGTGAATCCCGACGAGGGCAAAGAACAGGAACGCCTGGGCGGTGAAGTGTGTCTCAGGCCGCTTCACCTCAATGACATCAAAAGGCCGACAATGTCGATCTTCCCCGTGTCGGGATCCTGCCGAGCTTCAGCGCTGAAAGGGGACAGGCACCTTTTTCTCTCTCTCGGAGAGAAAAAGGTGCCTGTCCCGAATGGCGTTCAGATAAGGAGTTCCGCCCTGAGCAGTGGCCGAAAAATCCAGGGAATTCGGGGTTCTCGCGGGGCCGGAAAGGCCCCCGTAAGCCTTATCTTAATGCCATTCGTGCCTGTCCCCTTTTTCGTCCCCCTTTTTCGTCCCAGGATGCGTCCCCTTATCGCGTGTCTACGCTTCGGCCGCCGCCGCGGTCTTCCGTTCGCGCCGCCGCTGTGCCTTGGCCCGGGCATCACGTTCACCTTCCTGATACGCCTGCAATTTCTCCAGGGCCTGGAACAGCAGCGTAAGGTCGAAGAGATTGGTGGTGCCGACGCGCTTGGTGCGCTTGAGATAACCCTTGCGCTCCAGCGAGCGAGCGTGGTTACGGACTGAGGTGTCGGTCATGCCCATGCGCCGGGCCAGTGTCTTGAAGCCGGGGAACGGCGGGGCATTATCCCACTTGTGGCGCATGAGATGGATGACCAGCAGCGCCTCATTGTTAGTGAGCGCAGGCGTGAGTCGTGTATAATTGTCGAGGAAATAATCGGAAACCGGCGTCCACCCCTTTTCGGTGAGGGCTGGGGTCCAGCGTGACGAGACAACTCGCGGCACCCGAGGTGCCGGCTCTTGAATGCGTGGCATGTTCGGCCTCCCCCGAGGAGGAGAAAAACGCGGAGGCGGGGGAGTCGAACCCCAGACGGCAGAACCGTCCCGTTGGTGTCTAAAGCCACGACGTGCGCCGGCACGCTGCTCGCCTCCACAGTCAATATGATAGCCGCCGTGGCCGAGGTGGGCAAGCCAAGTTCGCCGGTTTTCTGCTGAAGTTCCTGTTTGTGTTTCCTACTGACATTCACTTCACTCTTTGCATCTATGTGACGGGATATACTTTCACGGCTGCATTTCTTGCAGGGGGAGTACAACGTCGCTTACAGAGGGGGGCTATAAGATAATTTACAGGGGGACTATAAGCCTTTTTCGCTACTTGGGCATTGAAATAAACCGTTCCTGCCGATATACTTAAATATGTCTAAAGCCACGACGTGCTCCGGCACACGTGAATGCCGGGCTTCTTCGGAGGCCCGGTTTTTTTATGTGCCGGCTCGGAGCCCCCTACAAACTAAGAGCAAGGGGGAGGAAATAAATGATTACCCTCGGATTCAAGCGGACCGCGAGCGAAAATCCCCGCCCGCGTCGCCTTCACCCACACATCAAACTGTTCCTGAAAATGTGCGAGCAGGTCGCCGAGTTTATGGAGGAACACGACGGCCAGGACTTCGAGGTGTTCTTCGCGCGCGACGGTGGCTCCATCAGCCTCTATCTCATGACCAAGGCTGAAGCGTACAACTTCGACCTGAGCCGCAAGTTGGCAGAGTTCGCTGCGCACTACATCGAGCGGGGACTCCTCGATTCGGCCATCCTCCTGCCGGCATCTTCCAACGAGGAGTTGGAGGCGTTTTTCGATCCGAGAAAGGCGTTGCGGATCGAGATTCAGCATGCCTAATTCAGCGGAACACCGCGCCAAGTACGAGGCGAACAGGAACCTCCTGGACACGGGGAATAACGGCACCCCACTGTCAACTCTGGACGGATGCTGGGCGGCCATTGTCGCATTCTACGCCGCCCTGCACCTCGTAGATCGCCTGGCCGCTCGGGTGAACTCCCACCCAGCTCCACCCGGTGCTCACAGCAAGCGGCTGCGCTTCGTGGCCAACCAGCACCGGGTGATTTTCGTGGAGTACAACGACCTGAAGGTTGCTTCCGAGATCGCACGCTACGGAACGCTGAACCAATTCCAGCGCGCCTTTCCGGGGACTACGGTCCAAGATATTCTCATTAATATAAACTTGGTAGCCATTGAGACTTACGTCGACAGCATCTTCAACCCTCCCGCTCCGCCTGCCACCACGGGGAGTTAGCGACCCCCACCTCGTCGGGGCTCGGCTCTGGCTCTGGGCCGTAAAGGGGACAAGGCCGTAAAGGGGTTTGTGGCTGCCCTTTGGGGTGGCCTGCTCAAGAAGCTCGGACGGCAATCTGGCTGAAGAAGGCGTCGTACCAGCGGTCCACCTGCGCCACGATCTCGTCGAGTGCCGCCGTGTCGAGTTTCCGGCAGTGGGGAACTTCGTGCATCAGCAGTCGTGGCCCGGCCTCGGTGACGGCTGGCTCCGCTACCCAGGTGGAATAGCCCTGGTCATCGTCCATGCTGAAGTGGAAAAGGCAGACCGGGTAGGGGAATTGCCCGCTGCGGAGGAAGGACTTCATCGCCGGGCGCAGCATCTTATCCAACTGGGCCTCTGTCACGGCACTTTTCGTGCCCCGCAGGAACACGCCAAACTGCCGGACCGACTGCGGGTCCTTCTCCCGGGTGATAAAGACGGTGAACTGGAGCCCGATGCCCTCGGCGGCGTTCCGGACGACGAGGTCAGCGCGGCGTGTGAGGTGGACCAGGGCCAGGGCCCGCGTCCGCTCCGCGACGAACCACTCCTGCGTCTCCTCGCTCATGTCTCACCCTTCGCGAAGGAAAAAACCGATGTCAGGTGCCTCATGTCGCGGCACGACCAGAACTGCTCCACCTCCGCGTACAACCGCGGCAGGTTGGTGCAGTCCAGCGGGTAAGTCGTCGGGATACTGGCAATGTCGTCCGTCATCCCCTCCAGGAGCGGCACAAGGTACGCCGCCTCCTCGCGCTCCTCAATGCCGATCAGGTAAGTCGGGGCGGGAACCAGGCAGGCTCGTCGAACGTCCGCCCCGGACATCTCGACCTTGAGTCGCCGCTCCTTCTTCGTGTACCCCTTCCGCGTTGTCTTCACCTGGGCGAAGAAGAAGAGCGTGCGCTCTCCCGTTCCCACCAATTCGACCAGGAAGTCCAGGGTTCGCGCCTTCTCGCCCAGGAACCGCGGACGAAAGTAGGGGAGGGGCCGGCCGCAAAAGTTCATGATTCGGACGCTGAAGAGGTACTCGCCCCGACTCCCGAGGTCGTCCTGCGCGGCCATCCCACCCCCGCTCTTGCTGTCACTCCCGAACCGCATCCATTGTATCGCCTCGGCGCTCGTTCTGAAAGGCAGCACAGGGACGAAGGAAAACGAGACAGGAAAGCTGTCAGGAACGGATTGCCGCGTCAAGTCGCCTTGTGCATCCTGGTCTGGGTGCCTCTAATGATGGGTGGGGATGACCCGTGCGTGCTGCAGCGCTGGCAGGAGGTCGCATTGCTACAGGAAGAGCCCCACCTGCGTGCCGACTATGTTGTTCTCGCCCTCGTGTTCGCGGAACTGGCTGGCCGCAAGCCCATCTGGGCCGCTGCTTTGAAGGAGTTTGACGTGAAAGACTCTGTGTTTCTTCAAGAGATTGAAGAGAAGGGCATCCTCAAAGGGACACTGGTGGGGAAGATCCAGATGTGTCAGGAGATGCTGAAGCAGCCAGTGACTCCGGAACATGAGCTGCGAGCGCAGTCCGAGCAGCAGCTGGACAGCCTGCTGGCCCAACTCCGCAAACAGTGGCTGGCCAATGGCCAGTGAGGCCCCGGCGCCCTGTGGACTCGAACGGGAACCTCGCAGTTCGTGTTCGCCGTGACCAGCCTGGGCGGATCGTCGAGCTTCGCGGCCCGCTGGGGCAAGGTGCAGCGCAGATTTACCGTGTCCGGTTCCGCAGCAAGCCGAAGCCGATCTACATCGAGGTGCGCAAGGACCAGTTGATACTCATCCCTGCGGAGACATGAGATCGCACATGACGGCGAAGTCATCTACCCCAGTCCCTCGCAACAGGAACCGCTGGCTGGCGGCCGGCCTCGTGGTGGCCCTCGGCCTGGCCGCGGCGTGGTGGTTCTGGCCGCGCTCCGATCCGCCACCGGCGGTGTCGGCGCCGCTGCCGCCGCTGACCACCTCGCCTTTCCTCAACACCAGGCCGGGCGTGGCCTACGTCGGCGATCAGGGTTGTGCCGGCTGTCATCTCGACCAGAGCAAAACCTATCGCCAGCACCCCATGGGCCGCAGCCTGTTCCACGCCGCAGACGCGCCGCCCCTGGAACAGTATGACGCCAAAGCCGGCAATCCCTTTCAGGCGGGCCGGTTCCACTTCCAGGTCATTCGCCAAGGCCCCAAGCTGATCCATCGGGAATGGTGCCAGGACGCCAAGGGCAACGTCGTCGCCGAATTGCAGACGGACATCGCCTATGCGATCGGTTCCGGCTCCCAGGCCCGCACCTTTTTGCTCCAGCGCGACGGGTTCCTGTTCGAGTCGCCGATCACCTGGTTTACGGAGAAATCGGCCTGGCACCTCTCGCCCGGTTATGAGAACAACCTGGAGCACTTCCACCGGCGTATCGAGAGTCGCTGCCTGTACTGCCATTCTCAGGAGGCACGCCCCGTCGCCCACACCATCAATCGCTACCAGGAACCGCCGTTCGGGCAACTCGCCATCGGTTGCGAGCGCTGTCACGGCCCGGGCGAACTGCACGTCGCCAGCCGCCGCAAGGGCGTTGAACCGGAGGGCGAGGATTTCACCATCGTCAACCCGCGCAAGCTGGTGGCCAGCTTGCGCGAGGCCGTCTGCGAGCAGTGCCATTTGCAAGGGGAGGCAATCATCCCGCGCCGCGGCCGCGCCCAGGAGGAGTATCGCCCGGGCCTGCCGCTGCATGAATACGTGTCCGTTTTTGTGCGGCCGACGGAAGCCGTGGACGCCAAGCGCATCGTCGGCCACGTCGAGCAAATGCACCAGAGCGCCTGTTTCCAGAAAAGCGGCGGCAAGTTCGGCTGTATTTCCTGCCACGATCCCCACAAGTTGCCGACGCCGGAGGAGAAAGTCGCCTTTTACCAGCAGCGTTGTCGCAACTGTCATGCCGTGCCTCCGCAGCCACCGGCGAAGGGGGCAGGTGTCCCGGCGCCGGATTGTTCCCTGCCGCAAGCCGCGCGGCTCGCCAAGGATGCCCGCGATAATTGTCTCGCCTGCCACATGCCGCGCCAGCCCAGTTCGACCGCCAGCCATCTGGCGGTGACCGACCACCGCGTGCTGCGGGCCCCCGATCGGCTTCCTGGCCGCGGTCCCGTTGGCGGCGCTGGCGTTCGAGACCGGCGGGGGGCAAGTCGGCAACTATCTGACGCGGCACGCCCTGCCGCTGCTGGACAAGGCGGTGGCACGCGCCCCCGATGACGTGCCGGCCCTCGAGGCCCGCGGCTTCGCCTTGTTTGCCCAGGGCCGACTCGACGAGGCGCTGCAAGCTCTCGAAGCAGCCCTGGCCAAGGCCCCCGAGCGCGAGCAGGCGTTGACCTGGGCCGCTGAGGTCGCGGCCGCGCAGGACCGGCTCGATCTGGCGGAAAAGTACGGTCGGCGCCTCACAGAAGCCTATCCCCAGTTCCCCGGCCATCACGAGCGTCTGGCGCTCATTCAGCTGCGCCGGCAGGCCTGGCCCGAGGCCCTCGCGGCCGCCCAGACTGCCGTGCGGCTCGACCCGTTTCGCCCTGAAGCCCGCGCCCTGTTGATCATGGCCTCCCTCGAAACCGGCAACCGCGCCCGCGCCCAGGCCGAGTTCGACGTCCTCGGCGTGATCGATCCGGGTTACCAGCAAAAACTCCGGCCGCAGTTTGCCGAACGACTCCAGCGGACGAAGTGAAGGCGCTCATCGAAGGCGGCAAGATGAGAAAAGGATGAAAAGAGCAAGAAATTCCTTGATCTTTCCTGCGCTGCCCTTCATACTGAATCTTCTAAGCTCGCCCCTTGGCGAAGTGCGCCCCACTCCGAAGGTTGTGCTGACGCAATCCCAACAACCACGAAGCTCTCCCCATGATCGCATTCATTGCCACGCGTGCTAGATCTATTCTTGCCAGCCTGTTGTGTGTTGCCCTGCTCTTCTCCCTGTCGGGTTGTGGCGGCTCAGGCCCTTCCCTTTTCCCAGTCGAGGGCAAGGTGACAATCGATGGCAAGGCGCTCGCTCGTGGGACCATCGCGTTTCACCCGGACGCCAAGAAGCAAAACACCTTGAAAAAGGCCCTGGCGGGTGACATCAAGGACGGCAGTTACACCATCTACACGGATGGCAAGCCCGGCGCCCCGGCTGGTTGGTACAACGTCACGGTCGCCGCCGCCACCGAAGCCGACTCGACCAAGCCCGAACTGGCCAAATCCTTGGTCAACCCGAAATTTGGCGATCCGGCGAAGACCCCCCTGTCTGTGGAGGTGTCCTCGTCGCCGAAAGCAGGGGCGTACGAGTTCAACGTCGAAGCCAACAAGTGATCCCTACCGAGCATCCGCGTCGTTACCGTTTTTCTCATTGTTGATTGTTGGGAGGAGATCCTTATGCTCCGCCGGAACCTTCACCGGTTCGCCTTCACCCTCATCGAGTTGCTGGTGGTGATTGCGATTATCGCAATCCTCATCGGCCTGCTCGTCCCCGCCGTCCAGCAGGTGCGCGCCGCCGCCGCCCGCAGCGTTTGCCAGAACAACCTCAAACAGCTCGCGCTCGCCGTCCACACCTACAACGACACCTACAAGACGCTCCCACGGAACGCCGGTCCGGGCATGGGCTGGGGCGCTAACGGCGCGAACAACTGGAGCTGGATCGCCAGGATCCTCCCCTACATCGAGCAGAAGAACCTCTACGATGCTGGCGGCCTTGGGCTGGCAACGCCACCCACCCTGACGACCAGTATTCTCCCGGACGGCACCCCGACCTGCTCGAAAATCATCGCCTCGCTGCTGTGCCCGGCCGACGAGGATTCCAAGAAGGTCTTCCAGGACCGCGCCGACCTCGGCAACATCGGCGGCGTCGGCGTCGGCCCAACCAACTACCAGGGCGTGTGCGGCGCGAACTGGCAGTGGGGCGACGCTCGCTGGAACCCCGTGACTGGCTACGCCAATGGCCTACCGCCGTCAACGGGCACGAATGGCCTCGACGCGGGCGACGGTATCTTCTTCCGTACCGACGGCGTCGCGCCCGTGCGCTGCACGTTGACGAGCATCCGCGACGGCACCAGCAACACCTTCATGATCGGTGAGGATATCCCCACCAAGAATCTGTGGTGCAGCTGGCCGTACTGCAATAACGCCGTGGCCACCTGCGCCATCTACCCGAACAACAGAACGCCGACGGGCGGCGAGTACG
>WNGB01001816.1_pt1 | contig 35974 bp, 38 predicted proteins | sample 5400681 | NCBI WGS metagenome assembly WNGB01 (sample SAMN13153367, study PRJNA577476) | soil metagenome | isolation source: 115 cm soil or saprolite under grassland replicate 2 | place: USA:California | collected 2016-06-15 | reverse complement strand
ACTCGAGGATGCGCTCCTTGACCTTCTCCAGCCCGTAATGGTCCTCGTTCAAGATCTTCTCGGCGCGGGAGATGTCCCGTGACTCCCGCGAGGACTTCTTCCAGGGAACGCCGACCAGCCACTCGATGTAGTTGCGCGATACGGTCGCCTCGGCCGAGACAGGCGGCATCGCCTCCAGGCGCCGCAGCTCCGTGTCGGCCTTCTCGCGGGCCTCCTTCGGCATTCCCGACGCTTCGATCTTCTTCTTCAGATCGTCCACTTCGTCGGTCCGGTCGTCCTTCCTGCCGAGCTCCTGATGGATGGCCTTGATCTTCTCGTTGAGGTAGTACTCCTTCTGGGCCTTCTCCATCTGCTTCTTGACCTTGTTGTTGATCCGGCGGTCGATGTTGACCTTCTCGATCTCGACTTCCAGCAGATCCTGCAGTTTCTGAAGCCGTTCGGCCGCGGTCTCCGCTTCGAGCAGCTTCTGCTTCTCCGGAGTCGCGACCGCCAGGTGCGCCGAGAGCGTGTCGGCGAAACGTTCGGGGTCCTCGAGCTTCAGTGACGCGGCGATTCCTTCGAAGGCGAGATGGTGAGAGAGCTTCGCGTACTGCTCGAAGAGCATGAGCACCTTGCCCATGTACTCCTTCAACTGCTCGGGGTCGGCCGGCCGCTGCGGCATGGGCTCGACGACCACGCCGAGGTAGTCCTCTCGCTTTTCGAAGGTGCGGGTCTTCGCGCGCCGCACTCCTTCGCACATGACTTTGATGTGGCCGTTGGGGAGTTTCAGGGACTGCGCCACTGTCGCGACGACGCCGACCTCAAAGATGTCCTGAGGCTCGGGCTCGTCCAGCTGCGGGTTCTTCTGCGCGGCCAGGAACAGCCTCTTCGACGGCGTCGCCAGCGCCGCTTCGAGTGCGCGGATGGAGGAGTCCCGTCCGACGACGAACGGGGCCATCTGCTGCGGAAAGACCACCATGTCCCGGAGAGGGACCAGCGGGAGCTTCTCGAGCGGCCGAGCGGGACTGTCCGGTGAGTTCATGATTTAAGGTCCTTCAAGCTCCGTGCCGACGGAGTGTCTATCCGGGACGCGGGGACCCGCAGTTTCGCTACCCCGCCTTGCGCAGGATGGTGATCGGGTTCGTGTGGTGCTTGACCACTTGACCACGTCTTTCGTGATGACGCATTCCTCGATGTCGTCGTCCGAGGGGATCTGGTACATCACCTCGAGCATCAAGTCCTCGATGATGATCTTCAGTCCCCGCGCTCCGACGTTTCGCGACAGGGCCTCTTCGGCGATGGCTTCGATGGCGTCATCGGTAAAACGGAGCTGGACGTTCTCGAATTCCAGCATCGTCTGATACTGCTTGACGAGCGAGTTCTTGGGCTCCCTCAGGATCTCGACCAGGGCGGACTGGTCGAGCTCCGACAGCGTCGCCACGACCGGCAGCCGGCCCACGAACTCCGGGATCATCCCGAACTTGATCAAGTCTTCCGGATGCACCTTTTGAAGCAAAGCGCTCGACCGCTTCTCCTTCTTCGTCGTGATCTTGGCGCCGAACCCCATCGTCTTCTCGGTCATCCGGCGGCTGATGATCTCCTCGAGTCCCACGTACGCCCCTCCGCAGAGGAAGAGGATGTTGGTCGTGTCGATCTGGATGAACTCCTGGTGCGGGTGTTTACGCCCCCCCTGCGGCGGGACGTTGGCGACGGTGCCCTCGAGGATCTTGAGCAGCGCCTGCTGCACCCCCTCGCCCGAGACGTCGCGGGTGATCGAAGGGTTCTCCCCCTTGCGGGCGATCTTGTCCACCTCGTCGATGTAGACGATGCCCCGTTCGGTCTTCTCCTTGTCGTTGCCGGCGGCCTGGTAGAGCTTCAGGATGATGTTCTCGACGTCTTCGCCGACGTAGCCCGCCTCCGTGAGGGTCGTCGCGTCCACGATCGTGAACGGCACGGAGAGGAGCTTGGCCAGAGTCTGTGCCAGGAGAGTCTTGCCCGTCCCGGTCGGGCCGATGAGCAGGATGTTGGACTTCTGGAGCTCGACGTCCAGCTTGCGGTTCTTCTCCAGGTAGTCGATGCGCTTGTAGTGATTGTAGACGGCGACCGCCAGCTTCTTCTTGGCCTGGTCCTGGCCGATCACGTAACCGTCCAGGAACTCCTTGATCTCCTTCGGCTTGGGAAGCTTGGCTTCGGGGGCCTGCGTTTCCAGGACCCGGTCTTCCGCGATGATGTCGAGGCAGATGTCTACGCACTCGTCGCAGATGTAGACGGTGGGACCGGCGATCAGCTTCTTGACGTCCCTCTGGCTTTTGTTGCAGAAGGAGCAACGCAGCACATCACCGTTTCCGGTCTTTTTTGACATTCCGCCTCCGGGTTTGGGATGAAAGGATTCTAGGCTCGCCGATCCGGGCCGTCAACCTGACTGTTGGTACTCCCCCCGCATCCCCCGGCCATTCTACACACTCAGCAAGATTAACGCCCAACCCGGCGGGCTATTCCACCTGGGACGGAAGGCGGGAGGCGGGAGGCGAAGAGAAAAGCGAGTCGCGACTGAGACAAAGGTCTAACCGCCTACCCCCTGCCGCTTGCCGCCTTCCGGTTATCCCGCGGCCTTCAAAGCGATGTCGTCTCTCCGGTGGTAGATCATGTCCACCAGGCCGTACTTCCTGGCGTCTTCGGCTTCCAGGATGAAGTCCCGGTCGGTGTCCTTGACGATCTTGTCGAGCGGCTGCCCCGTGTGCTGGGCGTAGATCTCGTTGATCCGTTCCTTCAAGCGCACCAGGTCCCGGGCGTGGATCTCGATGTCGGTTGTCTGGCCCTGGATCCCGTAGGCGAGCGGCTGGTGTATCAGGAATCGCGCGTTGGGAAGCGAATAGCGCTTCCCGCGCGCCCCCGCCGTCATGAGCAGGGAGGCCATGGAAGCGGCCTGGCCGATGCAGATGGTCGAGACGTCCGGCTTGACGTACTGCATCGTGTCGTAGATCGCGAGGCCTGCCGTGATCGAGCCGCCCGGGGAGTTGATGTAGAAGGAAATGTCCTTCTCCGGGTTCTCGGACTCGAGAAAGAGCATCTGGGCGATGATGAGGTTGGCGATCGTGTCGTCGATCGGCTGCCCCAGGAAGATCACGTTGTCCTTCAAGAGGCGGGAGTAGATGTCGTACGCCCGCTCCCCGCGACTCGTCTGCTCGATCACCATCGGAACCAGGACCATGCCGCCCCCCTCTTCGTACTCTTCGTCCATCGCTAACCCCCGCCTACCGGTTGGGATTCCCCGGCTGTCAGCAGTCCTTAGTCCTTGGTCCCTGGTCCCTGGTCGTGGCGACCAGGGACTACGGACTACGGACTAAGCACTTCCCTAACATCGCCCGAGGGTAGCACCTCCGCGGAGGAGATCAAGGCGTCCACGGCCTTGGAGAGCCGGATCTCGTCGCGGAGCGCCTGGAGGCCGTCGTCCTTCGCCATCTGCTCGCGAAGGGCCGCCGGGTCCGCGCCGCGTCTGGCGGCGGCGCGCTTGAACTCGGCTTCCACCTCGGTGTCGGAGACCTCGATCCCCTCGCGGCGGGCGATCTCGTCAAGGAGCAGGTACTCCTTGACTCGCCGCTCGGCTCCCGGGCGCGCATCCTGGCGCATCTTTTCCCAGTCCGCCTGTTTCGGGTCCATCCCGTTGGCCGCCAGGTAGCGCGCGTAGTCCTTGAGCGCCGCGATCGTCTCCGACTCGACGAGAGTCTCCGGCGCGGGAACGTTCACGCGCGAAAGCAGAGTGTCCACAATCACGCGGCGGAACTTTCGCCGGCGTTCCACTTCCTTCTCACGGCGCAACCCCTCGCGCACCTTCTCGCGAAGGCCGGCCGCCGTCTCGTTCTCCGCCAGAAGCTTCGCAAAGTCGTCGTTGACCTCCGGCAGCCTCTTCTCTTTGAGGGCGACCAGGGTCAGCTCGTAGTCCACGGTCTTGCCCCGGAACTCCTCATTGGGGAAGTCGTCGGGAAAGTTCTTCCGGAACCGTTGGCTCTGTCCGGGCAAGGTCCCGCGCAGGGCCTCGTTGATCTCCGGCATCGAATCGGGATGCCCGACCTCCAGCATGATCTTCTCGTCGCGGAACGTGCGCGGGTTCTGACCCGGCGCCAGGATCTCGACGAACGATCCGGCGATGTCGGCGACGGCGAAGTCCCCCGGCGCCGCAGCGCGTCCCTCGATCGGGTGAAACTCGGCATGGCTTTCACGCAGCCCGTTGACGACCCGGGCGATCTCCTCCTCCGACGGCTCGACGCTCACGTCTTCGACCGGGACCCCGCGGTACTCGCCCGGATCCACCGGAGGTTTCAGATCCAACCGCGCCGTGAAACGGATCGGGCCCGGCGGCTCCCATGTCAGCCCTTCGATGCGCGGACGGCCGAGCACGGAGAGCTTGCGCTCTTCGATCGCGGCGCCCAGAGCGTCGGGGATCATGCGCTCGAGGACATCCTCCCGAATCTCGCCCGCGAAGCGCTTCCCGACGACCGATTCCGGCGCGTGTCCCTTGCGAAACCCGGGGAGCGCGGCTTGCTTCGCGTAAGCATGCGTGACGCCGCGCCGCGCCTCTTCCACTTTCTCGGCCGGCACCTCGATCTCAAGCGTGGTCCGGGTTGGTGACTCTTCTTCCGCATTCAGAACGACCATGAGACGAGTTTATCCGACGCCTGTCATACTTTCGTGTCTCCCTGGCAACCCCGCGCTTTCCCCGCTGTCATCCCCTCGCTCTCTCCCTCTGTCACCCTGAGCGCAGCGAAGGATCTGCTCTCCTCCGTTCGGAGGAGGTCCTCCAGCTCGGGGCAGGCTCTGAGCGCAGCGAAGGATCTGCCCTGGTCAGGATCAGCCGATTCAACCGAAGCGGATTCTTCGTCGCTTCGCTCGCGCCGTCGCCATAGCGGCTCTGGCGCGTCGGCGACTTCGGCGGAGGCTCTGGCGCGTCGTCGACCTCTGAATGACAAGAAGGCCGTCTGCGGCCCAGTCAGACTTTCTGAGCGATGACAGGGCGGAGGTCAATTCCTCGGTGTGAGACTTCGCGTGCCACCGCGCCGCGGAACGACGACAGCATTCGGGCGCGCCGGCGGGACCGCAGCGTTGGCTGCCAGGGCCACGTCCACGCGGCCGAATCCAAAAACGGGATTGGGGACAATCGAGCCGGAGAAGCCGCCGCAGTCCTCCGTCGAGGTCAGCGGCACGGCGGTCCTCTTCAACAGATCGATGGTCGCGGAGACTTGCCCGAAGAACTGCGGTGCGGCCGACCAGAGAAGAGCCACGGCGCCGCTCACGTGCGGGGCTGATCCGGACGTGCCGGAGAATCCTGAGGTGTAGCTGTTGGGCGCCAGGGCGACGCGCAATCCGAGACCCGGAGCGGAGATGTCGGGTTTCAAACGGTTCGAGCCGTCGGCGGTGACCGGGCCCCGGCTGGAGAAGCTCGTGATCGTGTCGTCCATGGCTGTCGCACCGATCGAGAACGAAGCATCGTAGAGGGCCGGAGGGTCCGAGATCGTCGAGCAGGAGGAGCCGCCGTTGCCGGCCGCGACCACGACGACGATCCCGGCCGCGCCGACGTTCTCGACGACCGACTTCAGGACGTTCGGATCGGTGCATCCCTCGCTGACGGGACACCCCCAGGAGTTGTTGATGACATCGGCCCCGAGATCCGGCCTCGCGTTCTGGCCGTTGTGGTCGGTCGGCGCAAGGAAGAACTGGAAGCACTCGGTGTAACGCGCCGGCGTTCCGACACCATTGTCCATGTTCCGGCAAGCAATGAAACGCGCGCCCGGCGCCATGCCGATCTGATTACCGAATCCGTCGTCGCCGACGACGAGGCTGGCAGTAGACGTGCCATGAAAGGGGGCTCCGGTGTCATCATCGCAAGGGGCGAGAGTGTCCGAGCCACAACGGTTGCCCGCCCCGGCATCGTGGATCGCGTCGTGCCAGTTGTAGTCGTGGGAGATCGTCGTTCCGTCGAACCCCCGGTAGTGGCTCTTCAAGGCCGGATGTTCCCAGGTGACTCCCGTGTCGGCCATCCCGACGACGATCCCCTGGCCCGTGAAGCCCCGGGCCCAAACGTCGGGTGCGCCGACCCTGGCGATGTTCGGCTCCACGGCTGATGCCGCGGAAGGCGTAAGGCGGGAGGCGGGAGGCGAAGCCTCCGGCTGCAACACGATGACGGGTTGTGGCTCGAGGCGCACCTGCGGGTTGCGTGCCACGCTCGAGACGTCCCAGCGCGCCGCGAGCTCCTCGGCAAGCGCTCGATTGCCTTCCACCTCGATCATGTTCACGAGGTAGAAGGAACGGAAGGGAACGCCCGCGGCTTCGAGGCGCGCGAGCAACGGACCCTGCGACACCTCGGCCTGCGCGCGCAAAGCCTCGAAGACGAATCTCCCCTTCTCGGCCTTCTCAGTAAGGGCTTCGGTGCCCGACAGGTCCGCCTGCTCCCGCAGCACGACCAGAAACGATGCCGGCTCCCCCGCCGCCTTCCCCGCAAAGATCCGTGGATCCACCCTGCCGTCTGCCGCGAAGAGCCTGGCGGAAAGACAGAAACCGAGCGATAGGAGAACGGAGAAGAGTTTTTGAGTCACCGCTTCGCATTCTATAGAGGTGTGGAAGACGCTTCTGTCGAGCAGATCCTTCGTCGCTCCGTTCCTCAGGATGACAAGGGACGAGAATTCCCATTCATTCCTCTGTCATCCTGAGCGAATTCCTCTGTCATCCTGAGCGAAGCGAAGGATCTGCTCTCGTCCAACCCTTCCGAGGACAGATCCTTCGTCGCTGCGCTCCTCAGGATGACAGTGTCCACTCAACCTGCGCCCAGATCGTATCTTCCGAGCCTTCGTCTTTAACTCTCTCGGCCGCCGGTCCCGAAGCGACTGCCGCGGCCGAAAGCCGGACTACGTGCCGGCTGCGGACTTTGCCCGATCGGCCTGCGGCCAGCCGGCGCTTCCTGTCGGCGAGGGCGGACCCTCGCGCACCCCTTGAGGGTTCTCGTCTCCCCCTCTCGCAGTGTCCCGGTTTACTCGATCGAACTGTCACCTCGTGACTCTCGATTGCCCGAATCTTCATGCGAGAGGAGGGACTCGTGCCGGCTGCGGGCTTCGCCCGATCGGCCTGCGGCCAGCCGGCGCTGATCTGTCGGCGGGGACGTGTCCCCGCACCCCTCTTGAGGGTTCTCATCTCCCCCTCTCGCACCGTCTCGGTTTACTCGGTCGAACTCTCAACTCGCGACTCTCGATCACCCAAATTTTCTTGCGAGAGGAGGGACTCGAACCCTCACGGGTTTCCCCACGGGATCCTAAGTCCCGCGCGTCTTCCGGTTCCGCCACTCTCGCTTGGAACGCATGGTAGCAGCCTGCGGAGAGTGTGAGGCGGCGTTACGAGCGCCCCTCGTGCCCGCCCTCGTTCTGGACTCTCTCGGCCGCCACTCTTCTCCCTCTCCCGGCGGGAGAGGGTCGGGGTGAGGGGCTGGCGAAGCGAACGCCTGCGGCCGACAGCCGGCGCAAGAGCCTTTGGATTCAATGGATCACCGGGGACTCGAGGCCGCCCCGCGCGGAGTGTCCAACTTTGAAACTAGGTCACAATCCCCCGCGCAGACTCCTTGCCCTTCCTCGCGGGCTGAGATAACGTGCGGGGGTGAGCGACCCTGAAGTTCCCGTTCAGTCCTGGGAACGACGCCTCTCGGAGGATCTCGTCCCCTGCGTCGGTTGCGGCGCGCTCGTTCCCAACACCGACGGTCCAACCAACGCCAATATTGGCGGGTCACCGGGGTGCTGGGCTATCTATGAGAGGGTCCGTGCCCGAGGAATCGGAGATCATCGCTACGCAGAGCTCCAGCAGCTGACGGCGGACACCTATGCCGTGCAGCATCCCGCCAGGCGCGGCCCGACTCAGTCTGTCGCCCCGCACCTCATCGGTTTGTGCGCTCTCCTGGAGAAGCGCTTGCCGACCTCGGTTGCCATGGGGGCGGTACACAACGCCGTCAAGTCGCGCGATTCGTTTGAGAGTCTGGCGCAGCCGGAGTCGTGCGGCGAGCTCACCATTCTTCACCTCCAAGACGCGACGACTCTTCAGGACCACGTCCGTCGCGTGCGGGAATGGTCGTCCTCGGTGTGGAAGGCATGGTCGCCGCACCACCGGATCATTCGCAAGTGGACGGACGAGGCGATTCGGAAGGCTCAGCCGGGCAAACGCTCTGTAGCCCGGTTTTTCTCGGCCCTGAGGCCCTAGAGGCCCGTCGCTCTTCGGTTGAGCGCCTCGTCTCCGGCCCACTCCCTCGTTGGCACCCGGGCCGCTGATGGGCAGGTCGTTACTTCTTCGCTGATGCGAAGGGGCCGTTTCAACGCGAAGCCAGGCTGCGTTTGATCCGGTCGCGCACCTCAGGCCACGGGCGCCCGGCGTCCTCACCAGAGCGCGCTCGTGCCGCCCGACGTTCGATCTCGACGGCCCAAGCGGCCTCGGCATCTTCGTCCGAGGCACCGTCCAAACTAGCGAGAAGCTCCACGGCCAGCTCCGCGCGCTGGTCCAGCTCCAGTTCTAAAGCGCTCCGCAGGATCTCTTCGGTGGCCTTTGTCACACCGGGAAGGGTACTCTGCGGCGGGCCGTCCAACAAGCGGTCGGAGCGGACCGGCGCGCAACCGGCTCGTCACGGCCGGGCGGCAGTGGGCGCCGGCCGCTCGTTAGGCGCGTCCTGGAAATGAGCCCGACCGTCTTCCGGGAGGGCGGAATCCGGGTGTTTTTCTTTTCTCGCGAAGAAGCTCGGATGCACGTACACGTGCAATCGGCTGAGGCAGAAGCGAAGTTCTGGATGGAGCCGGTTTTCCGGGTCGCGAGGTTGGTAGAATTCTGAAGTTGCTTGAGGAACGGCAGGATGAAATCAGAGAAGCTTGGCATCGGCACCTATCGCGCTGAGGTGGCAAACATCTCGGCCCAGGGCTTTTGGCTCTTCCTGGGTGACAGGGAGCTCTTCATGCCTTTCGAGGAATTCCCTTGGTTCGCCGAAGCACCCGTGTCGAAGATTCTAAACGTCCGTCGTCCCCAGGAGGATCATCTTTACTGGCCTGACTTAGATGTAGATCTGGCCGTCGAATCCATTGAGCACCCAGAACGCTTTCCGCTCGTCTGGCGCGGCTGAATTGGCAGTTGGCGCAGGAGAGGCGCCCACCCAAGGCAATCGAGCCGTTGGAGTAGGCCGATGGTTGATGTAGTGGAAGCTCGGTACGTCCTTGATCACACGGTCTGGCTCAGATTCGAGGACGGCGAATCGGGCGAGGTTGATCTTTCGGCAGACCTTCAAGGTCCAGTATTCGAGCCGCTCCGCGATCCAGCGTACTTCCGCCGCTTCACCGTTTCGCCAGACCTTGGCACAATCTCGTGGCCGAATGGGCCGACTTCGCGCCTGAGTTCCTGTACGGCAAACTTCACGTGCCCGCCTAACCTGCCCTTCGGCAACGGAAAATCATGCATCGCTACCTCGTCGTGATTGAGAACGCCGGGTCAAACTACTCTGCGTATTCACCAGATCTGCCTGGCTGCGTCGCCACCGGCCCGACGCCCGAGGAAACCAAGAAGAACATGGCTGAGGCGATCGAGTTCCACCTTCAAGGCATGACGCAAGACGGTCTGCCAGTTCCCGAGCCATCCTCAATCGCTGATTACGTCGAGGTGTCTTGACGCGAAGCGGTGGCTGAGCCAGCTAACCCCGCGCTTAAGCGCGAACGTCAAGCCGCGTTAGGGCGAGTTGGGCGCTGGATGATCTTCGCGAGCTCGCGTCTCGTGGCGCCGGTGGCGAGCAATGAGCGGAGGAGCAGATCGAGGGTTACGGTTGAATCGGCCGCCTCCATTTTCGCGACACGGGACTGGCTGGAGCCGATGAGCTTGGCGAGTCGACCCTGGGTCAGTCTTCGGGCCTGTCGTCTCAGACGCAGCCCGTGGGCTAGTGCGAGCTTGAGCTCAACGAGCTCGGCTTCCTGCTTGGAGAGCCCCAGAAACTGGCCTGCCGTGCCAATCTGCCAGCCTGTGGCCTCGAGTTTCTTCCTTTTTTCGCTTTTCACGCTTCACCTCACGTGTTCGTCATAGTGCCTGAGCCGCCGTCGGCAATCCGTAACGACGCTCTTGGGCGTACTGGCCGTCTTCTTGCTGAAGATCTCCAGGATCAGGATGGCGTCCGGGTCTATCCGATAGATGATTCGCCAAGTCTTGTCACGATCCCGAATCCGAAGCTCATGGCAACGGAGCCCGATCGTGGGCATGGGTCGGGAATGGGGAAGCGCCAGCTTCTCGCCTTGCTGCAGTCTGCGCAGGAGAAACCCGGCCTCGACTCGAGCATCGGCGGAGAATGGGGGAGTCTTGATTTCACCTTTTAGCCATGCGAGCGGTTTCTCCATTGCCTACGCGATCATATGTCATATCTGACATACTGTCAAATGGCGCAGGAGGGGCGCCCGCCCAAGGCAATCGAGCCGTTGGAGTAGGCCGATGGTTGATGTAGTGGAAGCTCGGTACGTCCGTGATCACACGGTCAAATTCGAGGACGGAGAATCGGGCGAGGTTGATCTTTCGGCAGACCTTCAAGGTCCAGTATTCGAGCCGCTCCGCGATCCAGCGTACTTCCGCCGCTTCACCGTTTTGCCAGACCTTGGCACAATCTCGTGGCCGAATGGTGCCGACTTCGCCCCTGAGTTCCTGTACGACAAACTTCACGTGCCCGCCTAGGAAACCCGACAACCCCAGCGCATTTGCACGGTTCGAAGCGTTACCAAAAGTGACAATTTTTCGGGATTCTCGGACCCCGACGTCGGGCTGCCCTTGCCAAAACCCGTGTTTTTGTTGAACATATCGGACCAGGCGCACACCGGCACGGATATCGCTAACTAAGAGCATGAAGCCTTGGGAGGGTATTTGCTTGGGAAGGTCTAGATCGCGATCGGCATGCCCGGAGGGAATCCGGACTCAGCGGAGAAAGAGTGTCCGCGCATCGCTCGGTTTTTCCATGATCGAGATCCTCGTTGTCATCATTCTCATAGGCTTCCTCGTCGCGCTCGCCGGTCCCGTCGCGGGCAAGCTGATTCGCCGCTCCGAAGACATGGCGGCCCTTTCCAGCATTCGTCAAATCCTGGCGGTGGCCAGGCTCGAGGCGATCAAGACGAGCACCAACGTCGTCGTCATCGTCGGCAAGAACGCGAGCAACATGATCCATCTTAAGAGCTTCCGCGACAGGGCGGACCTGACCACGCCTTCCGGTAACGACGGCAATGGTGTACAGGATGCAGGCGAGCCCACTCTCGGGGATGTCACGCTCTCGCCCAGAAGCCATCTCTGGAAGCAGGGCGGCAGCGAGGACAATGTCGGGGGCGCGGTCCTCTTCGACACCTGCGCTGGAGATGCTTCAAGCAGGTGCATCGTCTTCCTTCCGGGCGGCGGGATCTCCCCTCCGGCTTCCGGTCTGGCCATCCCGTCCGGGGGAAGAGGCATCTACTTCGCCGACTGGCAGGGGAAGAATTTCTTCCGCGTGACGGTCGAGAGCGATCTCTCGGGTAAGGGCCGGGTGGACAAATTTATCCAAGGGTCAACCTGCACGGGCGGTCCGCCCTGCTACTACCCCCCCAGCCCCGCGACGAGATGGAGCTGGCTATGAGAAGGCCGGCGCGGGCGGACGAGCGTGGCATGAGCCTCGTCGAGGTTCTCGTTGCCCTGACGATCCTGGCCCTCGCCCTGCTCGGCCTCATGCCTCTGTTTATCGGGGCGATCAAGACCGCGGCCTCCGCCAATCAACTCACCAACGCCAACACCCTCGTCCGCGAGAAATTCGAGGAGCTGGCCGGTTATCCCAGGGGCGACGGGCGGCTCGCCGTCCCTGTTGGATCGGATACGGCGTCCTTCACCAACGACCTCCCGAACTGGTATCAGCCGTCCACCGGGCGGGTTGATTTCAGCGCGACGAAGCCGGCTGGAGTTGGCCAGAACGCCTGGTACGCCTATCCCTATGTCCGCACCTACACTATCGAGCAATTCGCGGCAGACCTGGTGACCCGGGTCACGACCCCGGCCGCGGGGCCAGCGCTCTATATCGCCAAGCTCGTGACCGTGACCGTGCGTCCCACGCAGGGGCCCTTCCCCGGACTTCGGCAAACGACCCAGTCGCTCTATCTGAGGTTCCCCAATGGTTAGTCGATTCCGCGCGCAACGCGGCTTTACCCTGATCGAGGCTCTCGTGGCGATCCTGGTGGGGGTCATCGCGCTTCTGGGCCTGTACCAGCTGGTGGACGCCTCCAACAAGCTCACGAAGCAGCAGACGGAGGTGGCCGATGTGCAGCAGTCCTCCCGAATCGGAGTCTCCGAGCTCTCCCGCGTCATCCGCCAATCGCGTGTCGGAGGGCTCTACTTCGGAAATACCGTTCTCCCAATCGCGAACAACTGGATTCCTGACGGAACGTTTTATACGGACTCTAAAGACGGCAGTCATCACTTTGCCCGCAACGGAACGGACGTCATCGAAGTGCGGGGAGTGATTTCGGGAGACAGGTACATCCTGGACGAAGGCAACGTGACCTTGTGCGGCGCGAATTGCGCCACCGCCGACCCGGTCCAGGTCACGATCCCAGAGACGGCAGCCCTCGGCTTCAGGAACTTTCAGATCGGTGACTGGCCCTCACTCAAGGACAAGACATTACCCTTCTACTTCGTCGTGCAGAACGGCGAGAACCAGGGAGTGACGGTCGGCGGTTCGACCTACCTAGTCCCCGTCTATATTGCCGGCCTCGTAACCCCAACCGGGAACTGGTACACGCTGGGTACGAACGGAACCTGCGCGGGTGGCGTTAACGTGGGTAACCCATGTACTCAAGACAGCCAGTGCCCGGGGAGCACGTGCAGGTTAGTTCGGACCTTCACTTTCACGATGAATCCGACGAACGCCGGCGCCAGGGAACTGAACGCCACCAGTCCTGCCCCTTCCACGACTCTCTCGAAATCGATCGCCGGGGGGGCCATAGACGTGGTCCGCTTCTTCGTGGACGAGGGAGGAAGCAACGCCACGGGCCTCCGTATCGACACCCACCCCACGCTCGCCGAGGCGATCCTGGACCCAACCACCGGGGGCCCGACCACCGGCGGCAAATGGAACATTCAACCGCTGGTCGAAGAAGTCGAGGATTTCCAGGTCGCTTACGGAGTCGATGGGATCGATGGAACGCCCCACGACGGCGGCGTTTCTCCCGCCGTGGTAACTCCGACCGCCAACAGTGACGAGTGGGTAGGCAACGTCCCTGGCACCAACGAGGTCCAGACGTATCTCCCTATCTCCGCGCCAGGCGGCAACCGCCGTGTGGACACTTTTATCGACACGTCAATCCCGGCCGGGCCCTCGAATCCCCTCCCGGCAGTCCCTGCCCTCCGGTCGGTCTGGATCTCGCTCGTCGTCAAGTCCACCAGTCCTGAGCTTGACCCTCATTGGAACGGCCCGGGAGCGCGCGGGATCAGCCTTCTCGACTCCACAGCAGTTTCTTTTTCGGACCCGACGGCGACGGGCCGGCCGTACCGGCGGCGGCCTCTCTCTCTGGCCGTCTCGTTGAGGAACAACGCCCTCTTCAATCTGCCGGCGCCGACACCGACGCCATAAGCGAGGAGTACGACCGATGCACTGTCTTCGACTTCGTCAGCGCGACCAGGAGAGAGGCGCGGCCCTCTTTCTTGCCATCCTCACGCTCTTCATCCTTACGATCATGGGGATCGGCCTCATGTTCACGACTTCGATCGAGAATACTCTCGCCGGCACGGATACGAAGGTCTCGAAGATCTTCTACGCAGCGGACTCGGGAGTCGAATACGCGGGCGCGATGCTCAGCAGCCAGGTCAACTACTCCGGCGGGGCGATGCCGGTCGGAGTCTCCAGCCACTACGCGAGCCTCTCGGGCCCCGACATGACGGTGACCATCAGCCAGCCGGCCATCATCGCCTATTCCTTGAACGTGGGCGATCCGCTCTCGTCGGGAGGCCACGTCTATGACCCCAACGTGTTTTACGAGGTCGTCTATGGCCTGACCTCCAGCGCCTCGTCCACCGTGACTCAGGCGTCCAAGGCCATTGACGCCGAGGTCGGCGTCTATCCGAAGCAGCTCAGTATTCCAAGGCCGAATTAGCCGGAGGCACCATGCCAAAACGCCTTTTCCTTCTCGCGGGTCTTGCGCTCTGGATCTCCTCGAGCGTCGCAACTGCCGACGACAAGGACATCCTGAAAACGGGGTCGGCTCCTCCCAACGTGATGATCGTCTTCGGTAACTCCGAGACGACCGCGCAGCCGATCCAGGGCGCCGCGAGCGCCTGGGACGGCGACGCCGATTCCCCCGCGAGCAAGATGGGGGCCGCCAAACAGGTCCTGAAGCAGTTCATCCTGGACAAGCACTCGAGCTTCAACATCGGGATGTCGGCGTTTTCCCACGGTTCCGACGCGGGGAGCGTCAAGATCCAGGGGAAGAGTTGGCTCTATTCTCCGATCGGCACGCTGAGCGGCGGGCTGGGCGCGGTGGACTTTCCCGCTGAGAGCTGGAAGGAGCCGATCGGAACGATCGAGAGATGGGGACCAAACGGCGAAGGGCCGTGCACGAACCTGACGAGCCCCGCCTGCACCGACCGCTCTCCATACTTCGTGACCTTGCCCGCCGGAGGTGCGGTCGAGAACTGCAGCGACGTGAGTCTTAAGCCGCCGGCCGGGTGCCGTCCCTTCTTCGGAATCCCAAGCAGTCCGGCGTTCATCTGCCTCGACGGAACACTGTGTAATGACGGGAACAAGGACAACGCCACGAAGAGAATCCAGGTGACTCTGCTGCCAATTGGCAAATATGGGGACGCCTTCACTGATGGCAGTCTTTTGACCCCTACGATCGCGGGCACCCACTCCATGGAGGTGACCAAGGAATACCAGGCGAAAGTCGGCAACGACTGGGTAACTCAGCTCAAGACCCCCACCGGCTCTGGCAGTCCGGGAACCGTGACTGTCTACTACGTCCCTGTGGGCGCACCCACACCCACTTTCTTCTACACGACCGGCCCGGACGCCGGGAAGGAGGTCGGTTTCTTAAACGACGATTTGCTGCTACCGAAGCAACTGAGAGACCTCGACGTCAACGCGACCTGTTCGGGCTGGGAGTTCCAGTCCAACAGCGCGACGCTCCCTCTCCTGAAGATCCCCCGAGACTACAAATGGGGTCCGACCTGCGCGCCGCCCCAGGACTCCCTGCCTTGCGCGAACAGGCTTATGCGTCCTCAGTCCAGGCTCGTCAGTTATGACCAGGGGACGGGCGTTTTCACGACAACCGATTACGACAATCCGGGTTACTTGATGGATGACGACACGCTCAAGTACGTCGATGGATGCGACAAGACCCTGCTCGGGGCCGTGGATACCGGGAATCTGAACGTCACCGGCAGGCAGGCCATCCTGCAAACGCAGAACCTCTCGCAGGCGCCCATCAAGAACCTGCTTGTGAACATTTACAACTACTTTACCAAGCCAGCCATTGACGGCTTCCAGAACGGAAAGCGCCTCGACGACCCGAACAAGGCCTGCCGGGTCACGGGGGTCATTCTCATCTACGACAACTTCAACGGCTGCCAGAACGACAACTGTGACAATCTGAACAAGGCGATCTTGTCGGACTTGAAGAAGATCGGCGTGCCGGTCTACGTGATCGGTTTCGGGTTGGGCGTCGGCCCGTGCGTCGACACGACCTGTGCGGGTTTCTGTATCGCCCAGAACACCGGCGCCATCCTGCCCGACGGCACGGTCGGCTATTTCCCGGTCAATGATACGAACGCTCTTTTCCAGGCCTTGAACGACATCACTTCCCTTCTCAACCAGTCCCCGCAGACCTTTGCGACTTCGGCCGTGTCCACCAGCCAGGCGCAGGGCGACCAGATGGCGTATTTCTCGAGCTTCGCCCCCACGATCGACCGCTCGATCTGGAACGGGCGCCTGAACGGCTACAGGCTCGACATTTTCGGCCACGTTCAGCTCGGCCAGTTCACGATCACCGATCCCGCCGATCCCAACAAGGGCGCCACGATTCCGGTTCCCTCGAACAATCCCGCTTCCTTGATCTGGAGCGCCGGACAGAATCTCATTCCGACGGACGGAAGAGGCGCGACCCTCTCCTCGGCGATCCTGGCCCCGGGAGCGGCGATGTCCCCCTCCGGGAGCTATCTCGACACCACGAACGACGGACCTGCCCAGACGATCCCGACCCACTTCTATCCCGGGCGCAAGATCGTCTTCTCGCTTCCGCAGACGATTCCCAGTCCCCTCAACAATCTCCCAATCCCCGCCGCCGACGCGGTGCCGGAGAACCGGTACGACATGACCTTTGCGACGGGCGCGAGCTGGTGGCCCACCCTCAAGGCGCTGTTGGCACCGCAGACGTTGCCGCCGGCTGTCGGCTCGCCGCTCACGGACACCGATGCGGGCAACTCCCTGCGCTTCATCTGGGGCGACCGCGACGCGGTCACTGGCGCGACGGACGCCAGCCACAAGTACTTCGGACAGAAGCTCGGGGATATTTTCCATTCCGGCCCGCTCGTCGTCGGAAATCCGAACGACACCGTTCTGTTCAAGAGCAACGTGGCGGGCTACCAGACCTTCTTCAACGCGTACAAGAACAGGCGCCGGGTCATCTACGTCGGGGCAAACGACGGCCTCCTGCACGCTTTCGAGGCGGGGGTCTGGGACCGCGACACCTCCCTCTGCCCCACGGGACACTGTTACGACCTGGGCACCGGGGCGGAGCTCTTCGCTTTCGCGCCGCGGGCGATCATGCAGATCTACAAGCCGCTCAAGGATGCCGTGGGAGCGCAGACCAAACAGGACGAGTGGACGGTGGACCTCTCGCCGTCGGCTATCGACGTGTTCATAGACGCCAGTCACTCCGGGACACCCGTCCCGGGCAACCGCGCCTGGCACACGGTCCTCATGGGCGGGGTGCGCGAGGGCTCACCGTTCGAAGGGACCCCCGGGGCGACGCCCAAGGACTCACAAGGCAGCTACTACGCGCTCGACATCACGCAGCCCGATGAGCTTGTCGGCACCCCTCCTGTCGAAAGTATGGGCACCTTCAATGCCCCCAAATGCCTGAACGCTTCGGGAGATGCCAGCTGCGCACGCGACTGGCCGACGGTCCTCTGGGAAATCACCGATACAAACGACGGCGATTCCAACGGCGCTCCCGACATGGGCGAGACCTGGTCCAAGGCATCCATGGGCCGCGTGAAGATCTGCGTGTCGAGCTGCGGCACCGCGAGCGCGGTCAATGAAGACCACTACGTAGCGATCTTCGGCGGGGGATTCGACCGGGAACGGCTGAATCGGCGGGGCAACTGGCTCTACATGGTGGACATCGAAACCGGCAAGGCGCTCTACAAGGTCAACTCGGGCACCGCCGACTTCGGCTCGGGTCCCGTCACCCTGAGCTTCGGCTCCATCCCGGCCGAGCCCGCGGCGCTGGACTTCGACGGCGACGGTTACCTCGATCTGATTTACGTCGGGGACCTAAAAGGGCAGCTCTGGAAAGTCAATCTGACGGACTTGCGCAAGCTCTCGCCGGCGCCGGGCGGCCGCTTCAACAACCAGCTCGACCTGGCCTCCGGCAGCGGGAACCCTTTCCTCTTCTTCCAGGCGCCACAGACTCCCTTCCGGCCCATGTATTTTCGCCCGGAGGCAATCAATCTCGGCTACACCATCGGGGGCCAGCCGGCCCTGGGAATCGCCTTTGGCACGGGCGACCGCGACGACATCCTCGCGACAGTGGATCCCTCGAGCCGCACCTACAAACAGCGCTTCTACTACATCGTTGACACGGCAAACAGCACGACGAGAACGGAGAGCTCCCCCGGCCTGCTGGACATCGGCTCCCCGACCGCTGCCTCGACAACTTCCGTGCCGGCCGCAGGATGGTTCCTGGAGTTGGTAAACGGCGAGCGCGTGGTCGGGGATGCCCTTGCGCTCGGTGGAATCATTCGCTTTCCGACGTTCAACCCGGCCGCCACAACGCCCAGCAGCGACGCCTGCTTGAACGTCAGCAAGTGCCAGAGCGCAGCGGGCCTGTCCCGGCATTACGATGTCAGCTACAAGAATGGAAACCCCATGTTGGGCTCGGATCGGGGACAAGATCAGGAGAACGCGACTTTCATCACAGGGGACACTGGCTACCTGTCGGAAAGCGGAGCGAACGATATCTTCTGGTCGGGCGGTGTTAAGAACCCGCCCCTCGGAATCGAGAGGAAGATCACCGTCAGGAGCTGGAAGGAGAAGGCGAGCCGTCCCTGAGCAAGACCCGGCTCCTGCCGGCAGCCCGCCGTGACCGGGACGAGCGCGTGTTGGCTAGAAGACAACGGCGCCGCCGTGCGGCGCCGTTGCGGGCGCCTCGGCTGTCCGTCGCCCGGATTCCGGCCGGCGCCGAAGAGGAATCGGGGAGCAACTGTGTCTCGCTCGGTGATCCGGGCGAGCGAGGGCAAGGATTCGCGCAAACCGGAGCCTTAACCCGACCCCGCGATGAACTCCTCGACGGTCAAACTGGCCTTGGGATGAGGCCTCGAAGTGTGCCGCGAGGAACCTCCTCATGATCGGGCACTGAGAGCGTGGCGATCTCGCCTGCGTTGCCGATCTACCTGCCAGCTCAGCCTCACGAACGTCTGCGCCACCTTGCGGCCGCTCCAGAGAGGCAGACGACTCAAACGGGGATCTCGACCTCGTGCGTGGCTACGGTCAGCGGCATGCCACGCGCCGCTCGAACTTCCAGACACCCACGGATGGCGTCCTCGATGTTGGCGAGAGCCTCCTCTTCGGTCTTCCCACCGCTGATGCAGCCGGGGATGGCCGGACACTCGACAACGTAGGCGCCGTCTTCGTCCCGTTCGATCGTCACGACGAACTTCATGTCTTCATTCTACGCTAGTCCCGCCCGGCTGCCGTCGTGACCGGGACGAGCTCGTGATCGCCTGAAAGGCCCGCCCATGACCCGGCATCGTTGTCCCACCCGTGCAGATCTTCCCTGCGTTGTCGAGTTGACAAAGCGGTCAGTTAGGGTATCTTCTTGGTATGAAATCGAATACCAAGTCGAGCATCACGCTTCCCGCGAATGAGCTGAGGCTCGTCCTTTCGCTCAAGGCGAAGCTAAAGGCCAAGAGCAAGGTCGAGGTCGTTCGACGCGGCCTTCGCCTGCTCCAGGAAACGACGGATCGGGAGACGATGCGGAAAGCCTACCGGCGCGCATCCCTGGCCACCCGCAAATCACTCGCCCAAGAGTTGAAGGAACTCGACCCCCTCGTCGGCGAAGGCCTCGACGAGTCGTGAGGATTCGGCGGGGATGGCTTTACCTGGCCGATCTCAATCCCCGCCGTGGCAGTGAGCCCGGCAAGGTTCGGCCGGTGCTGGTGATTCAGACGGATCTGCTCAACGAGACGCAGCACCCATCAACCTGGGTTCTGCCGTGCACGACTCGTCTTTCGGGGGAAAACCTCTTACGTGTTCAGCTTTCCCGAGGTATCGCCGGAAACCGGGAAGACTGCGAGGTCATGATTGACCAGAGCCGTGCCATCGACAACCACCGGTTCGTCCGAGGTTTGCGCGTCCTCCCACGTGCGCTTCTGCGAGAGGTGGAGGAGAAGCTCCGACGTCTGGGCGACCTGTGAGCCCTCTCCGTCGCAGGCTGCCTGAGCAATCACAAGAAGTGTGACTCTGTCCTGAGCACAGCGAAGGATCTGCCCTGGTCACCATCAGCCGATCGGACAGGAGCAGAGAATGACAAGAAGGGGTTATTTCGCGGGTAACATGTTTATAAGGAGGTTCCCGATGAAACACTTAACGCGAACAGCCGCCGTCCTGGTTCTCGGTATGGCGTCCCTTGCTGGAGCGGTGATAAACCTGAATTCGTCGAGAAGCAACATCTACCGGCTGACCTATTCCACCACCCTCGTGACTCCAGCGCAGGCGACCGCGATCCTGGCCGACCTTGACAAGACGCCGGGGATGGACGAGGTTCCTCACGACTACGGCCCTTTCCCTACGCTGCCATCCTGAGCGCAGCGAAGGATCTGCTTTGTTCTTTCCGGCGCGTGAAGGCGGATTCTTCGGGTCTTCGACCCTCAGAATGACAAGAGGCGGGGGACAAAGGCATACAATCCGTTACGCAATTCATGGCCCTGCAGCCGGGCACTCGTCTGGGCAGCTTCGAGGTCCTCGGTCCACTCGGAGCGGGCGGCATGGGAGAGGTTTACCGGGCTCGCGACACGCGCCTGGGCCGGGACGTCGCGATCAAGGTTCTCCCCGAGTCGTTCGCGCGGGACCCCGTCCGCGCCGCGCGGTTCGAGCGGGAGGCGCGCCTGCTCGCCGCGATCAATCACCCCGCGATCGGCGCGATCTACGGCGCGGAGGAGTTCGACTCGCTGCGGTGCATCATCATGGAGCTCGTCCCCGGAGAGACCCTGACCGAGAGAATTGCCCGCGGTCCGATACCTCTCGAGGAGGCCTGCGACCTCGCGCGGCAGATCGCCGAGGCGCTCGAGGCGGCGCACGATAAGGGCGTCATCCACCGGGACCTGAAGCCCTCCAACATCAAGGTCACGCCCGAAGGCAAGATCAAGGTCCTCGATCTCGGCCTCGCCAAGGTGATGGAACTCCCCTCCGGGGAAGATCTCTCGCAGTCTCCCACGCAGGTCGACGATCAAACGCGTCCCGGCGTCATTCTGGGCACCGTCGAGTTCATGAGCCCCGAGCAGGCGCGCGGCAAACCGGTGGACAAGCGCACGGACATCTGGGCCTTCGGCTGCGTTTTCTTCGAGATGCTCTCGGGGCGGCGTGCCTTCACCGGCGAGACCTCCACCGACGTCTTTGCGGCGATCCTCTCGGCGGAGCCGGACTGGAGCCTGCTTCCGGCGGCGACTCCCCCGCGCCTGCGCCAACTCCTCTCCCGTTGCCTGCAGAAGGACGCGAACAAGCGCCTGCGTGACATCGGTGACGCGCGTTTGGAGATCGATCGGGCTCGGGAGCCAACGGAGCCCGCCGTCCTCCCGTTCGCCGCGGGGCGCAGACGCTGGCTGGCGGCGGCGGCGCTCCTCCTCCTGCTTGCAGCGGCCGCGGTCTGGGTGCGGGTTCACTCTTCGCCCGTGGCGCCGGTCGATCTGCCCGAGCGCAAGCAGCTCGCGGTCCTCCCCTTCCGCAATCTGACGGGCGACGACAGCGCCCGGCTCATGGGTGTCGGTCTCGTTGAAACCATCAGCGTCCGCCTCTCGGGCCTTCCCGGCCTCCAGGTCGTGACGCCCGGCGCCGTCGTGGCCGCCGCCGACCGCAACAACGAGGAGCTGCGCGCCGCGCGGGAACTCGGCGCCAACCTCATCGTGCTTGGCACCTTCCAGCGCCAGGGAGACCGCGTGCGCATCACGTACCACGTCGTGAACGTGCGCAATGGCCTGCAGATCGCCGCCAACGCGCTCGAGGGCTCCGCCTCCGACCTCTTCTCACTCCAGGACACACTGGCCGACATCGTCGCGAAGGATCTGCATTTCCCGGGTGCTCGTCACCGCCCGATCGTGTCGCCCGGGCTCGACGCCAATCAGCAGGCTCAGTACCTCCAGTCGATTGGCCTCTTGCAACGCTACGACAGGCGCGATGCGGTCGAAAAAGCGGTCGAGATCCTGCGCGGCCTCGCCGCCGAGCGGCCCAATTCCGCCCCGGTTCAAGCCGCACTCGGACGCGCGAGCATCGCCATGTTCGACTTCACGAAAGACCGGGCATGGGCGGAGCGAGGGATCGCCTCGGCGGACACCGCACGATCGCTCGACCCGAAGTTGCCAGAGGTGGACGTGACCGTCGGCGAAACGCTCATGACGACTGGACGAGTGAAGGAGGCCGCCCAGGCGTTCCGGCGGGCGCTGGCAGCCAACCCGGACGACTTCCAGGCGCTTCTCGGGCTGGGCGGAGCGAGCCAGGCCGCCGGTGACGACGCCGCAGCCTTAAACGCGTTTCGCCGGGCCATTCAGCTCCAGCCTTCGTTCTTCGCCGCCTACAACCATCTCGGCGGGTTTTTCGCCGCGCGCGGACGCTGGACCGAAGCGGCGGATATGTTCCGGCGCGCGTCCCGCCTCGCGCCCGACAGCTATCGCGCCTTAAGCAACCTCGGAGGCGTCTCGACGATGAGCTGCGACTTCGGCGCTGCGCTCGACGCCTACCGCAAGGCCCTCGCTCTACAGCCGAACAACCCGGTCGCAGCCTCGAACCTGGGCGTCACACAGCTCTGGATGGGCCGCTACCCCGAAGCCGTCGTGTCCCTCGAGCTTGCTGCCCGAAACGCTCCGAACAGCTACCGCATCATGGGAAATCTCGCCGATGCCTATCGCGCCGTTCCGGGAAAAGAAGCGAAAGCGTCCGAGACGTACACGAGGGCGGTCGCTCTGGCGCGCGAACAGCTCCGCCTCAATGCGCGCGACGCGCTGGCGCATTCCTGCGTCGCCACGGGTCTCGCGAAGAACAACCACGCCGCGGAGGCGGCAACGGAGATGCGGTTAGCGCTCGAACTCGCGCCAAAAGATCCGGACATCCTCCTGGATGGCGCGGTCGTGGCCGCGCTCGCCGGCCGGACGTCCGACGCCATCGGTTTTCTTCGCCGGTCGGTCGAGGCCGGCTTCTGCCGGGCCATCATCGCCCGACAGCCCGAATTCGAACGGTTCCGAAAGGACCCGGCGTTTCAAATGATCGTCGCCGCGCCGCGCCAGGCGGCCGGTTCTTGAAGGAGGAGATCATGGCAAACGGGACACGCACTCTAACCCTCGTAATAGTTCTCATCGTCGGCATCGCCGTCGGGTGGTTCATCGGCCGCGGCCAGGCGCCGCCGCCAACGCCGCCGCAGCCCACACCCGTACCGACCGTGGTCGGGCCGCCGCCGACTCCCGTCCCCACGCCGGTTTGCCCACCGCAGGTCACGCCGGTCGCGAAGGCCAAAGACTGGAAGCTCACCGTCGGGCCCGACCCCTGCGACGTCAAGGAAGACGGGCAACCCGTTCCCCTTGCGGTCATCAGTCGGGAGAAGGGTCACAAGATCGTGTTCCAGTCCAGCGGGGGCGAGGCCTTGGCCATCATCGTCCACGTGGCGCAGGGCTCCCCGAGGCCCTTCAAGAACATGGCCTTCGTGGGAAACGACCCGCAGGGCCTGGCCCAGTGGGCTCTGTTCTGCGATGACCCCAAGAAGCCGTGCTCGACGGGCCCCGCTCAAAAGGACGCGACCTACGGCTGTTACAAGTACGACCAGGTTCTGAACGGGAAGAGGTGCGACGCCGGCATCATCATTCAGCCGTAGGGCGCGCGGCTCGCAGGGCATAGAATCGCTCGCGCGAATCCATGGCCCTGCAGCCGGGCACACGTCTGGGCAACTTCGAGATCCTCGATCCGCTCGGGAAGGGCGGCATGGGAGAGGTCTACCGCGCCCGCGACACGCGTCTCGGCAGGGATGTCGCAATCAAGGTGCTCCCCGAGTCCTTCGCCCGGGACCCGGCGCGCGCTGCGAGGTTCGAGCGGGAGGCGCGTCTGCTCGCCGCCGTCAACCACCCCGGCATCGCCGCGATCTACGGGGCGGAAGAATTCGGCTCCGTCCCGTGCATCGTCATGGAGCTCGTGCCGGGAGAGACCCTCTCCGAGAGGATGGCGAACGGAGCGCTGCCTCTGGCCGAATCGCTCACGCTGGGCCGGCAGATCGCGGAAGCGCTCGAAGCGGCGCACGAGAAGGGAGTCATCCATCGCGACCTGAAGCCTTCGAACATCAAGGTCACGCCCAATGGAAAGATCAAGGTCCTGGACCTGGGCCTGGCCAAGGTCATGGAAGCTCCCGCACTCGGTGACGTCTCGAGCTTTCCGACGCAGGTCGAAGAAACGCGCCCGGGCATCATCCTGGGAACTCTGGAATTCATGAGCCCCGAGCAGGCGCGGGGAAAGCCGGTAGACAAACGGACGGACATCTGGGCCTTCGGGTGCGTCCTCTTCGAGATGCTCTCCGGGCATCGGCCCTTTGGAGGCGAGACGCCTTCCGACGTCATCGCGTCGGTGCTCTCAGTCGAGCCCGATTGGACCGCGTTGCCGAAGGCGATGCCCGCGCGCGTCCGCGAGTTGCTCGGGAGCTGTCTGCGGAAGGACCTCAGCCGGCGGTTGCGGGACATCGGGGATGCGCGAATCGAGATCGACCAGTCCCTCGCCGAGATCGGACCCGGAGCGCCCGCGCAGGTCACGACAGGACGGCGAGGCCGCAAGCCGCTGCTCGCCAGGGCGACCGCCGCCCTCCTGGCCCTGGCGATCGTCGTGGCATGGCTCGTCCTCCGGCCGCGATTCTCCGACGCGCCGCCGGCGCTGGCCGGCCAGATCTCCATCGTGGTCTTGCCGTTCAAGGATCTGACCGGACAGCCGAACGGACAGCTTCTCGGCGACGGCCTCGCCGAGACGGTCAGCGCGCGTCTGGCGAGAACGTCGGGAGTTCAGGTTGTGGCCCCGTCGGTCGCGGCCGGCGCGGCCGAGAAGCTCAGCGACCCTTATCGAGTGGCCGCCAACGTGGGCGCCAACGAGGTCGTGGCGGGGACGGTCCAGCGCCAGCACGACCAGGTGCGAATCACCTTCGCGCTCCTGGACGTCAGGGAGAAGCGGCAGCTCGCCCTGGAACAGGTCGCCGGCCCGGCTTCCGATCTCTTCGGCATGCAGGACGAGGTCGCCGACCGGGTGGCGAAGAGACTGAGACTGCCCCTGCCTTCCGGGAGTGAGACCACGGCCTCGTCCGGTCTCGAAACCGCCAGCCAGCAGCAGCGGTATGTCGAGGCGCTCGGCTCTCTGCAGCGATACGACAAACAGGCTTCCGTGGACCGCGCGATCGGCCTTCTCCAGACGCTGGCATCGGAGGCGCCGGGGGCCGCGCTCGTGCACGCGGCGCTGGGCCGCGCCTACCTTTTCAAGTTCAATCTGACTCGCGAGAAGACCTGGGCAGAGCAGGCTCGAGCCGCATCGACGCGGGCGCAGCAGGTGGATTCGAGCCTGCCCGAAGTGGACGTCACCCTTGGCGAGCTGCGCCTGCGGACCGGGCAGCCGGCGGAAGCCGTCTCCGCGTTTCAGCGCGCCCTCTCCCTTCGGCCCAATGATTACGAGGCCCTGCTCGGCCTGGCGAGGGCCCAGGACGCCTCCGGGGACGTCGCCAACGCCGAGAGGATGTACCGGAGGGCGATTCAGCTCCAACCCTCCTACTGGTTCGGCTACAGCAAGTTCGCCGGCTTCTATTTCAACCGCGGGCAGTATGCGCGGGCGGCGGAGATGTTCCGCCGCGTGACCGAGCTCGCCCCCGACAGCGCGCGAGCGTTCAGCAACCTGGGGGCCACCTACCACCAGATGGACCGCCTGGAGGACGCGCTCACGGCCTTCCGGAAGTCCCTCGGTATCGAGCCCACGAGCATGGCCTACTCGAACCTGGGCACGACGGAGTTCTTTCTCGGGCAGTACGCCGAAGCTTCGCGGGATTTCGAGAAGGCCGTGGCTTTGACCCCGGAACGCTACGATGGCTGGGCCGATCTCGCCGATGCCCACTACTGGAACGGGCAGCGAGAGCGGGCGCGCGTCGCCTACGAACGCGCGATTCACCTCGCGCGCTCCGATCTGCAGGTCAATGCCCGCAACCCGTCGGCCCGCGCCCGGCTCGCCGTGTGTCTGGCGCGCACCGAGGACCGTGCGGGCGCTCGGGATCAGATCGGCCAGGCGCTCGCACTGTCTCAGAAGGACCCTCGGGTGTTCTATGATGCCGCGATCGTGGCGAGCATGGCGGGCGACGCGGAACAGGCCTGGAATTGGATTGCGCGCACGGTCGACGCCGGCGGTCCGATCGTGCAGATCAGGCACGAGCCGCAGTTTGCGAGTCTACGAGAAGATCCCAGGTTCGAGCAGACACTTCAACGGAAACCAGCGAAGAAATAAGGGATTGAAAAGGAGGACGACGAGATGTCACACCACGGAAGACGATTCCTGTCCCGGGACGTTCCTCTTCTCTTGCTGATCTTTTTCTGCCTGACGGCCGCGAGCAACGCGCAGACCCCCGCGGCGACCCCCACTCCGGACAACAAGGTTCCTGTCATGCTCACCATCGACGCCAAGACCTACAAGGTCACGGCGAGCCCCGACCCCGTCCCTCTCCATTACATGAACCAGGAATATGCGGAGTGGCAGATCGACCCTGCGGGCGCGAGTCTCCCCTTCACCATCGCCATCGAGGATCAGAAGGACCCGAAGAAGAGAAAGCCCGCCAAAAAACTCCCGACGCCGAAATGCTCAGGGACCGGGGCCGCAACGCACTGCAAATCGATCATCCCCACAAAGGCTCACGTGGGAGACCAGAAGTACAGCGTCACGGTCAACGGGGTAAAGACGGATCCGGAAGTGACGATCGACCCGTAGCAGCGCGGCGTTTCTACTACTTCTTCTTCGAGGAAGAGGACGTCTTCCGGGGCACCTTGCCGCCTGCGCGGCGCGCCTCGGAGAGCCCGATGGCGATTGCCTGTTTGCGGCTCGTCACTTTTTTCCCCGAACGCCCGGACTTCAGTTTTCCCTGTTTGCGTTCGCGCATGGCCCTTTCGACCTTCTCCTGAGCCTTCTTGCCGTACTTGGCCATCGTTTTCTCTCCTCGAGATGGTTACCACGGGGACGGAATCGTCCCGCAGATCTTTCCTGCAGAACACGTGCCGGTTGGCGACCGGCCGCGGGGCCGCCGGCCGCTCAGCCGGAGGAGGCGGAAGAGACCGCCTTTCTCCTCGGGATGATGGTGATCCTCCCGTCCGACTCGATGTAGGCCCTGGACACCTCCTCAGGAGACTCGAGGTGCTCGCGCCGCAGAGCGGCGAGCAGTTGTTGCTCGGTCAACATCTCCCTCTTCATCGCCTTCTCCGACACATGGCCGTCCTCGATGAGGAGCTCCGGCCGGCCTTCGATCAATTGCTCAAGGCGCCGGGAGCGGTGCACCAGGTAATCGAGGAGGAACGTCACTCCGAGCAGAGTCAGCGCCGCGACGGCGGCGACGGGCAGCGACGAGTCGCCGCCTGTCAGCGCGGGCCCCACCGTGCGGGCGAGAAGGAGCATTCCGAGGAACTCGATTGGTGTCCAGCGGCCCATCTCTTTCTTGCCGAAGAGGCGCATGGCCACGAGCAGAAAGAGATAGATCAGCAGAACCCTCAGGACGATTTCGAGAAGAGAGATTCGCGGCTCAAACACGGCCGCCCGCCTTTCTTGCGGCCTCCCGGTCCGCCTGGTTGACGAAGAAACACACGGCTCCGGGGCGCCGTTCTCGCGGCGCCCCGAAAGGCCGTGGACTCCTGCGCTCTTATGTCGTCAGCCGGTTCGCCGCGCTCAGACCCAGGACGAGAAAGAGCAGAAACAGCACTCCGAAGATCAGAGCGAAGACCTTGGCGATGGCGAACGAAGCGCCGGCGATGCCCGTGAAACCCAGCAGGGCCGCGAGGAGCCCGATGAGGAAAAAGGTCAGGGCGAGTCTCAGCATTTCTTCACCTCCGCTGGACACCGTTTGCGAAAGTCGTGCCCGTACGCCGAAAGTCCTGGCATGAAAGGTCAACATGGCGCGGGATTGGCATTGGAGACCGGTATGAGACGCGGGAAGCGTTCGACCCTGAGAATCCCGAAACGCCAGCTCGACAGACTCCTGCTCCTGCTCATCCGGGAGAGCTTCCGATTCTTGAGTTTCTTCCCTCACTTCCTTTCGGCGCGTTGGGCAGAGCTCCTGTTCCTCACTCCTCCGCGTCAGGCCCGGACCCGCCAGGAGCGCGAAATGCTTTCGCGTGGCCGCTTCCGCAACGTTCTTTTCCGTAACTGCCAACTCGCGACCTGGCGGTGGGGAGAGGGTCCCGCGGTGCTCCTGGTCCACGGATGGGGAGGACACGCCGGACGGCTGAGTCGTTTCGTGGCTCCCCTGACGGAGGCGGGCTTCTCCGTGATCGCGTTCGACGCTCCGGGTCACGGCGCTTCGGAAGGGAGGCGCTGTTCCGTCTCCGATTTCATCGGCGCGGTGCTCGCGGTAGCGGAAGACTCCGGCAACGTCGTGGGTCTCATCGGCCACTCCCTCGGCGCGGCGGCCTGTGTGCTGGCGATGCGCGAGGGCCTTCGCGTCCGCGCCGCGGTCCTGCTCGCTCCCCTCTCCGATCCCGAGAAATATGCGGGCCGTTTCGCCAGCATCTGCCGGATGCCGGGACCGGTCCGCGATTCGATGAAGATCCGGCTCGCGGCGCGACACGGAGTCGCGTGGGAAAAGCTGCGAGTGGTCACCGCTCCTTCCACTCCCGGTCCGCTGCTGATCTTCCATGACCGTCGAGACGCGAAGGTCCCCCTGGGGGACGGCCGCGCCATCGCCGCGGCGTGGCCCGGCGCCCTTCTCGTCACGACGCAAGGCCTCGGCCACCACAAGATCCTGCGCAGCGCCGAGGTCATCGGCAGGACCGTCTCGTTTTTTCGTCCCTCCCTGTCCGTCGCCGCCCGCCGGGAAACCCCGGCCGAGCAAATCGCCTGACGCGACCCTTCGGGCACGACGCCTCCCGAGGAGCGGAGCGTTTCCTGTCATCCCGAGGAGCGGAGCAATTCCTGTCATCCCGAGGAGCGGAGCGACGAGGGATCTGCTCCGGCTTTGAGAGTGCGAAAGCAGATCCTTCGCGGAGCCTGTCCTGAGCGGAGCGAAGGGCTCAGGATGACAGCACCTATTTGTCCACGCATTGTCTGGGAGTTGCGATTCAGGACGGTAGCCCGGGGGCGTTGGCAAGAGCATTGCTGTAACTCCTCTCGGGAGCATTCATATGCGGGCGATCTGGAGCGGACACATCACGTTCGGACTCATTTCGATCCCGGTTGGCCTGCACGCCGCCGTCGAGTCTTCCGAACGGGTCTCCTTCCGGCTCCTTCACAAGAAGGACATGGCCCCGATCAAGTACAAGAAATTCTGCAGCGAGGAGGACATCGAGGTCGGCAACGACGAGATCGTCAAGGGCTACGAAGTCGAGAAGAAGAAGTTCGCGGTCGTGGAGAAGGAGGAGCTCGAGGAGGTCCAGAAGAGCGTCGGCGAGGGAGACCGGTCGATCGAGGTCCTGCAGTTCGTGGACTTCGGTTCCTTGAACCCCCTGTCATTCGAGAAGCCGTACTACGTGACGCCCCAGAAGGGGGGCGAAAAGGCATACACCGTGCTCCGCGATGCGCTGTCGGAAGCGAAACGGGTCGGCATCACGCGGTTCTTCCTGCGGACGCGCCCGCTCCTGGCGGCGCTCATTCCCGGCCCGGAAGCGCTGGCTCTGGAGGTCCTGAGGCCCTTCGAAGAACTCCGTGATCCCGCCGACCTCGGTGTCCCCGCCGCAGGCAAGAAGGCCGCGGAGGTGAAGATGGCGCGTCTCCTGATCGATCAGATGTCGGAAGAGTGGGACCCGACACAGCACCCCGACGAGTACCGCCAGGCGCTGGAGAGGCTGCTCGCCTCCAAGCGCAAGTTCGCGGTCAAGACGGAGGCGCGAGGCCGGGGCCAGGAGGGCAAGGTCGTGGACCTGATGGAAGCCCTTCGCAAGAGTATCGGAGCCCAGGCGGGAGGCCGGGCCAAGGCAAAGAGAAGCGCAACCAGGGGAGCCGCCTGAGATCACAAATCGCAAGAGAAACCGAAGTGGATAGAACATCGGAGGCGAGCCGACAATGAAAAAACCAACGGAATTCCTGCATGGCTTCGGAATCGGAGCGGGCCTGATCGCCGCCGTGGCCGCGATCTCGCTCCTGTTCAGGCCGGACCTTGGCGTTCCCGGTCAGACGCACCAGGCGCCCGCCGGCAAGCCCGTCGTCGAGCCGCACAATGCCGACGAGACGACGGAGCTCCTTCCACAGGATTACCTGGACCTCTGCCGAAACGCGGGCCTGTAGTTACTTCTTTTTGGTCTTCTTGGCGAAACGCGAGACGGACCTTTCGTTTCGGACTGCCCGCGACTCCTCCGCCGCCTCTCGAATCGCCTCTTCGCGCTCCCGGGGCTCCTGAGGCTTCTCCTCGGCAGTCTTGCGTGTGTAGAGGGCTTTCGGCCGCGGCATTCGCTTCGCGAACGGCGGCCGAGAGAGTTCGAGACCAGAGCCGAGACTTCTAGCTATAGCTAGGGACCGCGGCGAACGAGACCGAGGATCAGCACGACAACAGCGACGACGAGAACCAGGTGAATGAATCCGCTTGTGACGTGAAACGCGAAGAATCCCAGGAGCCAGAGAACCAAGAGGACCACGAAGATCGTCCAGAGCATTGCTGCCTCCATATCCCCGGCGGTCCGCGCAAGCCAGGGTGCTTGCGAGCCTGTTGCGAGAATCGAGCCAACCCGAGAGACGGAGTTTCAGGTTTCAGGTTTCAGGTTTCAAGAGCGCGCCTGGTTCCTGAAACGTGAAACGTGAAACCTGAAACCATCACCGAAGGCCGCTAGCGTGCCGGGCACGCGACAAGCCCTCGCTGCGGTATGCTCCGAACGAAAGAAAGGAGCTCTTGCATGCGAATGAAGTTTGTTTTCGTCCTCACGCTTGTCCTCGCGGGAGTCCTCACCGCGCGGGCCGACGAGAAGAAGGCGCCCTGGAAAGTCTCGGGCCAGTTGGAAGAGGCCTGCTCCTGCGACGCCGCCTGTCCCTGCTGGTTCGACTCGAAGCCGACGAAGATGACCTGCGGCGGGGGCCAGGTCATTTTCATCGACAAGGGGAGCTATGGCGACGTTCCCTTGGACGGGCTCGCCTTCGCCATGATGGGCCAGAGCCCCGAAGGCAAGAGCATGATGGAATCCATGGGCAACTGGAATTTTGCCTATCTCTACATCGACGAGAAGGCCAACCCCGCCCAGAGAAAGGCGCTCGAGGCGATCGCCAAGGCCACGTCGCCACCCTTCGCCCCGCCGGAGAGGACCAAGATCCGTTACGCGCCGATCTCCCAAAAGGTCGAAGGTTCCGAGCACATCGTGACTTTCGGTGACTACGGCAGCTTCTCCGGACATCTTGTCTCGGGCGGCATGGGCTCGGGCAATCCGAAGATCGTCCTTCCGCCCGGGGCCGACCCCATTCACAAGGAGTACAGCCAGGGACGCACGACGAGGCAGACCTACAACGACGCCGGGCAGAAGTGGGACTGGTCCAACTCGAACTACATGTACAGCAAGTTCGAGGTCACGAGCGAGGACTACGACAAGTTCAACGCCTTCATGATGCAGGCAATGGAGAAGGCGAAGGCGGAGAAGAAGAAGAGCTGATTCGGATCACGGAATCACGAGGCGCGGCTCGAGGGCCGCGCCTTTTTCTTCCCCGCGAAACCCGGCCGCAGCTCGAGCGTAGTAGGTGAACGTGAAGACACCCGGCTGGACGGCAGTCGGCGCGGGATTCCTCCTCGCAGCGAACCTCGCCGCGGCGGAAGGCGCTTCTCCCTCGGGCAAGCTCCACACCCCGGAAAAGCGGGACCTGGCGTCGCTCGAGCGCCTCGTGCCGCGCCTGATGAAGGACGCAGATGTGCCGGGCCTCTCCCTCGCCGTCGTTCAGAACGGACAGGTTGTTTACCGCCGGGCTCTTCCCCGCTTCCCCACGGTGCGCGCCGAGGAGAGCGCGTCGGCGTCCACGAGCCTGGGCGAGTCCTGCGCCGCCGAACGCCAGCGCGACCGCGCCATAGCCAGCTACGAAAAGCCCTCGCGTTGAACCCCGCCAACACCAACGCCACCGACCAGCTCCGCAAACTCAGGACCCCGACCCCCTCCAACTAGGATCCTCGACTCCCTCGGCGGGGGAGTTAGCCGGAGGCCCAGGCTTTAGCTGCGTTATGATTCCATAATGGAAGTATGAGGAGTTGATATGTCTACCGTCACAGTCAAGGAACTGCCGGAAAAGCTGCACCGCCAGCTCAAGGCTCGCGCTCTCCAGCATCACCGCAGCCTGAACAGCGAGATTATCGCCTTGCTCGAGGCCGCGACTGCGCCGCAGAAGGTTGATCCAGACGCCCTCCTGGCCCGAGCGGCGTCTCTTCGAAGACGGGTCGCCGGCCGCCTCACGGATTCCGACCTCGCTGCCCTCCGCAACGCCGGACGCCGATGATCGTCGTGGATACAAACGTCATCGCCTACCTGTGGCTCCCGGGCAACCGGACGGCAGCTGCCGAGCGTCTGCTCAGGAAGGATTCCGACTGGAACGCGCCGCTACTCTGGCGCTCGGAGTTCCGCAACGCGCTCGCCGGCTGCCTGCGCCGCGGAGACCTCAAGCTGGAGACGGCGCTCCAGATCGTGAGCGGGGCCGAGGGGCAGATGCGCGGCCGGGAGTTCTCCGTCCCCGCCGCGCAGGTGCTCTCCCGCGTCGAAGAGTCGGCCTGCTCCGCATACGACTGCGAGTTCGTCGTCCTCGCCCAGGAGCTCGGCGTTCCTCTCGTCACGTCCGACGCCAAGCTCCTGAAGAACTTCCCGTCCGTTGCCCGGTCCCTCCGCTAACGCGAGAGGAATCGGATCCGTCGTGGTCTGTTCAGGACTCGCGAGGCGGTTGGAAGGTCAACCTGCATCTTGAAAGGCGCAGATCCCGCGCGAGCGCCGATCGACGAGAGCAGATCCTTCGCTTCGCTCAGGATGACATGGGCAAGGGTTACCTTGACACATCCTCAACGACACATCCAAAAACTGCCGGGATGCCGCCGGTGCTCGCGGCGCGCGAAGGAAGCGGCGAGGGGAGCGGTCGAAGCCCTTTGGCCGAGCCGCTCCCCGGCGGCGAAGCCGCGCCGCTTCCGTAGCGCGGAGCGACGGTGGTGAGCCGTGTAGGACTCGAAGGGACTCGACTCTCCCCCAAGATCCCGAGCAATCCCGCGAAGCCCCTGCAAACACGGGCTTTTCTGCTTCTGGCGAAGGAAGCGCGGACCCGCAGAATGGGGCTTCTCGGGACGAGAACACGCACAGAAAACGCACAGGCTCGCCGATGATAGACTCGAATGAAATCAGAGGCCCGAAATGAAACCCATAAAGGCCGAAGACCTACTCAAAGGCATAGAGAGGGCGCCAGAGATCACGAGCGGATCGCCGCAAGAGCACGGCGGCAACGCCGAGTTACTTGAGGCGTTGAAAGCCGCCCGCGAATCGGCGAACCCGGAGCGCGCCGAGCGGGAGCAGTACCTAAAAGAACTGCGCCCGATCCACCTTGAAGCCGCACGCATCCGGCTCGCGATGCTACGAGCGAAGGCGGAAGAGAAACGAATCCGCGTGGATGCTTTGGCGGAACAGGCGAGGCAAGCTAGGGCGGCGGCGAGTCAGGCTTACGCCCCTCAAATTGTGCAGCGGCGCTATATGAGCGCGGCGGAACATAAGTTTTGGGACCGCGTAGCCTGCTGGATCACCGGCACCGTACTAGTTTTGATTTTTTTCTTGCCGGTGATTTCGCCGGGGTGTTGGACGCAGTTAACGCATCACTAATCGAGCCAAGGGACGAAACGGAAGCCGAGCAGGAGGCAGACTCGGCCGCCGCGTCGCCGCCTTTCGCCGTTGACCCCCGCCCGCCCGTTCTACATCTTGCCCGAATCAACTTTGCCCGCCATCACCCGAATCAACTTTCCGAACGAGACCCCCGCCCCGGCGACGACGGGGGAGCGAGTCGGAGGGATTTTTGCTCGCAGCCCTAGCCGTCGTAAGCCCTGAACCCCATCCTAACCTTTCAGGGTCCGGCGCCAGATTCGGCGTAGGGCGTAGCCTCGGGTACAGCTCTCGCACTCGCGTTGCTACGGTGGATCGGGGGCTTACCTATTGGCGCCAGTAGCTATGACCGTTTTCCGAGCGACGGAAGACCACCGCTAACGGAATAGGCCGATCTGCCAGCCAAGCCCCGCCGGAGTGCCGTCACCAGACTTCCAGCTCTCATCTTTCCCCTTGATCCCCTTGATGTTCTAGCAGATAAAGATCGGGTTTGCGGGATACTTGCACTTTCAGGCTGCGTCGCCTTGGGCTTTGGAGGCTTGGGGTGATGTACGGAGCAATACGCGTCGGCCGCTTGCCGTTTTGTTCTTGCGAATATGTCTCTGAGCATCTCCCTGTCTTCGAACGTGAAGCCCTTCATAATGCCGGAACGCCTGGCCATTTTCAGGAGCCGAAGTTTACGCCTGAGATCTTCCCGCCGTACCTTGGCCAACCGGCAGCATTCTTTACTCACGGCCATGCCTCATCTCTTCACCCGACTGTCAGAGAAGAGCTTACATGAAAACGGGATCAAGCCTCTTGGCGATCTCAGAAGCCGAACCGGCCAACCCGAAGTGACGCCCCGCGAGCGCCGGCGGTGCCGATAGGCCGAGCAGGAGGCAGACTCGGCCGTCGCGTCGTCGCTTGCCGCTGATCCCCGGTCGCCGTAACCACCTGAAACCCGAATCAACTTTCCGGCCTTGTACCCGAATCAACTTTCCTAAGAGGCGCCCCCCCAGTTCTACCGGCCGCGCGGACTACGGTCGAGTAGGCGTCGGGGCGGGAGTCAGCGTTCCGCACAGGTACGCCTCACCGACTACGTGGGCAGCTTCGCCGGAGACCGTGTAGCCCTCGGTGTCGAAACGATTGAGATAGAACCTCCGTCTCTCTTGGGGTGCGGTCTGAGTTGAGGAAAGGGCAGCGTCCCCACCCAAGGTCACTGTTTCCAATCGAAGGTATCGGTCTGAATCCGATAAACCCTCGCTGCGGCCGTCGGGATCTTTCATCACGCTGATCCCTGCGCTCCAGGGCATCGTGATGGTGCCGAGAGACTGACAGCCGCGCACCTGCTCAGGGTTAATCGTGACCCGTATTTTCGATGCCTTATCCCACGCGGCCCTGGCTTTGGCATGGTAGGCGGCGATCTCCTCCGGGCTCTGCCCGTGAATGCAGCCAATGGCCATCACTGCTAGCAGAATCACGGTGTTTCGCATTCTCCCGCCTCCTTGGTGAACGAAAGACACTCGAACAGGTTGCAGGTCAAGGATAAGACCTTTTCTTCCCCGGCCGCAAGCGCGACGGCGGCCTGCGGAGCCCCTAGCCGGTTCGGGGATCAGTCTTGCTCGCTTCGGCTGCTGCGGCCTCGATGCGATCCGCGTCTGCTCGCAATTGCCACCCCCACCTTCGGATTCGATCCGCGACTTCGAGAAGGTCGGCTCCCTTTTCCAGGCCGCGAGTCGTCCATTGACCATCCGCCAACTCGACCACCCGCTCGACCGGCTCTTCGACTCGCGCCTCTAGACCCCCATATAGTTTTCCGCCGGCTTTGATAGGGTGCCACTCGCCATCCGGCCCGGGGAGATAGCCGGCCTCCTTCAGTATCTCTTCGGCCTGCATAAGCCGGTATGCGTCAGCCGCCGTCTTCTCGTCGCCCCCTTTTTCGGTCATCGTCTCCTCCTTTCGCGACCGACCGTAACAAGACGGAGCACTGTTTGGCAAGTTTCAGCGTCTAAGAAAGCTCGTAACTTCCTTTCAGCGTCTCTTACATTACTCCCGCGTCTAACAAAGCGTTGACTAATGCAGAGACCATCTCGTCCTTGGGCCGGGGCCATCCCCGTGCTAAGGTGTTACTTACTAAGCGGGAGACACGGACTTCCCCGTGTCACCCACCGACAAGGAGTGAGATAAGTGCGAGTCGAGCTAACCATTGACCCCCGACTGGTGATCCGTTCCAAATGCGCCGCCGTGCGACGGCGGATTAGTTTCTCGAAATTGACCGAAATCGCGCTCACGGCTCTGTTGAAGCCGTACGCCCCGCGTTTCCCGCGCACGTAAGCGCGACCCCCGGCCCGGCGAATGGTTCGCCGTGCGCCACTGAAAGGTTCCCAGACGCAATGCCAACGCCTAGCAGCCCGTGGATAAATCGGTCATTTGGACTCACGCGACAGTGAGTAGAGGGTTTGAGGAGGGAGGCCGCGTGTCGCGGCGGTCGAGGCTGAAAGAGCCGACTTGGTCGTATAGGGAACGAATCAGGTGATGCATC
>WNGB01004344.1_pt1 | contig 35989 bp, 28 predicted proteins | sample 5400681 | NCBI WGS metagenome assembly WNGB01 (sample SAMN13153367, study PRJNA577476) | soil metagenome | isolation source: 115 cm soil or saprolite under grassland replicate 2 | place: USA:California | collected 2016-06-15 | reverse complement strand
ACGCGCCGACGGCCCGCCGGCCGGCAACAACTGCGTAAAGGTCGTCATACCGCCAACGGTGCATGCCGCGCCCGGTCACCGACAGTGCCCAACGCCGCCGCCCAGCCGGACTGCCCTCCACCGACCGCCGCGCGGCAGAAGAGTGCACATGACCTTGCTCGGCTCGCGGTAGGTGCCGGGGGACATGCACTTCTACGTGCGCCCACGCTGTCGACATCGTGGGCGAGCTTGCGCCCCTCGACGGCAACGGCTGTCGATCGTTGTGTCCGGGCGCCGGCTCTACTCGGTGGAGAGCTTCTGTGCGGTGAGGTTCGTATCCTGTGACGCGGCCCAGGAGGCGAGCAGGCGCAGCGCATCTTCGGACGGGGAGCCGGGCTCGGCGGCGTAGATGGTGAGGGTGAGGCCGGGCTCGGCGGCCATTTCGAGGCCTTCGTAGGCGAGGGTGAGGTCGCCGACGATGTGGTGGTGGAATTTCTTCGCGCCGGTGCCGTGGTGGCGGACGTTGTGGGCTCCCCAGCGGGTGCGGAACTCGGTGTTGCGGGTGGACAACTCGCCGACGAGGTCGTGCAGGTCCTTGTCCCGGGGGTCGCGGCCGGCCTCGGTGCGCAGGATCGCTACGCAGATGTCGGCGGCGGAGTCCCAGTCGGGGTAGAACTGGTGCGCGTTGTCGTCGAGGAACGTGAACCTGGCGAGGTTCGGAGGCCGCGTTGGGTCGGCGTACACCTGGGCGTAGAAGGCCCGGGCGAGTCGGTTGGCGGCGAGCAGGTCCATGCGGCCGTTGCGCACGAACGCAGGGCCTTCGGTGACGGCGTCGAGGGTCCATTGCAGGCTGCGGTGCGGTGTCCACTGCTTCGAGTTGCGGCGTCGGGGCCGCATGAGGGCGCTGCTGCCGTCCGCGGCGCGGGCAAGGTCGAACAGGTGCGCGCGTTCGGCGTCGTCGAGTTGCAGGGCGCGGGTGATCGCGTCGAGCACGCTGGCCGACACCCCGGCCAGGGTGCCACGTTCGAGCTTGGAGTAGTACTCGATGCTGACGCCGGCCAGCGCGGCGACTTCGGTGCGGCGCAGCCCGGGGACGCGGCGGTTGGTCCCGGCCGGCAGGCCCGCCTGCTCGGGGGTGATCTTGGCGCGCCGCGAGATGAGGAACGCGCGGACCTCGGTGCGGTTGTCCACGGCTTCGACGGTACGTCGCGCGGCTCGGCGGTGGGGTGCCCTGCCAGTACGCCCTTCAGCAGGAACTCCCCACCCCGCCGCGGACAGGGTTTGCTGAATGTCGTTGGCCGGCCCTTGCTGGCCCCCGCACCGCCCGCGGGAGTGTCGGTCGGCGAACCGACGCCAGCCCCGCTGCGCATCGTGGCCACACGTTGACCTGATGAAGAGGAGAACCATCATGCGTGGTGCTGTCCTGCACGGCCCCGGTGACGTCCGGGTGGAGGATCGCGAGGATCCGCGGATCGTCGCGCCGACCGATGCGATCATCCGGTTGTCCGCGACCTGCGTGTGCGGCTCGGACCTGTGGCCGTACCGCGGGATCGAGAAGATCGACGGGCCGGCGCCGATGGGGCACGAGTACGTCGGCGTCGTCGAGGAGGTCGGCAGCGACGTCCGGGACGTGCGGCCGGGGCAGTTCGTGGTCGGCTCGTTCTTCGCCTCCGACAACACCTGCGAGATCTGCCGGGCCGGCTACCAGAGCTCATGCATCCACCGCGAGGGCATCGGCGCGCTCGGCGCCCAGGCGCGGTACCTGCGCGTCCCCCTGGCCGACGGCACCCTGGTCGCCACGCCGGACGTCCCGTCGGACGACCTGATCCCGGGCTTCCTCGCCGCCTCCGACGTGCTCGGCACCGGCTGGTTCGCCGCGGTGGCCGCCGAGGCCAGGCCCGGCAAGACCGTCGCGGTCGTCGGCGACGGCGCCGTCGGACTGCTCGGCGTGCTGGCGGCCAAGCAGCTCGGCGCCGAACGCATCATCGCGATGAGCCGGCACGAGCCCCGCCAGAAGCTCGCCCTCGACTACGGCGCCACGGACATCGTCACCGAGCGCGGCGACGACGGCGTGGCCCGGATCAAGGACCTGACGAACGGGCTCGGCGCGCACTCGGTCATCGAGGCGGTCGGCACCCAGGAGTCGATGATGCAGGCCATCCGCGCCACCCGGCCCGGCGGACACGTCGGCTACGTCGGCGTCGCCCACGACGTGCAGCTGCCCGGGGAGGAGCTGTTCTTCTCCCACGTGCACCTGCACGGCGGCCCCGCACCCGTGCGCCGCTTCCTGCCCGACCTGATCGCTCTGATCTGGAACCGGCAGATCGACCCCGGCAGGGTGTTTGACCTCAGCCTCCCACTCGAGCAGGCCGCCGGGGGCTACAAGGCCATGGACGAGCGCCGCGCCATCAAGGTCCTGCTGCAGCCGTGACCTATCTCCGCGCTGCCCGCCTGCCGCTTCGCGAAGCCGGGGCGGGCAGCGTCTCCTGCAGATGAAAGGACACCGCGTGACCGCCACGCTCACGAACGCCGACCCGTCGGCGGGCCCGACGACTCACCACCCGGTGAGGACGCGCGAGCAGGCCGTCGGCCGCGCGCTGGCGGTCGTGCTCGGCCTGCTGACGATCTTCGGTCCGATCTCCATGGACCTGTACCTGCCCGTGCTCCCCGCCCTCACCACCGAGCTTCAATCGGCCACCTCGACCGCGCAGCTGACCATCACCGCGTGCCTGCTCGGGCTCGCCCTCGGGCAGCTCATCGCCGGGCCGCTGTCCGACCGGTTCGGCCGCCGCCGCCCCTACTCATCGGGGTCATCGCGTACACGCCACCTCGGCGCTGCGCGCGTTCGGCGGCCTCGCCGCACCCCTGGTTGGCCTCGGCGGCGCCGACAACTCCGTCCCCCTCGGCCTCGTCACCGTCGTGTCCGCCACGCTCGCGGTAACCGCCTACGCCCTCACCATCAAGCCGCGGTGGCCCGACCGGCAATCCACCCGGGCTCACCCCTGAGCGCCCGCGTCGAACGCTGGCCTTCAGGCGGCCGTGCACTGCCGGCGCGGTGGGCCCGCTACAACGCGCGGTTGCTCTGCGCGGCCGCCGCGACAGGGCTCACGGCGTGCACCGCGACGAGCAACGACAGTCCGGCGCCCCGCGCCACCGGCACAGCATTCACCACATCATCACCAGCGACAGGCTCGCCGGCGGACACGGAGGCACCATCCATGCGCATCCACCTGACCATCGGCGACACCGTCCTCCAGGCCACGCTCGACGACACCCCGGCGAGCCGCGACTTCGCCGCTCTGCTGCCTCTGACCGTCACGTTGAGCGACTACGCCGGCACCGAAAAGATCAGCGACCTGCCGCGAAAGCTGACCACGGCCGGCGCTCCGGCGGGAACCGACGCCGCCGCCGGTGACATCACCCACTACGCGCCCTGGGGACACCTGGCGATCTTCTACAAGGGCTCCGGCTACGCCAGCGGCCTGGTCAAGCTCGGGTCGATCGCATCCGGCGTCGAGGCGCTGGCGAACCAGCAGGGCAACTTCGCCGCCACCATCGAGCGCGCCGGCTAGCGCCCCGCGCGGTCGGCGAGAGACCCGCGGGTGGCGATGCGGTCGGACACCGTATCTGGGGAAACGATCAAGAAGATTCGTGTGGCGCTGACGTTGTCGCTGTTTACGGTGGCTGCTGCAGACAGCGCTCAGGGGCCCCGCCCAAGCCAGAGGAAGAGAAGGAGGAGTCGCAAATGATCACTCGCAGCGGCTCGCAGGCCTCCAGCAAGGGGCCCGCGGAGTACTTCACCGGCGACGTGCGCGTGCAGCCCTTGTTCGCTGAGGAGGATGCCGCGGCATACGGCGGCGGGTATGTCACGTTCCAACCGGGTGCCCGGTCCGCGTGGCACACCCACCCCGCCGGGCAACGCCTGATCGTGACCGAAGGCGTCGGCCGCACCCAGCAGTGGGGCGGGCCGGTCGAGGAAATCCGCGCCGGCGATGTGCTCTGGTGCCCGCCCGGCGTCAAGCACTGGCACGGCGCATCCCCGACCTCCGCGATGACACACATCGCGCTCACCGGCGTCCGCGACGGCCAGAACGTCGAATGGCTGGAAAAGGTCTCCGACGAGCAGTACGGCGCCGACGCCCAGCATGAGGACCGCGGCTTGACCGCCCGGCAGCAGGCGATGGCGACCATCGCGGCGTTCACCGCCGGTGGCGAGCTGCCGCGCCTGGAGAAGGCCCTGAACGAGGGTCTGGACGCTGGGCTGACGGTCAACGAGATCAAGGAAATCCTCGTCCAGATGTACGCCTACGCGGGGTTCCCCCGCAGTCTCAACGGCATCACCACGTTCATGGCCGTCCTGAAGGACCGCGAAGCCAACGGCATCGCCGACGAGGACGAGGTCGGCAAGGAAGCAAGCCCGCTGCCCACCGGCAGGAGCAGCGTCGAACTCGGCACCGAGAACCAGACGCGTCTGATCGGCGCCCCGGCAACCGGTGAGTACATCGCCTTCGCCCCCGCCATCGACCAGTTCCTCAAGGGCCACCTGTTCGGCGACATCTTCGGGCGCGACAACCTCGACTTCCAGAGCAGGGAAATCGCCACCATCGCCGCCCTGGCCAACCTGGACGGCGTCAACTCCCAACTGGAGGCCCACTTCACCATCGGCTTCAACACCGGGCTGACCGAGGCCAACATGAAGGGCCTGGTCGCTGTGCTCCGGTCCGAAGTCGGCCAGAAGGAAGTCGACAACGCCAGTGACGTCCTGAACAAGGTGCTGAGCAGCAGGCAAGACTGAGAGTGCATCCCGGGGGCGCATGTGGAGGGAAGGCTGAGAGCAGGCCGCAACGGCGCTTATGCGCGGGGTCCGGATGGAGTCACGATCTGTTGGGGAGGTGTTGAGGTGGAGTACAGACGGCTCGGCCGCACGGGCCTGAAGGTGAGCCGGATCGCGCTGGGCTGCATGAGCTACGGCAACGCTGCCGCCGGCATGCACCAGTGGACTCTGGACGAGGACACCGCGGCCCCCCTGTTCAGGCAGGCCGTCGAACTGGGGGTCACGTTCTGGGACACCGCGAACGCCTACCAGGGCGGCACCTCGGAGGAGTTCGTGGGACGAGCGATCACCAGGTTCTCCCGTCGTGAGGACATCGTGCTCGCCACGAAGGTGAGCGGGAAGATGCACGACGGCCCTGGAGGGAGCGGTCTGTCCCGCAAGGCCATCCTCGAGCAGGTCGACGCATCCTTGCGGCGGCTGGGTACCGACTACATCGACGTCTACTACGTCCATCGCTTTGACGACCAGGCGCCGGTCGAGGAGACCACGACGACCCTTGACGACCTGGTGAGCGCGGGCAAGGTGCGCTACCTCGGAGCATCGTCGGCGACCTGAACCCGTGGATCTTCCCGGGAGTCGACTGTCGCCAGCCCGGCCAACGGTGAGGCCATGGCCGGCGACGCGCCAGCCTCGTCGGCACCTGCTGCCGACGGTCCGGCGCCGTCGGCCAGTACCTGCTGGAGACGCTTCAGCCGGCCGGCCGTGAGAGCGCTCTGCTCGTCGTGGATCACCAGCACCTGCCGCTGTCCGCCGCTCCAGAACAAGACGGTCTCGGCTAGCGCCGGCAGCATCGGCTCCAGCGGTGGCGGGATCGACCGGTCGTCGAGCCTCAGCCTGGTCAGGACAGCCCACACCTGGGTCCGGCTGAGCCCGTCGAGGACACCCTGGGCCTGCGCGCCGGGCCCGTCTCGGGCCAGCGCATCCCGCGCCTGGAAGAACCGTTCCACGACCCGGCGATCCGGCTGATGCCGCCGCTTGATCCGGACCAGCTCGACGAAGGCCGCGAGGAAGACACCCCAGTCGCGACCAGCCGAGCGCCGGGCCCGGTACAGAGTGAGGGCGGCCGGACGGTGGTCCTGGGTCAGGCGAGTACCAGCCGCGTAGGACGGCTCGGCCAGGAACAGGTCGACGATCCGGGTGAGGAGGAAGTACTCCTTGTCGACCAGGTGGACGTGCGCCCGGCCGCTCAGCGCCGCCAGGAACCACTCCAGCGCCTCACCCGCTTTCGGGCCGCGAAGGAACTGCCCAGACTTGAACTCGTTCAGCGAACACCGGAACCCCGACCGCAGCGCCGCGATCAGCTCAACCGCCTCGCCCACGCACAGGTCGACACTCGCGTGCGTGATCACCGGGGTGGCCGGATCCAGCAAATTGGTGCCGGAGAACCGGGACTCGTCACAAGCGATCTCCACGACGGCGCCGGCGACCACGTCCACCGGCGGCAGCCCGCCCTGAAGCGGCAACCTCACACCCGATCCCCGACCATGCCGACCATGCTCGCCCGCCCACCCGGATCGGACCACCGAATTGCGGCAGATGAGCGTGCGCCGAGTACGCGACGCGACCTCGGCGTGGCGGGCTGGCAGGGGGATGGGGGATTGCTGCCGCGCCAGTGTGGTGGGCGTGCTCGGGCGGGGCCGCGAGAAGCCGGCCAGCGCCGCGTCGGCGCAGGCGCAGGCTTGGCACGCGGTCCCGCCGCCGGGCCGGGTGCTCGGCAGCAGCGCCGGAAAGCGGCGCCCGGAGCCGCAGGGGCAGGGGGTCGCCGCCGCCAAGCTTCTCGATGAGCTCGGTGTCGAGGCCGACGATGCGGTCATGGCGTTTGACGTGGGTATCGCTGGGGGTTCGGCGGCGTAGTACGGCAGCCTCGCCGCGGGGCAGGGGCGGACGACGCATCGTGCCCAGCCTTCGGCGACTTGCGCCGAAGGGTGGGCACGCGTCGCGACATGGCCGCGTGAGACGGGTGTGGGTCAGTGCCCGTGGATCCCACCTCCACCGGCGGCGACGGGCGTCGCGGCCATCCGCACGGCGGCGACGACGCCGATGAGGCCGGCGATGACCGCGGCGGCGATGAAGCCCCGGGAGAACCCGGCCACGATGCCCGTTGAGCTGGTGAGGCCGCCGGCAGTGGCGGCGACCGCGGAGAGCACGGCGACTCCGATCGCGGCGCCGACCTCGTGACCGGTCATCAGGAAGCCACTGGCCATCCCGGCGTGCCGCGGCGGGATGCCTGCCATCGCGGTGACCGAGACGGGGACGAACACCATGCCGATTCCGAGACCGAGCAACACCAGTCCGGGCAGGATGTCGGTGGCGTAGTGCGCGCCGCCCGTCGCGGTGGACAGCAGCATCGCGGCGCCTGCCGTGATCGCCAGCCCGGTCACGGCCAGGATGCGTGGTGAGGTGTGGCCGAGCAGGTGGCGGGCGACCTGTGCGCCGGCGGTGATGGCGAACGCGAACGGTAGGAACGCCATCCCGGCCCGCAGGGCGGAGAACCCGAGCGCGTTCTGGAGGTAGATGGAGGTGAGGAACACGGCGCCGACGAGGATGCCGGTGATACCGAGCATGACGACGGTGCCCGACACGAGTGAGCTGACCTTCCAGGTGTGCGGCGGGACGAGTGGGCGGGCGGTGTGGCGTTCGATGCCGACGAACGCGGTCAGCAGGGCCGCGGACACGCTGAGCCCGACGAGGGTGCGGGGCGACAGCCAGCCACTGGTCGCGGTGCCGCCGAGGGCGTACATGAGGCTCATCAGGCCGCCGAGGGCGGTGACCGCGCCGGGCAGGTCGAACTGCGTCAGGCCGGCGGGAGCGGTGCGTGCGGTCGGGACGACCTTGAGGGCGGCCAGGAGCGCGACGGCGCCGATCGGTCCGTTGACCCAGAAGATGGCCTGCCAGCCGGCCCAGGTCGTGAGGACTCCGCCGACGAGGACACCCGCGGCGACACCCATGCTGCCGACCGCGCCCCACAGCGCGAGCCCTTTGCGGCGTTGGGAGCCGGAGTACGTGGTCATGATCAGCGACAGCGCGGCGGGTGTCATGAGGGCCGCCGCCAGGCCCTGGCCGGCGCGGGCCGCGATCAGCTCGGTCGCGTTGCCGCCGAAGCCGCTGAGTACCGACGTCCCGGTGAACACGGTAAGGCCGGTCAGGAAGACCCGCCGGCGGGACAGCAGGTCGGCGATGCGGCCGCCGAGCAGCAGGCATCCGCCGGACATCATCAGGTAGGCGGTGACCAGCCACTGCAGGTCGCCGCTGCGCAGGTTCAGGGCTCTGCCGATCGAGGGCAGCGCGGTGTTGACCACGGAAATGTCCAGGACAACGAGGATCTGCGCGATCAGGGCGACGGCCAGTACCGCCCACGACTTGCGAGGCCCGCCGGGTTCGACGTGGTGCTCGGGACGGTCGGCGTGGCGGTGCGGGTGGTCGGCGACGGCGCCGGTGTGCACTGCTCGTTCGGTGGTGGTCATCGCCGGTCTCGCTTCCGGGAGGTGGTGACGTTGACGGTTGGGTAGGCGGTGGTGCGGTCAGTGCGTAGGCAGCGGGCTGCGGGTACGTACTGCGCGTACGACATCGGTGATGGCCAGCACCGCGGCGCCGGAAGCGCGCTCGTCCTCGACCAGTCCGGCGTGGGTGCTTGAGATGATGCGGTGACTGCTGTTGCCCGACAGCGCGGCCAGCCGGCTCTGGGCTGCTGACCAGCCGGTGGTCTTGCCCAGCGTCTCGGTCGCCGTGAGCACGGCCAGCGGCTTGCGACCGAAGGTGTGCAGGGCGCCGGCCTGGGCGAACGCGGCCCGCAGGACCGACACCTCATCGCGCATGTTGCGCAGCCCGCGTGGGCTGGCGGCGAACGCGCGGACCTGCGCGGCGGCGGGCGCGGGGAGTCCCGACGTCAACAGATGGCTGCCGAGCCGGCCGATGCCCAGGCGCGCCAGGCTCGGCGCCACGCCGAGTCCGCTGCGCATCATGGCGTAGACGGAGGGGTACTGCGGCAGGCTGAACTGGTCCGGCGTGGAGGAGTCGAGCAGGACCATTCCGGCGACCTGCGCCGGGTACTGCGCGGCGTAGGTCATGGCGTAGGCGCCGCCGGTGGAGTGTCCGACGAGCACGAAGGGTGCCCGCTCTCCGGCGGCCGCGAGCAGGGCGTGTAGATCGCGGGCGATCGCGAGGCCGTCCTGCGGGCGGGCCGCGTCGTCGCTCCAGCCCTGCCCGGCGCGGTCGTACGCGCAGACCCGGGTGGTGGGCGTGACGGCAGGGGCGATACGGGCCCAGCTCGACGACATCTCACCGAGGCCGCTTTCCAAGACAACCGTGGGGCTGCCGGTGCCGGTGCAGTGCAGGTGGAGGCGGCGCCCACCGACGTCGTAGGACGCGCCGGGCATGGCCATGCTCGCCGCGTCGTGGTGCAGGGCCACCGCTTCGGTGAACCCGCCGACGCTGGCGAGAGCCAGCGCGGCGATCACGGGGTACAGCGGCCAGCGGACCCGGCCGGTCAGCGCGCGGCGCAGCCGGACACACATCCATCCGGCGAGCGCGAACATCAGCGGTGGCCAGATCCAGCCGGCGCCGGTCAGCACACCGTCGCCGGGTGCGAGGGTGAGCAGCCCGAGTCCGGTGACCGCCATGACCACGGCGGGTACCCACGCCCACCGCTGCGGCTGGCTGGTCAGCCGCGAGGACAGCATCGCGAGCATCGCCCAGCCCGCCGCGAACGCCAGCAGGGCCGAGCCGGTGATGACGTGCTCCGCGGCGCCGGGCAACGCCACCAACGTCAACGCGGCCGCGCCGGCGGGGCCGGCCAGCAGCGAGGCGAGGACGACCCGGACGATCGGACCCCGCGCCGTTCGGGGGGCGGTCATGCCGGCGACGGTCTGGCTGGGTGCCGTTGGGGCGGTGGTGGTCATGGCGGGCCTCGCTTCCAGGAGGTGGTGACCTCGACTGTTGCCGGGTAGCGGTGGGCTCACCCCGGTCAAATGACCGGGATCCGTGGCCGCCGCGGCCGCGGCGGCTGTTCGATGACGGCGGCGGGCACCCGCGCCGGCAGCTCCCAGGACCGCATCCCGACGAGGTCCACCGCGGCGCTGCGACCAGGTCTTGGCAGCGCTGGGTGGGTTTGGACGGGAGGTACGTTCGACGGGTGCTGCACGGCCGGGACGCCGAGCGGGCGCGGGTGGCCGCGCTACTTGCCGACGCCCGTGCCGGCACCGCCGGGGCCCTGCTCATCCGGGGCGAGCCCGGCGTCGGCAAGTCAACCCTGCTACAGCACGCGCGTGCGGCCGCCACGGGCATGCGGGTGCTGACCGCGCAGGGCTTGGAGTCCGAGGCGCCGCTGGCGTTCGCCGGGCTGCACCAGCTCCTGCGGCCGGTACTGTCGCTGCTCGAGCGGCTACCGGCTCCGCAGGCCAGAGCGTTGCGGGTCGCGTTCGGTCAGCAGGACGGCCCCACCGAAGATCCGTTCCTCGTCGCCCTCGCGACGCTGACCATGCTGAGCGAGGCCGCCGACAGCACGCCTGTGCTCTGCGTGGTCGATGACGCGCACTGGCTCGACGCCGCATCGGCCGACGCTCTGCTCTTCGCTGCCCACCGCCTGCGGGCTGATCCGATCGCTCTGATCTTCACCGCCCGCGACGGCGATGCCGCGACCTTCACCGCTGAGGGTGTTCCGGTGCTGGTGTTGACCGGCCTGGCCGCACCTGCCGCGCGCCTACTGCTCGCCGAGCACACCGCAGCGCCGTTGCCGGAGCAGGTGGTCCAGGCCCTGCTCACGCAGGCGGGCGGCAACCCGCTCGCGCTGGTAGAGCTGCCGACCGCGTTGACCGGCGCACAGCTCACGGGGACAGCACCGATGCCGGCTCAGCTGCGGCTGACCGACCGGCTTCAGCGGGTCTTCCTCGGCCGCTGCCGCCGCCTTCCCCTCCAGGTGCAGACGCTGCTGCTCGTGGCCGCGGCTGACGACTCCGGCAACCTCTCGGTCGTGGCGCACGCCGCCGCCCTGCTCGGCGTCTCCACGGCCGCTCTGCCCGGCGCCGAGCAGGCCGGGCTCATCGTCACCGACCGCGACAACCTACGGGTGCGCCACCCGCTCGTACGCTCCGCGGTCTACCAGGCAGCGACCGGACACGAGCGCCGGGCAGCACACCGGGCGCTCGCCGACGCGCTCACCGACGACCCGGACCGGCAGGCGTGGCACCGTGCCGCCGCGGCGGACGGGCCCGACGCCGACGTGGTCGCAGCGCTTGCGCGGGCTGCCGGCCGCGCTGAACGCCGAGGTGGCTATGCCGCCGCGGCCGCGGCCTACGAGCGTGCCGCCGACCTGTGCGCCGACGAGCGGTCGCGCGCCGAGATGCTGTTCGCCGCGGCCCGCAACGCCTGGTCGAGCGGCCGGGCCGACCGGGCACGCGAGCTGGCGAACGCGGCCCGCGGCGGTGCCGATGACCGGATACTGCGCGCCGACATCGCCCGGCTGCTGGGACGCATCGAGGTCAACGTCGGCTCGGCAGCGAAGGCGTACCGCACTTTCAGCAGCGCCGCGCAAGCGGTCGCCGCCGACGACCCGGCCCGGGCCGTGGAGATGTGGGTCGCTGCCACGCTGACCCGCATGTTCGACGCCGACACGAGCGCCGCCCCCGACGCCGGACCGATACCCGAGCAGGCAATCCAGGAACGATCCGGCGACCCGGCGCGGACCCGTTGTCTGAGGCTGCTGCTCGCCGCGACGATCGCCGACACCACCGGCGCCTGGGCACCGGCGCTGCGCTCACTGCACGCAGCAGTCGCCGCCAGCGCCGAGGTCGAGGACTCCGACGTGCTCGCCAACCTCGGCAACACCGCGCTGCACCTCGGCGATGACCGGACACACCGCTCCTGTCTCACGCGCATGCTGGCCGGCGCCCGGGACCGCGGCGCCGGCATGCTCGTGCTCTACGCCCTGCCTCGGCTGGCGTTCGCTGATCTGACATCCGGTGACTGGTCGCGGGTCCGGTCGGCGGCCGACGAGGCGTTCGCGCTCAGCGCCGATACCGGCCAGCCGGCACTCGGCGCCGCTCCGCTCGGCTGGCTGACGCTGCTAGCCGCACTACAGGGCCGCCCGGACTACGAAACCCTGCGCGCCCGGCTCGACGACACCCGCTCGCGGCAGCCTCTGGGCGTGCTCGCCGACGCGGTGCACGACCTGTCCCGGTGGTCCGCGGGCGTCCGAGCCGCCAACGACGGTGCCATCTTCGACGCGCTCCACCAGCTCAGCCTGTTGCGGCTACCGGCGCTATCGCGGATGGCCGCCCTGGACCGCCTCGACGCCGCTGTCCGAGCCGGCGACCCCGGCCAGGCGCGAGCCTGGCTCACCGAGCTCGGCGAGTACGCCGAGGCGACCCGCTGGCCGTGGGCGCTCGCCGCTGCCGCGCACGGACGGGCGCTGCTCGCCGACCCCGCCGACGCACCAGCCTTGTTCGACAGCGCTCTGACCCACCATGAGCTCAGCGGACGCAACTACGACCGGGCCCGTACCCACCTGGCCTACGGCGAACTGCTGCGCCGCACCCAACGCCGCAGCGCCGCCCGCCCTCACCTGCGCGCCGCACTCGCGATCTTCGAGGAACTGGCCGCCGAGCCGCTCCTTTCCCGCGCCGAGGAGGAGCTGCGGGCCTCGGGCGAGACCGCGCGCAAGCGCGACCCGTCCACGCTCACCCTCCTCACCCCGATGGAACTGCAGGTCGCGCAGCTCGTCGCACGCGGCATGTCGAACAAAGACGCCGCCGCCCGCTGCTGGATCTCCCCGCGGACCGTCGCATTCCACCTGCGCAACGTGTTCAGCAAGACCGGCGTCAGCTCGCGCGGCGAGCTCGCCCAGCTTGGCCTGGCGACACCCCCGTCAGATCACGCTGCGACAGCGGCGGTCAGGTAGCGTTGGACGCCGTCCGCCTCGCGAAGGCCGAACGGCCGAGCGTGGACGGCGCCCTCACCCCGCCGAACCCCACCTCCATCGCGGCCAACCGCAACCGGGGCTTCGGCCGCCTCACACGGACCCTAGCGGTCCACGTCGGAGCTGGGCCTGCAGTTCGTCAGGCCCGGTCTCCCAGGGCAGCCAGTCGCGGACGATCCAGGTCACCCCGACCTGCTCGTACCTTCGGACCTCCTCGGCGGCCACAGCAGGGTCATCGAGCGGTAACGCGTGGCTGATCACCAGGTCGAACGGGTCCTGGCTGGACCGGTGGCGTTCGATATAACTGCGGACGCGGGCAACCTCCTCCGGAGGGAACGGCATCGCAGCGAAACCATCGGGTGTCGGGACGACTTGCGGTGCTGGAAAGGCTCCGTGCCACCGGGCGGCCCGGCGCATCGGCCTCTTGTGCGGCCAGTAGCCACCGATCCAGACCGGAACGGGGTGCTGGACCGGGGAAGGCCGGAACAGCGTCTTTCTGATCGTGTGGTAACGGCCCTGGTGTTCGAACGGCTCGCCGGAGCACAGCCCGGCGATGATATGCAGATTCTCGTCCAACAGGTCCGCTCGGGCTCGTGCATCCGCTGGCAGGCCGAAATGCCCGAAGTCCGCCTCACCCGCATAGCCCAGCCCGGCCCCGAGGATGAAGCGGCCGTGCGACAGGTGGTCGAGCGTGATGACCTGACGAGCGACCTCCCATGGCCGGCGGCGCGCCACTTGGGCGATCATGGGCCCGATCTTCACTCGGGTCGTCGAGGTGGCTATCGCGGCGAGCACGGCCCACGGATCTACGACTGGCGGCATGGTCTCGACGTCGAACAGCAACGTGTCCCACACGAATACCCCATCCCAACCCGCATGCTCCGCCTGCACGGCGAGCTCGGCCAGCAATGTCGGGTTGGCGAACTCCCCGATGATGGGAAGGTTTGCGCCGTGATACATGGTCCCTCCGAACCATCTGGCACTCAGGCCGCGATCGGATTTGCCGGGTTGGACCGGGGCCGGTGGGTCAACCGATCACCCGTGATGCGACGGTGGCGCGGGCGTCTCGGGAGCGGCACAGGTCCCGGCTGATACTGATGCGCTTCAGCCAGCGGTCGGTGCCATCGTACCGGGCGGTGAACGGCCTACGCCCGTGCACTGCCCGGTGGTTGTCGATAAACAGCACGTCGCCGGGTGCCAGCAGCGCATCCTGCTCGGCCTTCGCCAGCGTCTCGGACAGCGCCCGCATCGCGGCGGCCGCCTCCTGGTCCCCCGGCAGCGGCTCGGCGAAGAAGTCGTCGAACAGCAGGTACGGCAGGTCCGGGCCGCCGAACAGCAGCGGGACGGGCTGGTCGATGAGCCAGGCCGGCTGGCCTTCGCCGCCGACCAGGTGCGTCTCGTCCGGCCTGACCAGGAACCGCGGCTGTCCGAGTACCCGGCGGTGATCCTCCTCGATCGCGTCGGAGCGCAGTTCGGCGTACGAGGTCGGCACTTCGTCGTCGTTGCGCAGGCAGAGCAAACCCAGGTAGTCGCACCGGTAGGGGTGGAAGGCGTCTTCGGTGTGCAGGTCGAGCACGCTGCGGCTGCTGTTGCCGCTCCGCGTCCTGCCAGCGCAGCGGGGTCGGACCGACGCGGTCGGCGGGCACCCGGTAGCCGCGCAGGATGCACCCGCCGGCCGGCTCCGCGCGGCGGTAGCCGACCAGGAACTCCTGCAGCCGCTCGGGCAGCCGGCGCGCCAGCAACTCGACCCGGTCGGCGTCGTCTGGCCAGCGGATGCCGTCGAGCAGGTGCTCGACCTCGGCTCGGTCGGCGTCGGTGAGGCAGAAGCAGGGCAGGTCACCGCTGGAGATCATCGGGGCGCTCCACGAGGTAGTCGCCGAGGGCGACAGCGTCGATTCGGGTGGACCGGAACGTTCGCAGCGCGTCTACCGACCGCGGTGCCGGCGTCGTGCGGGGCCGGCGGAATGTAGGTGTTGACGAAGTGGCTGCGGTCCTTGATCCAGGAGTTGGCCGTGCAGTTGAGCGCGACGCCGCCGGCCAGGCAGAGGTTGCCGCTCGGATGCAGGTCGTACAGGTGTGCGGCCAGCCCGAGCATCGCCCGGTTGGTCGCGTCCTGCAGCGCCGCCGCGATGTCCGCGTGCGGGGACTCGATCGGCCCACTGCGGCGCGCCGGGCCGAGCAGCGCCTCGAGCGGCTGGACGTCCGGCAGCCGGAACCGCAGGATGTCGGGGTCGGCGTGGAACAGCAGGCCGTCCACGCTGAGGAACTTGGCGTAGGCAGCCGCGAACGTGGCCGGGTCCCCGTAGCCGGCCAGGCCCATCACCTTGCACGCCTCGTACTCGGAGAAGCCGAGGAAGACCGATAACTTCTCCCACACGAAACCGATGGAATCCGGGTAGCGCAGTTCCTCGAGCCTGGTCAGCCGACAGCCGGCACCGGCGAACAGCACCGTGCTCGCCGGCTCACCGATACCGTCAACGACCAGCACGTCTGCCGAGTCGAAGCCGGGAGGGTAGTACGCGGACGCCGCGTGCGCCACGTGATGCGGCACCCAGCGGATGCGGCCGGTAAGGTCCACGCCGAGCGCCGCCGACAATTGGTCCGGGATCCGGTCGAGCGCGGCGAGGAAGGCGTTTTCCCCGTCCTCGCTGCCCCAGCTTCCGGGTAGGCTCAGCCGGCCCGTTCGGAACAACTGCCGGCGTAGCAGCGGGTCGAAGGAGTACGCGACCGCGTCGATGTCCGCGCTGGTGATCCCGGCCTGGCGAATGCAGAACCGGATCGCGTCGCCGGGCAAATCGTCGGCGTTGTCCACGAGGGAGGGCTTGGCATGCTTGCGGCGATTGAACCGCTCTTCCTCCGCGGCGGCGAGCACCACCCCGTCTCGGACGACAGCCGCCGAAGACTCATGATAGACGGAATTGACACCTAAAACGATCATTAACTGGAGTGTTCTCGCTTTTTCTGGACACCGGTTTAGGCTGCCAGTTGGCTGAAAATTTTCGTAGCTTAGCTCATATTCTCTGGGTGTCAAGTATCCGAGTGTGGAATGGCGCCTGTTGGTGGGGCGCAGGTCGGCCCGCTGGCCGGCATCCAGGTCCTGCCCGAGCTGCGTACGCTGCGGCCCCGGCTGGCGGCCATCGCCGAGGGCTGCGACCCGCTGGGACTGCAGCGGGCCTTCGCCGCGGCGATGCACGCCGCGGCGCACCTCAGCCTTGGACTCTTGCCTGGACGCGTCGGGTTACTGCGAGATAGCCCTCCTCCCCCCAACGGGAGCGTCCTGGGCGCCAGCTACGAGGGTGTGGGCGGTTGTTCGGCGAACTCCGCCAGCGCGGGAGCGTCGTACCAGGCGTCGAGGCCGTGGGCCAGGTCGGCCGGGGTGCGGTACTCCCCGATCACCACACCTGCGCGCTTCAGCCGCAGCCAGCGCCCGTTGCGGCCGCGGGAGGCCATCGTGTACTGCACCGCCTCCACGGTCCACCGGCCGCAGCACGTGCACCGCATCACGGCGGTCACCGGCTTATCCGGGCTGATACGGCAGGAACGCGGCCCCGACATTGGCCGAGAACTGATCATCCGGGCGACGGTGCCGCTGCCAGCGCCCGCCCAGCGGGTGGCCAGAAAACCTCGGCCGGGCGACGTTGCCAGTCGGCGACGCGCCCGCAGCAACCGCGGCGGGTCCCGCCTTCTGGTTGGCCTTCCGCCCAATTCGGAAGCTCCGCGCTGCCCCCGATGACGGCCGTAATGGCGCCGCCTCAGCTTGCGTTCGTCACCCTCCGTTACTCAGGGCCAACGCGAACTGGGTTGGCCGTTCCGAGCCGCGACGTCCGACCTGCGGCTTCTTTGGGAGGCGCAAGGCAGCTCTCAAAGCCCAAGTATCTGGCGTATGGCGGCCTCCACGTTGCGCATTTCGACCAGTACAAGCCGCCCGAGTCGTCGACGCAGTCGGGGTTTGTCCACGGTATGGAGGTCTGAACAGTTGACGTAGGATTCCGGGTATTTCTTGACGCCAGCGTCAGGTCCGACACGGACATGGGTGACCTCGGGACCAGCCGTTCCGGTGACCAGCACGACAGTGATCGCAGATAGTGGGGCCGCGATGCGGTTGACGGTAAGGATGACCACGGGATGCGGTCCGACCAGCGGAACCGCGCATGCCCACACTTCGCCGCGCATGGGCGTCGAATCGGCGATGTTCGCTACCACCGCGCCGCATCCGCGGCGGCCAGGTCCTCCTCGGTCGCCCGGACAACGCCCTCCGGTACAGGTACTGGATCATCCCCGTAGAAATGCCTGATCTTCTCAGCGGCGGCGAGTTCGCTGGCCTCACGGATGAGCAGGCGGATTCCTTCGCGGAGCGCTTCGGACGTCGAGGGGAGCCGCAGCTGCCGCATGACGTGTTGCAGTGCAGCCATCTCATCGGCCTGGAGGCGGACCTGCGCAACCTGTGAGGCGCTGCCCGTGCGCGTGCCCGCCCTCCTCCTTGCTGGTGCAGTCTTCGCCGCTTGACCCTCCCGCCGACCAGCGGTCTTGGAGGCCTTCGTCGTTGCCAGGCCACCGCCCTTCCGGCCGCTGGGAGAGTTCGCCCGGACGGCAGCACTCTGTCGTACAGATGTCATACAACGAGTATGCCTCATCCACCCACCCTTCACAAACGCAAGGACGGCGCAGCTCGGTGGCGGTCAGCGGTGGTATCGCCGCCTCGGGCGGCCGGCCAGGCAGGGGTGCCGGGCGCCGGCCTTCGTCGCCGTGCTCGTGACGGCCCAGCCCTCACAGTGGCAGAGTCGCGCGGTGCCGCTTCCCGCCTTGAGCGGATGGGGCGGCGTGTCGGCTGCCGTCTTGGCTAATTCGAAAATGACTGGTGACCGGGTGTGCGACAGCGTCCCGGCTGAGCGCAGCGGAGCCGGGACGGGTTGTGGTCGGGTCAGGCGGCGGGGTGGAGGGTGACGGTGTAGCCGAGGGCTTGCAGGTGTCGGATGTGGTTGCGGATGGCGCGTTGGGTGCTGGCGCGGGTGTCGTGGTAGCCGACGCCGAGGTCGATGAAGTCGGTGTCGGGGTTGGCGAGCAGGTGCCAGATGATGACAAGGAGGGAGCGGCCGACGGCGACGATGGCCTTCTTCTTGCCGCGTCGGCGGGCCAGGCGTCGGTAGCGTTCGCCGAGGAAGGTGTTGGTGCGAGCGGCTCCGGCGACGGCTTCGCCGAGGACGCGGGCCAGGTAGGGGTTGTTCTGGTACGCGGTCCTCATCCGGTTGACGGCATCGCCCAGCAGGACGAACAGTTGGTCGGTCACGGTGTTGAACGCGGTCACCAGCGGGGGGAGAGTCGCGCCCGCCGGGCCGCTCCACATGCCCTCGACGCTGGTGAAGGCGGCCGCAAGCTCCGCGCGGCATTCTCGATCACCTGTTGCTCGACCGCGACGCGGCCGGCCGCGGCGGCGGCGGCAGGTCGACCGCCCAGGTGATCTCCGTGCCGTCCGGGGTCCAGGTCTTGAGCGGGTGACCGTTGGGGTCGTACTCGACCGTCGTGCCGTCGGCGAAGTGTTGGTACGTGTCGCCCTTCGCGTCGTAGGTGGTGGTGAAGTGCGTGCCTCCGGTATCCGGCCATTCCACGGAGCCAGTGAACTGTGCGGAACGCGGGTCGCGTAGGGCGTGACAGGGACCCGGCGAGAGGAGGGCGGCTGGTGTCGATGCGCGCCGCTGTACATGGAACGGCTACCAGGTCGATCCTGACGGTCTCCCCGACCGAGGCCGGCTGTTACCGCACGATCGGCGACGCGATCGCGGCCGCCGGCAACGGGGACGTCATCTCCATCGAGCCCGGTACCTACCTGGAGTCGGTCGTCCTCGACCGGGAGGTCACCCTTTCGGCGGCCAAGGCGTCCGGCGGCGTGCGGATCGAATCGCGTACCGGGCCGACGCTCCTGGTGGTCGCGGACGTCTCCGCCATCTCCGGCGTCACCCTCCGGCACGCCGACACCGAGACGCCGGCGATCGACGTGCGGACCGGGCGGCTGCGGCTGGACGAGTGCCTGGTGGAGGCCGCGTCAGCGGCGGCTCTGTGCGTGCGCGGGGGCGCCGCCGCGCACGCCCGCAACTGCGTGTTCAGCAACCCCCAGGGCGCCGGCGTGGTCGCCGTCGATGGCGCCGAGGGCACCTTCGAGACCTGCACGTTCAAGCAGATCCGGACCGCCGCGATCGTGGTGCGCAACGGCGCCAACCCGCAGTTCGTCGACTGCACCATCGTCGACGCCCAGGGCAACGGCGTGCTCGCCGCCGAGCAGGCGCGGGGCGCAGTCCAGAACTGCCGGATCGAGCGCGCCGGCAACCCGGCCGTGGTCATCGAGACGGGCAGCACGACGCGCGTCAGCGGTACCACCATCGTCAGCGCGGCCGGTGTCGGCATCCTGGTCGCCTCCGAATCCACCCCGCTGCTGGAGGACTGCACGGTCGAGGACTCCGTCGCCCAGGGCATCGCGTTGGTGGAGCAGGCCGCTCCGGTCGTCCGCCGGCTGCGGGTACGCCGCTCCGGCGGGTACGGGCTGCACGTGCTGGACGGCTCGGCCGGGACGTTCGCCGAGTGCACGGTGACCGATGCCGCCGATGCCGGCGCATGGGTGGCCGGCTCTGCGACCACGTCGTTCGAGGCACTCACCGTCTCCGGCGGGCCGGGCGCCGGAGTCGTGATCACCGACTCGGCCACACCCACGTTCGACCACCTGCGGGTGGAGCGGACCGGCGGCAACGGCGTCGAGATCAGGAACGGCGCGGCCCCGAACCTGCGCAGCGCGGCGATCTCCGCCGTCGCCGGGGACGGCGTGCTGGTCACCGACCGCGGTGCCGGCCTGATCGACACCGCAACCGTCACCGGAGCCGAGGGTGCCGGGCTGCGGGTCACCGGCGGCGGCCGGCCCGAGCTGCGCGGCACCGTGCTGGCCGACTCCGCCGCCGCGGCAGCCGTGGTGACCGACGGCGAGGCGAGCCTGGCCGGCTGCGAGCTCACCGGCGCCGGCGCGGAGGGGCTGCTGGTCGGCGCCGGCGGCTCGGTGAGCCTGACCCGGGTACGGGTCCGGGGCTGCCGCGGGCACGGGATCTCCTGGGCCGAGGGCGCCACCGGTACCGCGACAGAGTGCGAGATCAGCGGCAACAGCGGGGACGGCGTCCAGGTCGGGTCCGCCGACCGGATCGTGCTGCAGGCGTGCAAGGTACACGGCAATGCCGGCGCCGGCGTGCGGGAGACGGTGTCCACCGACCGGCTGGTGACGACCGACCTCGACAGCCACGACAACGGCGCCGCCGACGGCACCGGCCCGGGCCGCACCCCCACGGGCGGCCGGCGGGGCGGGACCGCGCCCGGCGGTACCGGTCCCGGGACGCGGCCGGGCGGCAAGCGGCGGCCCGGTGGGACCGGCGGGTCCGGCGGGTCCGGCGGGACCGGCCGGTCCGGCGCGGCCGGCGGTGCCGGCCCGGGCCCGGGCGCCGTGGGCCGGCTGGCCGACCTGCTGGCCGAGCTGGACGGCCTGGTGGGCCTGGCCGCGGTGAAGCGGGAGGTCGCCACGCTGGTGCGGCTGCACCAGATGGCCGACCGGCGGACCGCGGCCGGCCTGCCGGCGCCCCCGCTGAGCCGGCACCTGATCTTCGCCGGGTCCCCCGGCACCGGCAAGACCTCCGTGGCCCGGTTGTACGGCGCCATCCTGGCCGAGCTCGGCGTGCTGCACACCGGGCAACTGGTCGAGGTCGGGCGGCCGGACCTGGTCGCGAACATCATCGGTGGGACGGCACTGAAGACCGCGGAACGGTTCGAGCAGGCGCTCGGCGGCGTGCTGTTCGTCGACGAGGCGTACACCCTGGCCAGCACCGCCACCGGCGGGCCGGACTTCGGCCGGGAGGCGGTGGACACCCTGGTCAAGCTGATGGAGGACCACCGCGACGAGGTCGTGGTCATCGCCGCCGGCTACACCCAGGAGATGCGGGCGTTCCTGTCCACCAACCCGGGGCTGGCGTCCCGGTTCTCGCGCACGATCGAGTTCGCCGACTACTCCCCGGCCGAGCTGGTCACCATCGTCGAGGGGTCCTGCCGGGCGTTCCACTACCGGTTGGAGCTGGAGACACGGGACGCCCTCAAGACGTACTTCGCGAAGATGCCGCGGGACGCCGGGTTCGGCAACGGCCGGGCCGCCCGCCAGGTGTTCGAGGAGATGGCAGGGCGGCAGGCGTACCGGCTGGGCAACGACCCGGACGCCGACGCGCTGGCGATGACCCGGCTGCTGCCGGAGGACCTGGGCCCGCTGCCCGGGGCCGGTGTCGGGGCCGGCGCCGCGGTGGCCGACACCGGCCGCGTCGAGGCGCTGCTCGAGGAGCTGCACCAGATGGTCGGCCTGACCGACGTCAAGCGGGAGGTCGGCAGCATGGTCGACCTGCTCGCCTCGGCCCAGCAGCGGCAGGCGGCAGGGCTCCCGGTCCCCGGGCTGAGCCGGCACCTGATCTTCGCCGGGCCGCCCGGTACCGGAAAGACGACGGTGGCCCGGCTGTACGGCGGGATCCTCGCCGCCCTCGGCGTGCTCGCCCGCGGGCAGGTGGTCGAGGTCTCCCGGGCCGACCTGGTGGGCGAGTACGTGGGCCACACCGCGCAGCGCACCAGGAGCGCGTTCGAGCGGGCCCGCGGCGGCGTGCTGTTCATCGACGAGGCGTACGCCCTGTCCAGCCAGCAGGGCAGCGGTGCCGACTTCGGCCAGGAGGCGGTGGACACCCTGGTCAAGCTGATGGAGGACCACCGCGACGAGGTGGTGGTGATCGCCGCCGGGTACCAGGGCGAGATGGCGGGCTTCCTGGCCACCAACCCGGGCCTGTCGTCGCGGTTCTCGCACCACGTGCGGTTCGCCGACTACAGCTGCGACGAGCTGGTGACGATCGTCAGCCAGCACGCCGCCGCGGCCGGGTACGAGTTCACCAGTGCGGCTATCGCCGCGCTGCGCCGGCACTTCGAGTCGGCCCCGCGCGGGCCGTCGTTCGGCAACGGGCGTTACGCCCGGCAGGTGCTGGACCTGGCGATCACCCGGCATGCCGGCCGGCTGCGCCGCACCGCATCGCCGACTCCGCAGGACCTCAGCCTGCTGCTCCCGGGCGACGTCGCCCCCGCCGGGCTGGACACCCCGGCCGCCGAGTAGCGGCTCTCCTGCGGCCCCCTGCAGCCGAAACGCCGCCCCGCGATTCGCGGGGCGGCGATTCGTTCGGTTCGGCGTCCGGCAGCGGCGCTATTTTCCCATGCCGCTCGCGGCGTCGGTGGCCGCCGCGTCGACGGACTGCAGCATCCGGGACAGGCTGGTGGTCTGTGCACTGTGGACGCTCAGCAGCTTGGCCAGGTCCCCGATGAACTGCACGCTGCCGGTCGCCGCCGGCGTGTAGTTGGCGCGAATCGACTTGGCGATCGGACCGTTACCGTCGGCTTGGATCGAGACGACCTGCAGCTTCTTGGCGATGTCGGCAACGATGTCGGAGATCTTGTCGAGGTGCCTCGCACCCCGGTCGATCTGGTCGGTGTCGGCGGCCAGGATGTTGCCCAGCGCCTCCAATGGGCTGTTCGCCATCGTGGGGATGGCGCCCGACGCGGGACTCCTCGGCGTGGTTGCGGTCCTCGGCGTGGTTGCGGTCCGCGGCGTGCGAAGGGTCATCGGCTGCGTCGTGGTGCCCGCCGCCGGCCGCAGGCTGACGCCAGTTGGCGTCGGGGCCGCCTGGACGGCCAGCCGGTCGGCCGGCCGCGTCCCGGCCTCCGGGGTCGCCACCAGGTTCGCCGGGCCCGTCGGGGCCGGTTGAGCCGCGAACCGGCCGGCCGGCTGCATCGTGCCCGGTGGGGGCGGCGCCGGACGGTTGGTCGCGGTCGGCGCCGGAGGCGGGGTGATCGGCGCTCTGGCCGGCCCCGTCCTGACCGGCGAGCCGATCGGAGCGGGCTGCGGGTGGCCGGCAGCCGCCGCGGCGGGCTGCCCGCCGCCCGCCGGCTGCTGGCTGGTACGCGGCGACGGCGGAGGCGGCAGCCCGCGGTCCGACGGCTTCGCCTGCACCGTGGATGTGGGCCGATCCGCCAGCGGCCCGCCACCGGGTGGCGTCCCCGGCGGGCGGGCCGAGCGGTTCGGGTCCAGGTTGGTCTGGTTCGACAACGGCTGGCGCGGCAGGCCCCCCGACCCCTGGCCGGACGGCCTCGCGTCCGGCGTGGCCGCCGGCGGGCTGGCCGGTGGGCCGCTGCCCGGGCTTGGGCGGCTGGCGGGTGGGCCGCCGTTCGGGCCTGGACGGGAGGCGGGTGGGCCGCCGTTCGGGCCTGGACGGGACGCGGGTGGGCCGCCGTTCGGGCCAGGGCGGGAGGCGGGTGCGCCGCCGCCCGGGCCAGGGCGGGAGGCAGGTGGGCCACCGCCCGGAGCGCGACGGGAGGCGGGCGGGCCACCGCCCGGAGCGCGAGGGGAGGCGGATGGGCCGCCGTTCGGGCCCGGGCGGGAGGCGGGTGGGCCGCCGTTCGGGCCTGGACGGGACGCCGGTGGGCCGCCGTTCGGGCCTGGACGGGACGCCGGTGGGCCGCCGTTCGGGCCTGGACGGGACGCGGGTGGGCCGCCGTTCGGGCCTGGACGGGACGCGGGTGGGCCGCTCGGATTTGACCGCCCTCCGCGCGGCGCGCCGGTTGCCTTCGGCGGCGCGCCACCGGCCGGCGGTCCGGCGGTCCTGCGCGGCCCACCCGACCCGCGACCGGGGCCCGGCGGCTCCCCGCCCCCCTTCGAGGGCGGCGGGCCGGTCGCCCTCGACGGCCGACCACCCGAGCCCTTACCGCGGGCCGGTGGCGCCACGTTCTCCTCCGGCGGGCCCTCGCCCGGCTCGGCCCCCGGAGCGGAGGCCCGCGGCTTCCGGCCCGCCTTCGGAGTCCAGCCATCCGGCTCCGGACCATGCGTCGCCGGCAGGGATTCCGGCGGCTCGGACTCGGCCGATCTGGGCTCAGACGGCGTGGACTCCGACGGCTTCGGATCCGACGACTTCGGCTCCGCCGGCTTGGAATCAGCCGACCTTGGCTCAGCCGATTTGGGCTCAGCCGATTTGGGCTCAGACGACTTCGGCTCCGCCAGCATGGATTCAGGCGACTTTGGCTTGGGCGGACCTGGCTCCGACTTGGGCTCGGAGGACCTGGGTTCCGCCAGCTTGGAGTCGGGCGACGTTGGCCCAGACGGTGTGGGCCCAGACGGTGTGGGCTCAGGCGGCTTGGACTCAGGCGAGTCGGAATCAGGCGAGTTGAGATCCGACGCCCTGGGATCCGACGACCTGGGATCGGGCGGCGGCTTCCGGTGGCCGCGCTTGGGCGGCTCCGCGGCCGGCTCGTGTGCCGGGCGGGCGAGTGTGAGGCTGTCGTCCCGGCCGTCAGCCATGGCCGGCGCCGTTGCGCTGGGGCGACGCGCTCTCGCCCAGGAGCGGTTCCCGGACGGTGCGCGCCGCCGCTTCGAACATCGCGTCGATGTCCCAACTGCCGTCGGCGGACACGGTGGGCCCGATGTCGAGCCCGAGACCGGCGGGCATCAGGCCGGTCAGCGCCTCGGCGGCCCGGCTGGCGACGGCGTCCTGGGCCGACCGGACCGTCTCGACGATGCGGGCGGCGAACTCGGCCGGCGCCAGCTTCCGGTAGCCGGTGCCCTTCAGGGACAGTCCCGTCAGCTTCCCCCGGCTGTCGACGGTGGCCCCGATGGTCCGGTCCTTCGATGTCGCGGTACCGGTCGCCTTCGACAACTGCTCGCTCGCGGCCCGGATCCGGGTCTGCTGGACGCGCAGGTCCGCGAGCGCGGTCTCCAGTTGCTGGCTCAACGGTGTGGACATTGGCTCTCCTCCTCGGTACGCGATCAGGCTCAGTACGCGATCAGGTCGTGGCCGGGGCGGCGCTCTCCGCGGGCCGCTCTTGCGGACCGGGCCGTTCCTGGGCGTGCGCTCCGGGCCACTGCCCGGTCTGCGGCGGCTCCTGGGCCTCTGCCCCGGGTAGCTCCCCGGCGTGCGCCGCGGACCGCTTCTCGGATTCCTCGGTGCGGCGCCGGCGGCGGTGGATGGCCGGGTGGAGCCGTTCCTGGCCGGGCAGCGAGGCGATCAGGATCTCCTCGGAGCCCTCCTCGTCCTCCAGGCGGCCGATCACGCCGAACCCGGCGGCGACGTCCGTACCCCAGACCGACTCGTCCTCCGCCAGCCAGGTCTGACGCTCGCGCTCCTGGGGTTTCTCGCCGGCGCCGCCCATGCCGCCCATCCCGCCCATCATCGGCGGGAAGAACGGGACGCCACCGTTGTTCTGCCCGTCTCCTGGCGTCCCCCCCGGCGTGCCGGTCAGCGCGGAGCCGGGCAGCCCACCCGTTCCGTCGAGCCCACTGGTGTTGGCCCCGAGACCGCTGGTGTTGGCCCGGAGACCGCCGGTGTTGGCCCCGAGACCGCCGGTGTTGGCCCCGAGACCGCCGGTGTTAGCCCCGGCAGCGCTGGGGTCGGCCCCGGGGACGCCGGCGAACGGGGACCCGGGCGGGACCTTCAGCGCCGGTATGTGCAGCCCGGACGAAGAACGGGCCTGGTCGACGGGCCCGCCGCCCGCCGCCCCTGGGAGGCCGCCATCCAGACCCTTCGGTACCGGCTGGTTGGCGAAGTTCGGCCCCTTCGACAGCGGCTGGTTGGTGAAGCTAGGCCCCTTCGGCAGCGGCTGGTTCGTGGAGTTCGGCCCCTTCGGCAGTGGCGGGGAGATGAAGGGAGACACATTCGGGAACCGCGAGTTCCCCGTGTTCGCGGGGTCGCCGGGGGGTGGGGTGTTGGTGAGGTTCGGGAGGCCGCCGGGCGGTGGGGTGTTCGCCAGGTCCGGGCCGCCGGGGGGTGGGGTGCTCGTCAGGTTCGGGAGGCCGCCGGGCGGTGGGGTGTTCGCCAGGTCCGGGCCGCCGGGAGGCGGCGTGTTGGTGTTCGGGTCACCACCGGGGGGCGGCGTGTTCCCCGAGTCGTTCAGTGGTGGCGGCGGGGTGTTGGTGTCCGGCGGCGGGTTGTTGCCGTTCTTGTCGTCCTGGGGCAGCACCGTCGGGAGCACGGTCGGCGCGACCAACGGGACGATCGCGCTGGCGCTGCCCTCGTATGCGGTACGCAGCTTTCCCATGATGTCCGCGGCCGGCCCGTCCAGGTAGGTCTTGATCTCGGCCTTGAGCCTGGTCGTGATGTCCAGGTTCATGGCGTCCCAGGTGGGCTTCGACCCGAGGTCGCCCCGCGTGCCATCCGGCATGGGAAACTGCGCCAACCGGTCCTGGTAGTACTTGCTGGTGTGAAATCCGCCGCCGGTGAACAGGCCGGGCGTGTTCACATAGTTGTCGATGCGGTCCTGCCACCAGTTGACGTGGGCCCGCGGGAAGTCGGACAGGTAGTTCACCACGCCGTACCACGTGTTGGCCATCCGGACGCCGTAATCGTGCAGCGCGCTTTGCGCGCCGGCGGCCGCCGCGGGGACGCCGACGCCGTTCTTGGTGGTCATCTGCTGGTCCAGGTCCGCCAGCGCGTCACCGATGTGCTTGAGCCGGTCGGAGATCACGAACGCCGCGGTCCCCTTGAACCCCGAGTCCTTCGAGTTGAGGTCTTCGTTGAACTTGTGGAATTCGCCGGACCTGTCCTTGAGCCAGCTATCCAGTGTGTTGACCATGTGCATGAACTCGTTCAGCGACACCACGTTCATGGTGCCGTAGTTACCGCCGCCGATCTCCGCCATGGCCGTGTTGATGTTACCGACCGCGGTGGTCCAGGCGGTCTGTGCATCGGTGTTCACCTTGGCCGCGTAGTAGGTGTGGTACTTGAGCCCGACCGCCCCCTCGAACCAGATGTCGGACCCCTTCGACTTGTCGTAGTTGGGGTCGAATGTAATCCAGCCGTTGGTCGGGGTGGTCGGCGTGTGCAGGTCGAAATCCCCCTCCGTGAGGGCCTTCAGGGCCAGGTCGAAGGTCCAGTCGGCGTCATTCACCGGGAATTGAGGCGCATTCGAGTCTGCCACGGTCTTCTCCTACCAGGTATCGGCCGTCACGCCGGCCACCCCGGACAACTGTTGAGAACGGTCGGTTTGGTTACGCCGGGGGCGGCGTGTTGGTGCCGCTGCTACCCGGCTGTATCACTCCGGGGAACTCGGTCACGAACTTCGAGGCATCGTAGTTGACGAGGTCGTTGGTGTTCTCGAAGACGTCCCGCGCGCCCTTGAGCGCGGTGATGAACTGTTCCCAGTCCTTGCTGAGGTCGGCGTAGCGTGCCGCGACCGATGCCCCGAACGCCTTCCCGTTGTTGTACAGCAGCGCGGCCGGCGGCCAGCTCCCCGACCCGGGGAAGATCCCGCTGCCGAGCGTCCCGTCGAGTCGCACGCCCGCTTTGGGTTTCGCGAGATTCGTGTTGAGATCGTGGTCCACGCCGTCCACATAGGCGATCAGGTTGTCGTACTGGCCCCGGTCGAAGGCGGTCACCTTGCCGGGAGGGACCTTTCCGTTATCCGGCATGAGTCTGTCCTCCATTCTTGGTAGTGTCGGCTCCGCTGCCCGGGGCGCCGGCGGTGCCGGAGCCCCGGGAGCGGATGCCATGGGTGCGCTACCGGCGGGGTGTCACCCTGCCATGATCTGGCCGCCCCTGTTGTCGCCGTCGCGGAAGAGCTCGCCGATGCGGATGGCGGTTTTCGTGCCGGAGCCCAGGTCGAGCTGCATCTGGCTGTAGTCGTTGCCCCACTTGGTCTGCTGGTCCTGCCAGAGCGGCGCCGCCTGGCCCTGGGCCGCCTCGTTCATGTGGCGGAGGAAACCGTTCAGGTCGTCCAGGATCGTGCCGAGGTTGTTGACCGCCGAGCTCAGCTGGTCGACCACCTCCTCGTGCTCCCCGTGATGGAAGAGGAATGACGTCATCGCGTGCTCCTTTCAGTAGCCGGTAGGGGCCGGCTCACTAGTTGCGGGCAGCGCCGCCGGCGGCGCCGCTGGTGTCGTTGTTGTTGGCCCGGACATTGGTGACCTTGGTGTTGAGGTTGTCCAGGTCCGCGACGAGCCGGCTGAATTCATCGTTCCAGGTGTGGAGTCGCTGTTGCATGGTCCGGCCGGAGTCCGAGTTGTTGACGCTCGTGTACGTCCCGGCCTGGCTCTGGACGCCGCCATTCACCGAGTTCATCCGGTCGATCGCGTCGCGGGTGGCGTTGATGATCGACAAGAGCTGCCCGTCGTCCATCCCGTAGGGAAGCGCCATTGTTTCCTCCTGACATCGTTGGGTGGGAGTTGCGTGTGTACCGGATCTGCTAGGGTCCTGTGGCACCACCTCCGTCGGCGGGCCGCTCGAGCACCGGTCCGGTCGGCAGCAGCGCCAGCAGGTCGGCCGGCACCGGCACCGCCGAGGTGGCGGCCACCCCGAGGGCCTCCGCCGATGCCGGATCCGCCACCGGGTACTTGGCGCCCTCCTCGGTGACCAGGTACAGCCCGATACCCGGCTGGCCGGGCGCCGGCTGCGTGCGGGCGAGCAGGCCGCCACCCGGCTGGACGGCGATCTGGTCGGCGACCCGCGCGTCGCGGCTCTGCGCCGGCCCGTTGCCGCCGGCCCCGCCGATCGCGCCGGCGGCGGCCGTCATCACCGAGACGGTCGGGTTGTCCGCGCCGGGGATCACCTGGACGCAGGGCACCCGCTCGGCGCCGGAGGCCAGGGTCGGCGGGGACGGCGGTGCCTGCGCCTGCCAGTCCGGCGCCGGGAGCACGGTGGCCGCGCCCAGCGCCGCCGGGCTGAGTTCGCGCGGCTGCGGTGGCTGGCCGCCGTAGGACTGCGCGATCGCCGGGTCGCCGAGGGCCAGCGCCACCCCGGTCGCCGTCATCGGCACCAGGCCGCCGGCGGAGAGTTGGTAGAAGCGCTGCAGCACGCCCGTGCCGTGCACCACGAACACCTGCCCGACCTTGCTGGGCTGGCCGTCGAACTGCGGGCCGGCCAGGCCCTGGCCGGGCACCGGGCGCGGTCCGAGGTCGGGGCCGGCCGGCAGCGCGTCGATCCAGGAGTCGCGCACCGGCAATGCCGCGCTGTCGTCGAGCCCGAGCGCCTGCGCGACCCACGGGGCGGACAGCCGCATCCGCCTGTCCCGCCAGGCCAGGTACCGCGTGCCCTCCGCGGTGCGGACCAGCACGGCCAGCCGGTCGGGCAGCGGCTGCGCGCCGGTGCCGGTGCCGGTGCCGACGCGCAGCGCCAGCGCCGGGTGGCCGGTACCGCTGGTGTCCACGGTGGACGTCGCGCACACCAGCCAGGGCGCGTCGGAGGCTGCGGAGCCCGGCAGCACGTCCGGCGCCCCGACGATGCCCACCGCGCCGCCGCGGGGCACGCCGGCCAGCGACTTGGCGGATACCGAGTCGATCACGAGTTTGGGGCCGAGCAGCAGCCGGGCGGAGGCGTAGTTGAGTACCGGCCGGAGCCGGCCGTCCAGCAGCACGTACCGGTTGCCGGTCTGCTTCTCGACGATGAGAGTGCCGGGCTTGCGCCACGCGGTGGCGCCGCCCGGGACCAGCAGCGCGAACACCACCAGCCCGCCGACCGCGAGCGCGGCGAGGATGAGGCCGATGATCAGCCCGGTCGGGGTACGGCGCATCGGGGTCACCGGCAGGTCCGGCTCCCCGCGCAGCAACGCGGAGATCAGCCGGCCGACCATGAACGTGTGCGCCTGTACCTGGTCACGTCGCGCGTGCACGGAACACCTCCCTGCGTGGCCGTCGGGCCGACCGGATCGGAACGGACATCGAGGTCACGCCCATCCGGCACGCACCCGGCCGTATAGCTGGAGCACCGCCAGCACCAGCGGCACCACCGCGATGGCGGCGGCGGTGTGGCCCAGGTCGGCCAGCCGGCCCCAGTACGGCAGCAACCGGCGGGTGGGCAGCGTCCGGGACGCGGCGACGAGCACGCAGGCCAGTACCACCAGAGCCACGGCGAACCCGAGCCGGCGGCCGGGGCTCGCCGCCACCGCCTGAGCCACGACCAGCGCCGCCGCGCCGAACAGGCCGGGCACGAGCGTGGCCATCCGCTGCCACGCCCCGGTCAGCTCGCGGCCGTGCAGCAGCAGCAGGAACGACGCCACCGCGGCCAGCGTCTGCGCGGCCGGGCCCGGCGTCGAGGCGAGCACGGCCAGGCAGCCGGCGGCGACGGCGCCCAGGCCCAGGTACATCGCCGCCACGTGCGAGTTGGCGAGTTCCGTGCCGGCCAGGACGGTACGGCTGGGTTCGGGGTCGATGTCCTGCTGGAACTCCGCGGCGCTGGTCGGCAGCGGCTTGATCCGCAGCCCGGCCAGCCGCGCGGCGAGCATCGGGACGGCGACGCCGAGCAGCAGCGCGCAGGCCAGGGTGATCGCGGCGGCGCCGGCCGCGTTGATCCCGGCCACCGTGGCCAGCAACCCCCCGCAGGCGACGAGGAGCGCGCCGCCGGCCGCCGCCAGGAAACCGCGGTAACTGCTGCCGAGCGCGAACCGGGCCAGTACCGCCGCCGCGACCGCGGCCGTGGCAGCGGCGAGCACGCCCGGCCCGGTGAGCAGCCCCGGGCCCCAGTGGACTGGCCGGTCGCCGGCCGGCAGCGCGAGCCCTGCCGTCGCGGCGAACCCGACGGCGCCTGCGGCCAGCACCGCGCCGGCCGAGCCGTCCCCCCAGGCCCGGGAGGCCGCGGTGGCCCCGATCAGCAGCACCAGCGCCAGCAGCCCGCCCGCCGGTGCCGCCAGGGTGCCGGGCCCCGTTGCGGGCACCACCAGGGCGCCCACCGCGAGCGCGGTACCGACCAGCGCCAGCAGCAGCCGGCGGGTCAGCTCCGGCCGCCACCGGTCGGTGCGGGTGGCGATGCCGGTGGCCACGCCGTCGACGAGGTCGTCGAAGTCCACCGGCGGTAGCTGGTCGCTGCGGGCGCGCAGGTACACCAGGTCGCCGTCGTAGAGGCCGAGCGCGGCGGTACCGAGGTCCTCCGCGAGCGGGGGGTCGCCCAGGCGCTGCAGCACCCAGCCGCCGTGTTCGTGCCCGACGCTGGTCAGTTCGGGGCCGAGAAGGCCTATCAGGGTGGGCATCAGGTCCGCGAGCGGGACGTGCGCCGGCACCGCCACCTCGACCCGGGAAGCCGGGCCGACCAACACCAGCCGGCATACCTCGCCGGAACCCACAACCGCTGTCGCAGTAGCCATGACCGCCCTACGGCCCGCGGTGCCGGGGCAGTTCACCGGACCCGATTCGGTCCGCGGGGCGGGTCCGGTACGTAGGGCCAGGGAAGAGCGCACACGAGGAGGCGATCGCGGTGAGCACGATGGTGTTCCGCCGACCCACCCGGCAGACCCCGCCGGAGATGCCCACCGGAGAGCTGTCCCTGCAGGAACCGCCGGTGCTGCCCGAGGCGCCCACCGGCAACCTCGGGATGATGCTGATGTACCTGCCGATGGCGCTGGGGTCGGGCGCGCTGCTCATGCTGTTCATGTCGCCGGCCAAGGGCGGCATGTCCATGATCGCCGTGGGGCTGCTGGCGATGACCTCGCTGACGATGGTGTTCGGCCAGATGGGCCGCTCCACCAGCGACCGCAAGCGGCGGATGCGGGGCGAGCGCCGCGACTACCTCCGGTACCTGGCGCAGAGCCGGAAGACGGTCCGCGCCATCGCCGGGGAGCAGCGCACGTCGCTGGCCTGGCGGCATCCCGACCCGGACGGGCTGTGGGCGGTGGCGATGAGCAGCCGGCTGTGGGAGCGGCGTACCTCGCATCCCGACTTCGCGGAGGTGCGGATCGCGACCGGGGTGCAGCGGCTGGCGGTCACGATCACCCCGATGCAGACCAAGCCGGTGGAGGACCTGGAGCCGCTGAGCGCCCGCGCGCTGCGGCGCTTCATCCACGGCTACACGACCCTGGCCGACCAGCCGATGGCCGTGTTCCTGCGCGGTTTCGGCCACGTGCACCTGCGCGGCGACAAGGACTCCACCCGGTCCGTGGTGCGCGCGCTGCTGGCGCAGCTCGTCACGTTCCACTCACCGGAGGACCTGCGGGTGGCGGTGTGCACCACCGGCACGCACGCGGCGGGCTGGGACTGGGTGAAGTGGCTGCCGCACGCGCAGCACTCCGCCGAGCAGGACGGTGCCGGCCAGGCGCGGCTGGTGGCCGGCGACGTCGAGGGGATCGAGGCCTTGCTCGCGTCCGAGCTGGACGGTCGTGGCCGCTTCGAGGCGGGGGCCACGCCGAGCCGGGACGAGCCGTACCTGGTCGTGGTGGTCGACGGGGTTACCGTGCCGCCCGGGTCCAGGCTGGCCGGCACCGGCTACCACAACGCCATCATCCTGGACCTCACCTCCCCGGCACCGGCCGGCGCCGGCCGCACGACGCTGCGCCTGGACGTGACCGCCGAGCGGATCGAGATGGTCCGCTTCGACCGGACCGGCACCGAGAGCCGCACCCTGCTCGGCCGCCCGGACGGGCTGTCCACGGCGAAGGCGGCCGCGCTGGCCCGTACCCTGTCGCCCTTCCGGCTCGCGGCCACCTCCGACGTGGTCGAGCCGATGGTGACCGACTTCGACCTGGCCACCCTGCTCGGCGTCGGCGAGATCGAAGCGCTCGACCCGGCCCGGACCTGGCCGCGGACCGCCGGCCCGGACCGGCTGCGGGTGCCGATCGGCATCGCGGAGGACGGCAGCCGGGTCGAGTTGGACCTGAAGGAGTCCGCGCAGGGCGGGATGGGCCCGCACGGGCTGCTGATCGGCGCGACCGGATCCGGCAAGAGCGAGCTGCTGCGGACCCTGGTGCTGGCGCTGGCCATCACCCACTCCCCCGAGATCCTCAACCTGGTGCTCGTCGACTTCAAGGGCGGCGCCACGTTCCTCGGCCTGGACGAGCTGCCGCACACCTCCGCGGTGATCACCAACCTGGCCGACGAGGCATCCCTGGTCTCCCGCATGCAGGAGGCGCTGCAGGGCGAGATGATGCGCCGGCAGGAGCTGTTGCGCAGTGCCGGCAACTACAGCTCGCTGCTGGACTATGAGAAGGCGCGGGCCGGCGGTGTCGCGCTGGACCCGCTGCCGACGCTGTTCGTGGTGGTGGACGAGTTCAGCGAGCTGCTGGCCGCGCACCCCGACTTCAGCGAGCTGTTCGTGATGATCGGCCGGCTCGGCCGCTCCCTCGGCGTGCACCTGCTGCTGGCCAGCCAGCGCATCGACGACGGCCGCATGCACAAGCTGGAGAGCCACCTGTCCTACCGCATCGGCCTGCGCACGTTCTCGGCGATGGAGAGCCGCGCGGCGATCGGCGTGCCGGACGCGTACCAGCTTCCGAGCGCACCGGGCAACGGCTTCCTGCGCTGCGACGTGTCCACCCTGGTCCGGTTCAAGGCGGCGTACGTCTCCGGGCGGTACCGCCGGCGGACCGTCGAGCAGCGCCGCGAGGAGGTGCGCCGGCAGGTGGTCCGGTTCGGTGCCGGCCGGCTGGCCCGCCCGGACCCGGAGCCGGCGGCCGCGCCGGTACCCGCCCCGGCCGAGGCCGCGGGTACCGACGAGCGCGTCGACACGCTGCTGCGAGTGGCGGTCGCCCGGCTGCGTGGCCAGGGCCCGCCGGCCCACCAGGTGTGGCTGCCGCCGCTGGCGTTGCCGCCCACCCTGGACGAGGTCCTGCCGCCGCTGGTGCCCGTCGCCGGCCTGGGTCTGTGCCCGCCGGACTGGGCGGGACGCGGCGGGCTGGCCGTGCCGGTCGCGATCGTGGACGAGCCGGTGGAGCAGGCCCGCGACCTGCTCGTCGCCGACCTGTCCGGCGTCGGCGGCCACGTCGGCATCGCCGGGGGCACCCAGGCCGGCAAGAGCACCCTGCTGCGGACCCTGATCGCCGCCCTCGCCCTCACCCACACCCCCGCCGAGGTGCAGTTCTACTGCGTTGACCTCGGCGGCGGCACGCTGGCCACGCTGGCCGGCCTGCCGCACGTCGGCGGCGTCGCCGGGCGGATGGACGCCGACCGGCTCGGCCGCACGGTGGCGGAGGTGCAGGTGGTCCTGGCCCGCCGGGAGCGGCTGTTCGCCGAGCACGGCATCGAGAACATGGCCGCCTACCGGGAGCTGCGGCGCCGGGGCCGGTTCGCCGACGACCCGCACGGCGACGTGTTCCTGGTGGTGGACGGCTGGGCGACGCTGCGCTCGGACTTCGACCGGCTCGACCATCCGATCCGCCAGCTCGCCGAGCGCGGCCTGGCCTACGGGGTCCACCTGGCGCTGACCGCCAGCCGCTGGTCCGACATCCCGAGCGCGCTGCGCGACCAGCTCGGTACCCGCCTGGAGCTGCGGCTGGGCGACTCCATCGACTCGGTCATCGACATCCGGGCGGCCGCCACCGTGCCGCGCTCCCCCGGCCGCGGGCTCACCCCGGAGAAGAAGCACTTCCTCGCGGCGGTACCGCGCATCGACGGCCAACCCCGTACCGAGGACCTGGCCGAGGCGACCCGGGAGCTGGCCGAGGCGGTCGCCGCGAGCTGGACCGGGCCGGCGGCGCCACCGGTACGGATGCTGCCCGCCGAACTGCCCGCCGACCAGCTCCCGGCCCCGCAGGGCCGGATGCGGGTCGCGCTGGGCTGGGGCGAGGCCGACCTGGAACCGGTGTGGCACGACTTCGCCGAGCGCCCGCACCTGACCGTGCTCGGCGACAGCGGGAGCGGGAAGACCGCGCTACTGCGGTTGATCGCCCGGGCCATCCCGCGTGCGTACCAACCGGGCGAGGCACAGGTGCTGGTGGTGGACCCCCGCCGCGGCATCGTCGATGAGGTGCCCGAGGGCTACCGGCGCGGCTCCGCGTTCTCCGCGGCCGCCGCCGAGCAACTGGTCAGCGCCGCGGCCACGGAGCTGCGGCAGCGGGTGCCGGGACCGGACATCACCCCGGCCCAGCTGCGCCGGCGGGACTGGTGGTCCGGTCCGGAGGTGTACGTCCTGGTCGACGACTACGACCTGGTGTGCGGCGGGATCGGCGGGCCGCTGGAGTCGCTGGTGGACCTGCTCCCGCAGGCCGCCGACATCGGCCTGCACGTGGTCCTGGCCCGGGCGGCGGCCGGCTCGAACCGGCTGTCGATGGACGCGGTGGTCCGCCGGATGCACGAGTCGAACACGCCGGACCTCGCCCTGTCCTGCCCGCCCAATGAGACGCTGCTGATCAACGGCGCGCGGCCGCGGCAGCTCCCGCCGGGCCGGGGCCTGCTGGTCACCAGGCGCGAGGCGACCCTCCTGCAGACCGGCTGGGCGACCCCGGCCGCCCCGGCGAGCCCCGACGACGAGGTACCGGATGGCGCGGTACCGGACGACAATCCTGTGCCGGACGGTCCTGTGCCGGACGGCACGGTTCCGAACGGCACGGTGCCGAACGGCACGGTGCCGGGCGATGCGGTGCCGGGCGATGCGGTGCCGGACGACGACGTGGTGGGGTCCCGGTGAGGCCGCGGGTCCGCATCCTGGCAGTGATCCTGCTGGTACTCGGCGCGGCGGCCGGCACTGCGGCCGGCCCGGCACCGGCCGCGAGCGCGAGCCCGGTAGACCAGCGCTGCGCCCGGCCCGTGATCGTCCCAGACCCGGCCGTCCCGTGGGCGCAGCGACGCCTGGGCGCGGACCGCGCCTGGGTGCTGACCAAGGGCGGGGGCGTGCTGGTGGCGGTCGTCGACACCGGCGTGAGCGCTGTCTCGCCCGCGCTCGCCGGTGCGGTCGACCCCGGCCGGGACGTCCTGACCGGCGGCCGGGCGGACAACGACTGCTCCGGGCACGGCACGTTCGTGGCCGGCCTGCTGGCGGCGCACCCGTCCGACGCCACCGGATTGGTCGGCGTGGCACCGGACGTCCGGATACTCCCGATCCGGGTCACCGACAACCCCGACGAGGTGGACCCGGCGAAGCTGGCCGCCGGCATCCGGGCCGCCGCGGACGCTGGCGCCCGGGTGATCGCCGTCTCGGTCAGCACGCCGATCGACTCCCGCGCGGTACGCGCGGCGGTCGGCTACGCCGTGCGCCGGGGCGCGCTGGTGATCGCCTCGGCCCAGAGGCCGACCGACCTGACCGTCGGCGCGAACGCCGCGACCGCGCGCGCCTATCCGGCCGCGCTGCCCGACGTCCTCGCCGTCGCCCCGATCGGCCAGGACGGGATGCCCGCGGACGACGTCTCCTTCGCCAGCGGCCCCGACCTCGCCGCCCCGGGCAGCAACGTGACCAGCATCGCCCCGCGCGGGCCGGGAAGCTTCGCCGCCTCCGGCCACGGTCTGGCCGTCCCGTTCGTGGCCGGCGCGGCGGCGCTGGTCCGCAGCT
>WNGB01002661.1_pt1 | contig 35997 bp, 29 predicted proteins | sample 5400681 | NCBI WGS metagenome assembly WNGB01 (sample SAMN13153367, study PRJNA577476) | soil metagenome | isolation source: 115 cm soil or saprolite under grassland replicate 2 | place: USA:California | collected 2016-06-15 | reverse complement strand
CCGCCGCGTCGCTTCCGACAGCCGGCACACGCCGCGGCTCCCCAACGCTTGAGCGCTCGATGCCGCGCTCACAAAATTCCTGAAGGAGGTACGACTTGTTGCCTGACAAACTTGACTCAAGTACTCAGATTTCAACCGCTCAAGGCTTCTAGCGGCGCGGCTTGCGGGCGCGCGCGGCGGACGCGACGGCGGATGCGGGCTTCGCGACGGATGCTTCAGGCGCGGGCGCCTCGAGCGCTGCCCGGAACGCGGGATCGTCGCGCAGCGACTCGAGATCCGCATCCTGCCGGGCGCGCGAGCGATTCTCCGCGTTGAGCGCGATGGCGCGACGCAGATGATCGAGCGCGGCGTGGGCGTCCCGGCGCTGCGCGCTGGCCACGGCCATCATGTAGTGCGCGTGATCGTGACGCGGATCCTCGGCCAGCGCGCGCTGAAGATGGCGCATGGCGGACGCGACATCGCCCGAGTTCTGCGCGACGGTCGCGGCGTAGACCCACTCATCCGCCGTTTTGGGCGGTGGTTCCTTGGGCTCGAGCTCCCGCTCGCAGACTTTCAGGTAAAGCCTCGCGCGTTCGAGCAGCTCGCGTTCGTCAGGGTAGCGCTCGATCACGGTCCGCAACGCGGCGGCCGACGCGGCGAAGTCGCGGCGCTGCAGCGCCTGGAGACCGCGCTCGTACATCGCGACGGCTTCGTGGTACGTCGGCTTCCTGGGCGGTGGCGCCAGCGGTGTGGGCGGCGGCGGCGGAGCCACAGGCTTCGTGGCGACCCTCGGCGCGGCCTTCGCAACCCTGACAGCCTTTTTGACGACGGGTTTTCGGACGGCGGATCGAGCGGCGCCCTTGGTGGGCCTGCGACGGTCGGCGGTACCACGCTTTTTGGCAACGCGGGCCGGTTTACGAGCGGAAGTCCGGGACTTGGTCACCCGGCGCGATTTGGCCATGGACATTACGGTCGAACCCCGAGGGCGAGCCCGGGTGGCACAGTAACAAATCGACTCGCTGGCGGTCAAGATCTTCAGCCAAATTCCCAGATTAGGTCTTATGACCCCTATTGCGATCCGCAGCAATCAACTCGTATAGTGCGTTGACCGGCCGGCCGTAGCGTTCCGCAAGAATCTTCAACGCCCCACGTCCTTTGGCCCCTGTCGTTTCTGTTATATGCCATAATTCAATGCGCAACTCAGCCGCTGAGGGTAGGGGTATACTCTCAACGGAGGTCTCTTTGGCCGGTGGGACGAGGAGGACGAACTCCCCTTTTGGCTCGATAAAATGGGCTCGCAGCGCATGTATCGGTCTAATGACCAATTCTTCGTGTGCCTTCGTCAGCTCGCGACCCACCCCGACGTGATGATCGGGACCGAAAACGCGCTCGAGATCGTCCAACGCTTGGCGGAATCGGTGCGGCGCCTCGAAAAAGACGCAAAGAGCGCGCTGGCGGCCCAGGATGTCGAACCAAGCGGCGCGGTCCTTTGACCTATTTGGGGGGAACCCGAGGAAGGTGAACGGGGCTGCGGGAAGGCCGCTGGCCGACACGGCTGCCATAACCGCGCTTGGCCCGGGCACCGCTTCGACCCGGATCCCCGCATCGCGCGCGGCCGCGACGAGCATCTGCCCCGGATCGGAAATCAGCGGCGTGCCCGCGTCCGAGACCAGCGCGATCGATTCGCCGCCGCGAAGCCGCTCGATGAGCTTCGTCGTCTTCTCGCGCTCGTTGTGTTCGTGAAGGCTCGTCGTGCGCGTCGAGATGGAGTAGTGTTGAAGCAGCCGCGCAGTCCGGCGAGTGTCCTCCGCCGCGATGAGGGAGACATCGCGAAGGATTCGGAGAGCGCGCAACGTGACATCTTCGAGGTTGCCGATGGGAGTGGCGACCACATACAGGATGCCGGCCATGCGCGGGGCGCCGATTCTACCAGAATGTATTCCGCCGAACCCTTGCCACACTTCGTCGACGAGTACCTCGCGTGGCTGCACGAGATTCATCCGACCAACGCAACGTTCGACGGCGTTCACCTTCACGACGACCTGCTCGAGGACCTGAGCCGGCCGGCGATTGATGCGCACACCCGCGATCTCGGCGGCTTCGTCCGCCGCCTTGCCGCGATCGATCCCGCGCGGCTGACCGACACGGAGCGGCTCGAACGCCCGGCGCTCGACGCGAGCATCCGCGCGCGCCTCTTCGAGCTCGAAGCGGTGCGCACCTGGGAGCGGAACCCGCAGTACTACGGCGACCTGATCTCCACGAGCCTCGCGGGGCAGATCCTCTTCGACTACGCGCCGCTGGCCGAACGTGCGCGGCGCGTCCTGTCGAAGCTGCGCCAGATCCCGCGCCTGGTACAGGCGGCGCGCGACAATATCAAGGACCCGCCGGGCATCTTCATCAAGATTGGCCTCGAAAGCCTGCGCGGCACGCTGCGATTCATCGAGGACGATCTGCCGCGCGCGTTGGGCGCGCTCGATGATCTGCACGTCCTCGGCGATCTCGCGGACGCGTCCACCGAGGCGTCACACGCGATTGGCGCGTACGTTTCCTACCTGGAAAATGATCTCGCGCCGCGCGCACGCGGCCCATTTCGTCTCGGCCGCGAGCGGCTCCAGCAGAAACTGCAGCTCGATGAAGGCATCACGCTCGACACCGATCGGCTGCTGGCGATCGCCGAGCGCGAGCTCCACGGGACGCAGGAGGAATTCCGCCGCGCCGCCTCCCGCCTGGATGCCAGGGATCCGATGGGCGCCTGGGCCCGCGTCAAATCCGAACATCCCGCCGCCGGTCGCGTCGTCTCTACCGCGCAGGAGCAGCTCGAGGAGCTGAAGACGTTCATCGAGCGGCAGGATCTCGTGTCGGTGCCGAATACCGCGCAGGTGCACGTCGCGCGGACACCGCAGTTCTACCGATGGACGTTCGCGAGCATGTGGACGCCGGGTCCGTTCGAGACGCGTCCGCTGCGGGCGTATTACTACATCACCGACGTAGATCCGTCGTGGGCATCCGAACGGCAGGAAGAGCACCTGCGCGACTTCAATCATGGCGCGCTGTGGGCGATCTCGATCCATGAGGTCTATCCCGGACACTTCCTGCACTACCAGCACCTTCGCCTGGTTGCGCGGACCCTGCGGAAGTCCAGCCTGTTTTCCTCGACCGCGATGGTCGAAGGGTGGGCGCACTACGCGGAGCAGATGATGGTGGAAGCGGGATTCCGCAGGCAGGATCCGGCCATCCGCCTCGGCCAGCTCGCCGAGGCCCTCATCCGCCTCTGTCGCGTCATCGTTGGCCTCCGGCTTCACTCCGAAGACCTCTCCGTCGAGCAGGGCGTCCGGTTTTTCCGCGACGAGGCTTTCCTCGAGGACGCGGCGGCACGGCGGGAAGCAGAACGTGGAACGTTCGACCCGTCGTACGTCTTGTACTCACTCGGGAAGCTGATGGTGTTGAAGCTGCGCGAGGACTACAAGGCGGCGAAGGGGGATCGCTTCTCGCTGCGCACGTTCCACGACACGCTGCTCGGCAACGGGACCGTGCCGCTGTGGCTGCACCGGAACCTGATGCTCGGCGAGAACAACGGGACTATGCTGGAATAGGTAGCGATGCCGTTATACGAATTCGAGTGCGAATCCTGCGGAAAACGTTTTGAGAAAATCCAGAAGTTCACGGATCCAACGCCGGAAGTCTGCCCGCACTGCAGCAAGGGTCCGGTGAAGAAGTTGTTCTCCTCCCCCGCGATCCAGTTCAAGGGATCCGGCTTCTACATCACGGATTACGCGAAGAAATCCTCGTCGGCGGGCAGCGAGTCCAGCAGCGAAGCCTCGAGCTCCTCGACGTCAGAGTCGAAGTCTTCGGACACGAAGTCAACCGAGTCCATCACGAAGCCCGCGGCCAAGACGGACACGAAGGACTAGCGGCGCGAGCCGGCCGTCGCACCCAGTCCGAGCCCTCTCAGGTAATCCCGGAAGGGTTCAGCCAGATCGCTCCGCTTCAGCGCGAAATACACGACGGCCTTCAGGAATCCCAGCTTGTTTCCCGTATCGTGGCGGACGCCGTCGATCTTGCAGCCGTAGATTGGCCGCTGCTTCAAAAGATGCCGCAGGCCGTTCGTGAGCTGGATCTCCCCGGTCCGATCCTTCTCGCGCGCGGTCTCCTCGAGCGCGGGGAAGATATCGGGCGTCAGAATGTACCGGCCGATGATGGCGAGATTCGATGGCGCTTCTTCTCTCGGGGGCTTCTCGACCATGTCACGGATCTTGTAGACGCCCGGCCGCACTTGTTCAGCGTCGATTACGCCGTACGAGCTCACCGTTTCATGCGGGACTTCCTCGATCGCGAGCACCGGCCCGCCCATCGCATGAAAGACGTCGATCATCTGCTTCAGTGCCGGTGGCCGCGCGTCGATGACGTCGTCCCCCAGAATGACCGCGAACGGTTCGTCGCCGATGAGATCCTTGGTGACGAGAACGGCGTGCCCGAGACCGAGCGGCTCTCCCTGGCGCACGTACGCGACGTTCATCAGGTTGGAGATGTTGCGGATCTCCGCGAGCAGCTCCTTCTTGCCGCGCGCTTCGAGGAACGTCTCGAGCTCCACTGAAACATCGAAGTGATCTTCGATCGCGTTCTTGCCGCGGCCGGTGACCAGGATGATGTTGTTGACGCCGGACGCGAGGGCCTCCTCGACGCCGTACTGGATGATCGGCTTGTCGACGAGCGGCAGCATCTCCTTCGGTTGTGCCTTGGTTGCCGGCAGGAAGCGCGTGCCGAGGCCCGCGACGGGGAGCACGGCCTTGCGAACCGTCGCCTGTGTCATCGGCTGCATCGTACCTCAGGGCGGTGCCGCCGGTATAGGATTTACCATGCTCGATCCGGCATACGTGCGCGACCATGCAGAGGAGGTCCGCGCTGGGCTCCAGAACCGCGGCGTCGACCCCGAGACGATTCTTGCCCCGTTCGCACAACTGGATGCGAAGCGCCGCGAGCTCATTCCGCGCGTCGAGGGACTGAAGCGTGAGCAGAATGCGTCGGGTGAAGAAATCGCGCGCGCGAAGAAGCAGGGACTGGATCCTTCGGCCATCTTCGCCGCGAACAAGGCGCGCGGGCAGCAGATCAAACAGCTGGAAGCGGAGCTCGACGCCGTCGAGCAGGAACGCGCGGACCTGCTGATGACCGTCCCAAACCTTCCGCACTCCTCCGTGCCCGTAGGCCGCACGGCGGATGACAACAAGGAAGTGCGTCGGCACGGGCAGCCACGGCCGATGGACTTTGAGCCGAAGCCGCACTGGGATCTGGGTCCGGCGCTTGGCATTCTCGATTTCGAACGCGCGACTCGCATGTCCGGCGCGCGCTTTTCCGTGTTGATGGGCGCCGGCGCCAGTCTCGCCCGCGCGCTCATCAACTTCATGCTCGAACTGCATACGCGCGAGCATGGCTACACCGAAGTCGAACCGCCGTTTCTGGTGAACGCCGACGCGCTGCGCGGAACAGGAAATCTCCCGAAGTTCGAGCAGGACCTGTTCAAGATCGCCGGCGACTGGGACCTGTTCCTGATCCCGACGGCTGAAGTGCCGCTCACGAACCTGTATCGTGGCGACATCCTCGACGGCCGCCAGCTGCCGCTGCGCTACACCGCCTACACGCCGTGCTTCCGGAGCGAGGCCGGTTCCTACGGTGCGGACGTGCGCGGACTGATCCGGCAGCACCAGTTCGACAAGGTCGAACTGGTCAAGTTCACGACGCCCGATCAGTCGTTCGATGAGCTCGAATCACTCACCGCGAACGCGGAGGAAGTCCTCAAGCGGCTCGAGCTGCCGTACAGAACGGTGCTCCTCTGCACGGGAGACATGGGATTCGCGTCGGCGAAGACCTACGACATCGAAGTGTGGCTGCCCAGCCAGAAGACTTATCGCGAGATCTCGTCCTGCAGCAACACCATGGCGTTCCAGGCGCGGCGCGCGAACATCAAGTTCCGTCCGCACGGCACCGGGAAAGTCGAATACGTGCACACGCTGAATGGATCCGGACTGGCCGTCGGTCGGACGTTGATCGCGATCCTGGAGAACTATCAGGACCGTGACGGTTCGGTCACGATTCCGGCGGCGCTGCGCGGGTACATGGGTGGCCTCCAGCGGATCAGCCCGGCGGCAACCGCATAGACCGCCGCGCCGCACGCGAGTGTCACCGAGAATCCCCAGTTCATCGCGATAAACACAGCGAGCGTCGCGCCGAGCACTGACAATGCGCCGTTCATCCCCCAGGCCCACGGCACGAGGTGCGGCTGCGACGCTGCGAGCAGCCGCATGCCCGCGGGCAGCGGAACTCCCATCAGCAACCCCGCCGGCATCATCAGCGCGGTCGCGAGCGCGATGCGCAGTCCGAGCGGCCACTTGATCGCGGACTGGACGATCGGCGGCAGCACGCTGCCCCACAGCACGGCGAGTGCCGCCACCGCGAGACACGCAAGCAACGCCGTCCGCCCGACGCGGCCGTCGCTTATCCGCCGGCTCATTGCGCTGCCGAGGCCGGTGCCAATCAGCAGCGAGAACAGCGTGACGGTCAGCGAATAAACGGGATGCCCGAGCAGCAGCACGAACCGCTGCAGCAACGCGACTTCGATCAGCATGAACGCGCCCCCCAGGCAGGCGAAATACGCCAGCGCGCCCAGCCAGCCGCGCCCGAGCGCGGCGCGTGATGACAACGCGAGCGGTCCCAGGATGAACAGGACGATGAGGACCGAGGAAATCGCGAGGAGCACGAGCAGCGCCGTTAGTCCGCCTGTTGCCCACGCGCCGGGGTTCACCGGGCGATCGACGTGTCGCCCGAGCATCCGCATCACCGGCGCGACGAACGAGTGATTCGCGAGCTTCGTCGTGTGAAAGAAGAACGGCCGATCGTCGGTGGTTGGCGTGACGTCGAGCGGGTACTGCCTGTAGAAGGCGTGGCGATTCGGCGCGAGCAGCAGCTTCGCGTAGTCGTCGCGATTGTCACCGAACGTCCGCACCGGATGGCCGGGCAGGTACAGGACGGCGAACCCGAGCCGATCTGCCGCGTCAGCGAGGGTCGCGGTCTCGTCGGCGGTGAACGGCGTCTTCTTCAGCAGGAACGTCGCGACCTTGTCATGCTGGACGATCGCGAGACGATCGGCGGGGTTCCAGCCCTCGCGCGCGCCCGCCTCCTGCGCAAGCGAGATCAGGCGCAGGCCATCGAACACCCAGCGGGAGACGCTCAGCACACCGCGATCGCTCAGATGCGCCAGGTAATCCTGGAACGCCTCGACGGTGTAGAGCGAGTTCTCGCTGAGCGCGTATGCACCGGCCGCTGTGGCCGCCCACGTATCCACGAGCGACGCCTGGATGATGTCGTAGCGTTCGTTCGATCGCCTGACGAAGCTGCGGCCGTCCTCCACGGTCACGTGCACTTCGGGTCTGTCGTAGACGCCGCCCGAATAATCGCGAAACCGTTTCCGCATCACGTCATTGACGATGATCGGATTGATTTCGACGCCGTCCACGCGCGACGCGCCGAACACGAGCGCGGATAGCAGATCGCGTCCGCCGCCGGTGCCGATCACGAGCGCCGTGAATCCGCCTTCGCCTGACGGCTTCGGCGGGACAGGTCCGCCTTCGCGTGCCGGCGAGACAGGCTCGCCATCGCCTGCCGATGGCGGCGAGCCAGGCGTGCCGAACAGACGGTAGCCGAGCGCCGTGAGCTCGTACTGGAGGTATGAGACGGACTGGAGGTTGCCATCGAAGCGGAGGATCTGCGTTCCGGCGGCCGAGTCGATGTCCATCAGGTGCGTGTCCGGCAGCGGACCCGTGTACTTGTCGCTGAGGGACCACGCGCCATAGGGCTGGTCGTAGACGCCGATGCGCGAGAACGAGTTCCACTTGCTGAAGAGCACGGCATGGTTCTCGTGACCCTTGGTCGTGCTCACGTCGAGCGCGCCGGCGGACGCCGCGCCGAGGACGAGCAGGACGAACGTTCCGGTGCCGGCGATCCAGGCGCGCGGCACGGCGTTTCCCGAGAGACAGACGCCGCCGAGCATTCCCATCACCGCCGCCGCCACAATCGCGCCTGGCGCACCGAGGACGTCCAGCGCTGGCATCAGCACGAGGCAGCCGGCCGCGGCACCGAGAAGATCCGCGGCGTACACGGCATTGATGTTGGCGCTCATCCGCGTGATCGCCAGCGTGATCGTCGCGCCGCCGGCAAAGAACGGCAGCGCGGAGAGCAGGTACACCGCGGACATCAGCGCGATGTTCGACGGCGAGTAACTCAGTCCGACGCGCATCCGCACGAGAGCGGCGAGCGCCAGCACGGTCACGACCGTGAACGCGAACGCGTGTGCCACAAGCAGCCGTTCCGTCGCGACGTCCCGCCAGCGATCGCGCATCAGGAAGACGTAGACGCCGCTCGCGCTCAACCCGAAGAGCGCAATCGAGATCGCCATGAACGCGAAGTGGTAATACATCGTGACCGAGAAGATGCGCGTGAGCGACAACTCGGTCATCAGGAGCGAGCCGGAGAGCAGGGCGACACCGAGCAGGATTCGCGAGGGGACCGACGAGGCCACGCGTCAGTGTGTGCGACCAGCGGCAACGAGGTCAACGCACAGCCGCGCTCAGCTTGACCCCAGCCACGGGGCTCTCCAGACATAATTGATGATGTTGCAACACCTTAAGGCCCGGCTGGCGACGGCTGTCACCTGCGCGATCGTCCTGATCTCCACATCCGCGTTCGCACAGTCGCTACCCGCCGGATGGAGCACATCTGACATCGGTGACGTCGACGCGACGGGCAGCGCGAGCGGCGGCGGCAGCTCGTTCACCGGAACACGCGCAGGCGCGGATATCTGGTTTGACCGATCCGCTTGGCCTGAGTGCCTGTGAACCGCAGTGCTTTGCGCAATTGAAGTACAGACCGACTGATTCTACTGGGACCATGAATCATGCTTTGTGGTATGTGCAGGGCAGTGACGGGCAGGAAAAATGTTAAGGGGACTGACACCGGCTCGATGCAGACCGCTGGCCTTTTCTACAGCGGCCTGACTTCACAGCGAGCACGGCCGAAGTAAAGGCCGGTTGTCCCTGCAACTGTTCCCCGTCGGCACACCAAACGGCGTAATTCAGCGAACTCGTCGTAAGATCGGTTTGTGCTGCAAGTGATTGATGCAGCGCGGATTCCCAATGCGGAGAGATGGCCGAGTGGTCGATGGCGGTGGTCTTGAAAACCACTGAACCCGGAAGGGTTCCGGGGGTTCGAATCCCTCTCTCTCCGCCATCCGCCGCCGCTCGCGTGTCAATCGGACCGCGAGCTATGGCGGATGCCCACCGTAACCTTTGGCGGAGGTGGGCAGCCTCTGAAGCATCCGCGTGAGCTACGGTTGGCAGACCAGGCGAAGTGTGTCTCGCCGTAGCTCGCGAAGCAAGCGAAGGCGGACGTCCATCTGATGGCAAACGTCGAGGCCTGGCTTACCGCGCTCGAAGAACGCCACCTCGCCAATCTCACAAGATCCGAACTGACGCGCGCGCTGCGGGCACTGTCGTCGTGCTATGTCGAGCGGCGCGAGAAGCTGACCGGCGGGGCGGCGCTGGAAGGCGCGGGAAAGCGCGCGGCGTTCGCGCTCTTCTACGGTCCGCTCCATTTCCTGGCGATCACGGAAATTCTTCGCGCGCTCGGCGCGCGCGAGCGCGCACCACAGACAATCAACGATCTCGGCTGCGGCACTGGCGTCGGCGGCGCCGCATGGGCGCTCGCATGCGGCGGCGTGCCGCCGGTCGTCGGCATCGATCGCAGCGCCTGGGCGGTCGCAGAGGCGAACTGGACGTACGCGCAGCTTGGCGTTCGCGGCCGCGCGAAAGTGGGCGACGCCGTGCACACATTTCCAAATTCCCAAATCTCCAAATCTCCAAATTCCGCGATCCTTCTCGCTTACACCATTAACGAGCTCCCCGACGCCGCGCGAGCGCTGCTGCTCGACAAAGTCGCGGACGCCATCCAACGTGGCGCGCGGCTCCTCATCGTCGAACCGATCGCGAAACGCGACAGGCCGTGGTGGCCGGAATGGGCCGAGCGCCTGATCGCAGACGGGGCGCGCCAGGACGAGTGGCGCTTCGCAGCATCGTTACCTCAGACCTTGCGCCAGATTGCCAAAAGCGCGGGCTTGGACCCGCGCGAACTGACGGCGCGGACGATCAGCAGGCTTTAGGCGTAGGGTCACAGCCGCACGTCCGTGCGGCTGTGGCACAGCGCGCGCACACGCGATCACTGTACGTCGTTCACCGGCAGCGTCTACCCGCGGGCATGCCGACTGCACACGGGCTGGGCATGAATTTCAGAATCGCCGGCCGGCACGATTCGCTGCTCCTCGCGGGATTCACGTTCGCGCTGCTCGTCATCTTTCAGCGCTCCGTTCAATACCTGTTCAGCGTGGCGAACGACATCGAGCGCACATATGGCGTCGCGCTCATCAGGTCCGCGCCGGCGAGACGACGGTGCAGCCGACGGTCAGCATTCGGCATCGCCACATCAAACCCAGGCGAGCAGGTGGACGCGCTCCTCGATCGCGCGGACTGTGCGCTTTACGCCGCGAAGGCCGCAGGACGGAACTGCACTCGCGCATCCGTTCTTCCGACACGCTCAGCACGTCCCGTGACGCAGCTGGCCGCCGTCGCGCGCTGATACGGCCGCGAATCGCACCTGCCGGGATAGAATGCCCCGGCATGTCGAAAGCGTCATCAGCGGCCATACCGCGCCGCTCGGGACTCACGCTCACGCAGCAGATCATCGTCGGACTCGTCGTCGGGATTGCCGCCGGCGCGCTCATCAGCAATACGCATCCGGACTGGGCCAAGTACTTCAATCCGTTCAGCCAGCTGTTCCTGCGCCTGATCAAAATGATCATCGCGCCACTGATCTTCGGCACGCTCGTCGCCGGGATCGCGGGTGCCGGCCACGTGAAAGCGGTCGGGCGTATGGGCCTGCGCGCGATAATCTACTTCGAGGTCGTCACGACGATCGCGCTCGTGATCGGCCTGCTCGCCGTAAATATCTTCAAGCCCGGTGTCGGCCTCGTCCTTCCCGCGCCGAGCGGGCCGCCGGCGATCTCGGCGACCGCGCAGACCTGGGATCAGATCCTTCTCCACACGTTCCCCACCTCGATCGTCCAGGCGATGGCTGAAGGGGACGTGCTCCAGATCGTCGTGTGGTCGATCATCTTTGCGATCGCCTTGACGATGGTCGGACCGAAGGCGCGGCCGATGATCGAGTTCTGCGAATCGCTCGCGGAAGCGATGTTCAAGTTCACCAACATCGTCATGAAGTACGCGCCGATCGGCGTCGCGGCGGCGATGACCTACACGATCGGGAAAGGTGGATTCGGCGTCCTCTATAACCTCGCATGGCTCGTCGGCACGCTTTATATCGCGCTTGCGGCCTTCTACCTTCTCGTGCTCGTGCCCGTAATGCTTCTCTTCAGGATTCCCGTCAGGAAGTTTTTTAACACCGTAAAGGAGCCCGCGGTCATTGCGTTCTCGACGACGTCGAGCGAGGCCGCGCTGCCGCGCGCGATGGAAGCTATGGAGCGCCTGGGCGTTCCGCGCAGCGTCGTCGCGTTCGTGCTTCCGCTCGGATACAGCTTCAATCTCGACGGATCGACGCTGTATCTCTCGCTCGCCGCAGTGTTCGTCGCGCAGGCCGCGAACGTTCACCTCTCGATCGGCCAGCAGATCACGATGCTGCTGACGTTGATGCTGACCAGCAAAGGCGTCGCAGGCGTGCCGCGCGCGGCGCTCGTGATTCTTACAGCGACCCTCGCGAGCTATCGCCTGCCGCTCGAAGGCGTCACGCTCATCCTCGGCGTCGACACGTTGATGGATATGGGACGGACGATGACGAACGTGATTGGGAATTGCCTCGCGTCGGTGGTGGTGGCACGCTGGGAGGGCGTGTTCAAGGAAGCCACCGACAGGGAGCTGCAAGTCGCGGCGGTTCGCGGCGAGATCTGATGAGCTTCGGACTAACCGGCCAGCAGCAGGTCCGGCTGAAGCGCTGGTTCTACGCAGGCGTCGGCGATCAGCCCGGTCCGCACGGAAAAGCGCACTCGCAGCACACTTGGTGGCAGGTAATGTGCCTGACGGGCGTCGATTACTTTTCCACGCTCGGTTATCAGCCTGGCATCGCGTTTCTGGCGGCCGGATTCCTCTCGCCGCTTGCCACGTTCGTGCTCGTTCTGTTGACGCTCTTCGGCGCGCTGCCTATCTACAATCGCGTCGCCGCGGCGAGCCCGCATGGACAGGGCAGCATCGCGATGCTCGAAGAGCTTCTTCCGCGTTGGAAGGGGAAGGCGTTCGTCCTCTGCCTGCTTGGATTCGCGGCGACCGACTTCGTCATCACCATTACCCTGTCCGCGGCTGACGCGACCGCGCACATTACGGGAAACCCGTTCGTCCCCAAAACGTTCGACCATCCGATCCCGCTCACCTTGCTGCTGCTCGCAGCGCTGTGCGCGATCTTCCTCAAGGGTTTCAAGGAAGCCATCGGCCTCGCCGTCGGCATTGTCGTGATCTACCTCGCGCTGAACGTTGTCGTCATCGGATACGCCACCGTTCACGTGCTGCAGCGTCCTGAAGTCGTTCCCGCCTGGTGGACGAATCTGCATCAACAGCACGGGAGTGCGTTCGGCATGCTGGCCGTCGCACTGCTGCTGTTTCCAAAACTGGCGCTGGGACTTTCCGGGTTCGAGACCGGCGTTGCCGTGATGCCCCTGGTCAAGGGGAATGCGGACGACAATCACGACCATCCTGAGGGGCGGATTCGTAATACCAGGAAGCTGCTGCGCACTGCAGCGCTCATCATGAGCGTGCTGCTCATCGGAAGCAGCCTCGTGACCACGCTGCTGATTCCGCCGGAGCTATTCAGGGAAGGCGGGGAAGCCTCGGGGCGTGCGCTTGCGTACCTGGCGCACAAGTACTTCGGTGAGGTGTTCGGCACGTTCTACGACCTGAGCACGATTTCGATCCTCTGGTTCGCAGGCGCATCTGCGATGGCGGGTCTTCTGAATCTGGTGCCGAGATACCTGCCGCGTTACGGAATGGCGCCTGAATGGGCGAAGGCCACGCGTCCGCTCGTCATTCTGTTCGCGGCGATCACTTTCCTGATTACGATCCTGTTCGATGCGGACGTCGACGCCCAGGGTGGCGCGTACGCGACCGGTGTTCTCGTCCTGATGACGTCTGCTGCCGTTGCCGCCACCCTGCACGTGCGCGACAAAGCGGGGCAGCGAACCGCGTTCGGAATGATCACGCTCGTCTTTGTCTACACGACGCTCCTCAACATCTACGAACGGCCGGAAGGCATCAAGATCGCGTCGTGGTTCATTGCGACGATCATCTTTACCTCACTCGTCTCACGCGTCCTCAGATCGACAGAGCTTCGCGTGCACGAAGTACGCGCCGATGACTTGGCGCGCAAGTTCCTGAAGGAAGCAGGCGCGGGGCCGGTGCGCATCCTGGCGATCCGTCCTGGCGACGGACGCCGTGAGGCGTACGAGAGCAAGATGCGCGAAGCGCGCGAATCCCACCATTTGCCGGACGGCCCGGGCGTGCTCTTCCTCGAGGTCAAGCCAGGTGACGTTTCTGACTTCACGGATACGCTGGAGATCAGCGGGGCGGATGTCGATGGCTACCACGTTCTTCGCACGACGAGCCCGGCGATCCCGAACGCAATCGCGGCGCTGCTTCTCTACATCCGCGATCAGACGGGACTGCTGCCGCACGCATACTTCGGCTGGACCGAAGGGAATCCGATCGTCTACCTGCTGAAGTTCCTGGCGTTCGGCGAGGGGGACACGGCGCCCGTCACGCGTGAGGTGTTGCGGCAGTCGGAGCCTAACCCGCTTCTCCGCCCTCGGATCCACGTAGGCTAACGGCGGCTTCCTCGACGCCGTGCCCCTTCACGGACGTCACGTCGAGCTGCAGGCGATCGTACCGGACCGAATCACCCACGCGGGGTGGACGTCCCAGCACTGTCAGGACGACGCCACTGACGCTATCCACGTCTTCATGCGCGAGATCCAGATCGAACAGCTGGCCGAGCTCGTCCACGCGCATCGTCCCAGGGACGCGAAGCCGGCCCTGCGCGTCGCGACGGGGTCCTGAGCGGCGTTCCGGGCTGTCGTCGATCTCGCCCACGACTTCTTCGAACAGATCTTCGAGCGTCACGACGCCGGATGTGCCGCCGTGCTCGTCGATGACGACGGCGAACTGTGCGCGTTCGCGTCGCATGATCGCGAGCACCGCGTCGACGAGCGCGGTCTCCGGAACCATCGGCGCCGATCGCGCCCCGGCCGCGGTCACGGCCATGTTGTTGAGCAGCAGCCGCAGCAGATCCTTGATGTGGTAAGTGCCGACGATGTGATCGAGATCCCCTTCGTAGACCGGATAGCGCGTGTGCGGCGTCCGCCCGAGGATGCCGCGCAGCTCCTCGGGGCCCGCGCCGACTGGAATGCCGGTGATGCGCACGCGCGGAACCATGACCTCGCCGGCCGTCAGCTCGCCGAACTCGAAAAGTTCCTGGAGCACCTGGCTCGACTCTGCGCGCAGTGCTCCCTGCTCTTCGGACTCCTCCACGATCAGCTGCAGTTCCTCCGGCGTGTAGTACTGGTCCACGTTGTGCGCCTGCGGCGTGATACCGAAAGGCTTCAAAAGCAGGTTGCCCACACCGTTCAGGCCGACGACGAGCGGAAACAGCAGCCACTGGATCCAGAGCATCGGCGGCGTGAGCCAGAGTGCCAGTCGTTCCGCCGATTGCAACGCGAGCGACTTCGGCAGCATCTCGCCGAGAACGATGTGGAAGTAGGTCAGGATCGCGATCGCCACAACGCTGGCGAAGCCGTGAGCGGCCAGCCAGACCGCCCATCCTGATTCGCCGATCGCGCGCAGGACCCACTCGGCGAGCGTGTGTTCTCCATACATGCCGAGGCCGAGACTGGCGACGGTGATGCCGATCTGCGCCGTCGCGATGTAGCGATTCTGGAGCCGCCGCTCCTTCAAGACGCCCTGCACCAGTCGCGCAAGGCGATCGTGGCGAGCCGCGCGCGCGTTGATGGCAGAGCGCGGCGCGCCGACGATCGCGAATTCGGCCGCGACGAAGAACGCGTTCAGCATCAGCAGCACGAAGATGATCGCGATGGTGAGGGTCACCGGTCCTGCGCCTCCTCGTCCGCGTCGTCTTCACGCTCGTCATCGTCGTCCAGCCGGGGCGGTGTCACGATCGCGAACGCGACGCGAGCGTTGTCGACGCTCTCGATTTCGACTGGAAGCTCCCAGATTTCGACCTTCTCGCCGGCGTGGGGGACGCGTCCGAGTTCCCGTGTGATGAAATCTGCCACACCGATGTCGTCGGTCGGCCATGCGCCTTCGACCCAGACGCGCGCCCGCTCGAGCGGAAGCTCTCCCGGAAGCCTGACGCGGCCGTCGCTGAGCCGCAGCGGCAGCAGACGCGGAGCCTTGAATTCATCCGGTACGTTGCCCAGGAGTTCGCCGAGCACGTCTTCGAGCGTGATCATGCCGACAATCCTGCTAGCGCCATCGACGACCAGCGCCTGGTGACTGCGGCGCTCCCGGAGGAATCCGAGAAGTCGATCCACGGGCATCGTATCGGGCACGCGCAGGATCGGCCGCACCAGTGCGGACAGCATGCCGCCGCGGCCACGATCGAGGAAATGCGTGACCACGTCCTTGGTGTGCAGGATGCCAGGCACATCGTCCAGCGTTTGCTTGAACACGGGAAGCCGGCTGTACGGACTGCTGGCCACGATGCGCAGGACGTCATGCACAGGCGTGGAGATCTCGATTGCGGTGAGACGTTCACGCGGCACCATCAGCTGGCGCGCGTCGCGAAGGCCGAGACGCAGCGCGCGATGAAGCCGCACCTGTTCCTGCGGCTCGAGCAGGCCGCCATCTCGACTCTCGGCGATCAGGAGCGCGATCTCTTCCGGCGAGTGCACGTGGCGGTGCGTAGCCGTCGGCTGGCGGAGCAGGGCACGCAGGAGCGCGGCGCTTCGATCCAGGATCACGATGAACCACGCGTAGATGCGGCCGGACCACAGCATCGGAATCGTCGTGGCCAGCGCCGTCTCCGTCGGATAGCGGAGCGCGAATGTCTTCGGTACCATTTCCCCGACGATCACCGACAGGATGGTGAGCGAGATGAGGACCGACGCACTCGCGATGGACTCGGCGGTCTCGGCGGGAATCGTGAAACGCGCGGCCAGAGGAGAGAAGCGAGGTGTGAGGACGGCTTCCGCGTAGGCGCCGAGCGCCAGCCCCGAAAGCGTGATTCCAACCTGAGACGCGGCAATGTAGCGGTTGAGCCGCTGCGGGTCCTCGACGATGGGCAGCAGGCGCGCCGCGGTCGCGTCACCGTCCTCGCATAACCGGCGCAGGCGGCTCCTGCGCACGCCGACGGCGCCGAACTCCGCCGCGACGTAGAAGCCCGTCAGCGCGATCAGCAGCAGGATGATTCCCGCGGCGGCGAGCATGCTCGCCGATCGTACTACGAGTTATTCGGCCCGCAGAGCCACAACCGGGTCGACTCGCGTTGCACGCAGGCCAGGCACCGATGCCGCCACGGCCGCGACGAGCGCGAGCAGACCGGCAACCGCCGCAAACGTGGCAGGATCCGACGGTTTGACCCCATACAGCAGCTTCTGCATCAGGCGCGTGAGCGCCCACGCGCCGGCGCCCCCCGCCAGTATGCCTGCCGCCGCCAGTGCCATCGCCTGACCCAGTATCAGACGCATGACAGTTGCGCGCTGAGCACCCAGGGCCATGCGAATCCCGATTTCCTGCGTGCGCTGTGACACTGAATAACCGATGACGCCGTAGATACCAACCGCAGCGAGCGTGAGCGCCAGGATCGCGAAGATCGAGAGCAGCAGCATCGTGAGCCTGCGTTGCGCCACGGACGTAGCCGATCGCTGACGGCAACAGCGCGGACGCCCGGCGCGTCTTCCTGCGGCGTAAAGTCGCGTCCTATCTCGGGACGCACGCCGAGGATGCCAAAGAGCGTTCCCGATACGTACTGCACCGGCAATTCGGTTGCATCGCCGGCACCCGTCAATGTCGTGCGAAACGTCATCGAGACTGCTGCGAGATCCTGGAACGACTGGTTCATCTCGCGCCAGTGGATGAAGTTTCCCGGCGAGACGACGTTGTTCTTTCTGTCGCGAGGGATGTTGTGCTCCCAGACAACGGCGAGGCGGCTTGGATTGGCATACGGCAGCGGACGGAGCAGCAGCGTGTCGACGACGCTGAAGATCGCGGTATTCGCGCCAATGCCGAGCGCGAGCGCGGCGAGCGCGACGAGCGTGAAAGCTGGCGATCTGATGAGCAGCCGCGCGGCGTACTTGAAGTCCTGCATCAGATCGCGCACAAGTCAGCTCCCGATCGCGCCGAGCGCCCATGCGGCCTGCTTGCGCACGCCGGCATCCGTGTCTTTGAGGCAGGCCACGAGCCCCGCGACCGCACGGCTGTCACCAATCGCCCCAAGCGCCCAGGCGGCCTGCCGGCGAACTCCAGGCGCCGTGTCTTTCAATGCGCCGATCAATCCGTCAACGGCGCGGCGATCGCCGATCGCCCCGAGCGCCCATGCCACCTGCTCGCGCACGCCAGCATCCGTATCCTTCAGCGCTTCTACAAGAGCAGGGACCGCTTCGGACGCATCGAGGGCGCCCAGCGCCCACGCGGCGTTACGGCGTGCGATCCAGACCGGGTTCATGAGCGCGCGCAACAGCGGGCCCTGGGCGGCCGATCCAATCGCCACGAGCGCTGAAGCGGCCTGTTCTCCGGGCGTCGTCGAATCCTGATGATTACCGAAGCGGCCATGCGACCACGTGCGCTCGCCGCACACGGAGAGATCGACGGGCGACCCGTCACCGAGCAACGCGGTCAGCTTTCCGATCATCGGTGCGGCCTGGTTCCCCATCTCGCGAAGCTCGCAGGCCGCTTTCGTGCGGACGGCTGCATCCGGTGACGCCAGGCCGGCAGCCGCCGCGGTCGCGTCCTTCTGCCCTGTCAGCGCGACGATGGCGGTCGCAACAATCAGCGCCTTCATCGCCGCACCATCATGAGTTTCGGATTTGGGTTGGGATTCGGGTGTGGATGTGGATGTGGATGCACGCGAACGTGCGGCCCGTCACCAGCGATCTCGGCTATCGCGGCGGCTGCGGCGCGCCGCACTGACGCGTCCTTGTCCTTGAGCGCTTGCGTAAGGGCGTCGAGTACGGAGGAGTCGCCGATCTCCCCCAGCGCCCTCGCGGCGCGTACGCGAACAGGCGCCGCGTCGTCCTTCAGCGCGTCGCGCAGCGCCGGTACGGCGCGCACATCGCCGATTTCTCCCAACGCGCTCGCGATGATCGCCCGCATGTCCGGATCGGCGTCCTTTATGGCCGCGGTCAGCGCCGGCACCGCGCGCGTGCTGTTCAATTGCGCGAGCGTTCGCGCGACCTGGCGCCTGACGCCGGCATCGCTGTCTTTCAGCGCGGCGATCAGGCCGTCCACCATTTCCTCCCGCGGCGCCTGGCGCGCGCCGACAGCCGTGGCGGTTCGGAACTCCAGCTGCGGGTGCAGGAAGATCGCGGCGGTGCCGATAAAGATCGCGCTCGACTTCAGCAGCGTGCGAATGAAAACGGTGAGTGGACTCATGAACGGCTCCTGCTAGAAAAACAGCATCACGAGGCGTGCGTCCCGCCGCGCGGCTGCCGAAGCAGCCGCCAGGCGCAGTAGGTTGTTACCGGATCTGGCCGAGCGCGAATGCCGCCTGCTGGCGGACTTGTGCGCTCGCGTCTTTGAGTGCGGCGGTCAGGCCGTCGATGGCCCGCGGATCGCCAATTCGGCCGAGCGCGAATGCGACTTGCGCGCGGACGTCGGCATTCGAATCCTTCAATGCGATGACGAGCGCTTCGATCGCCTTCGCGTCGCGCATCTGGCCGAGCGCGAATGCTGCCTGCTCGCGGACGTCAGGCTTCTCGTCCTTCAACGCGGAGATCAGTGGTTCCACCGCCCGGCGATCGCGAATCTGGCCGAGCGCGAACGCCGCCTGCTCCCGCACGTCAGCGGCCGCATCGTGCAGCGCCATTGCCAGCGGGTCGATCGCAGCCACCGCGCGCAGTTGGCCGAGCGCGAAGACGACCTGTTCGCGGACATCTGCGCTCTGATCCTTGAGCGCCGCCGTCAGCGGGTCGATCGCGCGCGCATCGCGCATCTGGCCAAGCCCGAATGCGGCGTGCTCGCGGACATCTGCGCTGGCGTCTTTCAGCGCCGTGACCAGCGGCTCGAAGAGGCGCGGATCGCGCATCTGCACGAGCGCGTTCATCGCAGTCTCGCGGACGTCCTTGTCGGTATCCTTGAGCGCCTCCATCAGCGCGTTCACCGTGCGCGGATCGCGCACGCGTCCCTGCTCGGAATCCTTGTCGCGCTCCTTGATGCGCTCCTTCTGGAACTCGTGGCGCAACTCACCCGCGACTTCGTCCGCGACACCGGCAACGCTGCCGACGATAGCATCCGTAACGGCAGTCGCGATTCCGCCCGCGACCCCTGCGATGACGCCACCGGTCACACCGCCCGCTACGCCGCCGGATACGCCGCCCGTGACAGCGCCCTGGGTCCGACCCTGGATCTCTCCCTGGACTTGACCCTGAACGGTGCCCTGCACCGCACCCTGCACTGCGCCCTGAATCGCGTCCTGCGTCGAGACAACCGGTCGCGGCGGTATCTGTGGCTGTGGCGCCGCCGATGCGTCGGCGACAGATGCATTCACCGCAGCACGCTCTTCGGCCCAGGGCTGTACCGACGCGACCGCCATGATGATAATGGCGAACATCGTCGCCGCCGCAACCGCACGCGCCCTCGTCAGCCCACGCCGCGCGACGCTGGGATCGAGGATCGCGATCAGCCGTCCCTCGAGCTGCGAGCGCCGGGCCATCGCGAGGCTCGCGCCGGCGAGCACCGCGGGGAAACGTCCCGCATTCATCACGCGCGCGATGTCGAGCAACTGATCGGCGTAATCAGAGCCGCGCGTGCCGGCCGCAAGAACGAGATCGTCGCAGGCCCGTTCGCGCTCGCTGCGCAGGCGGCGAGCCGCGACCCATGCCAGCGGATTGAACCAGTACGCGGCGCACGCGATCTGCGCGACGAGATGCGTCAGGCAATCGCGCCGTTTCACGTGCGCGAGCTCGTGGAGAAGAACGACGCGGACGCGGTGGGCGGGCCAGGTGTCGGCATCCGCGGGAACCAGCACAGACGCGCGGAAGATCCCCCACGCCATCGGCATCGTGCCTGCCGCACCGCGCAGGAAACGCACGTTGCGAAGACCAAGGGCGTCGGCATGCGCTCGCGCCGCTGCGAGCCACGGCGCGTCCGAGACTTCCGGCGTGCGACGCGACATCCACTGGACCGCGGCGAGACCGATCAGCATCCGCGCGAGAATCGCCGCCGCGCCCAGGATCCAGGCGAACAGCGCGAGCGTCGGCCACGCGGGCCGCCGCACGTCACTCTGAGCAGTCGACGGCGTCGCGGGCGCAGTCATGTCGCGCGTCGCGCGTCCAAGGGGTGGTGCGTTTCGCACCGCCTCGCTCTCGGACGTCGTTGGATTCGAAATCGACGGCAGGCTGGCGTCGGCCGAACGCGCGACGGGCGCCGAGACGTGGACGATCGGCAGTTCCCAGCGCGGCAGCGCGATCGTCAACGCCGGCGCAATCAGCGCGCTCGCGAGGCCAAGCGTCCACACGAAGTGCCGCGCCGAAGCGGAGGCGCGCCGAAGCGACGCGGCCACGAGGCCGGTGACAGCCAGAATCACCGTCGCCTTGCCGACCAGGTCGAGGACCATCGGAAGAGAAAACAAGGGCATGACTTAGACTCCGCTCTTGCGCGCCGTGTCGATCATCCGGGCGAGCCGGTCGAGCTCGGCCGACGAAAACCTGGCCGACGAGTCGCCGAGGAGCGCGGTGATCGCCTGTTCGGCGGATCCGTCGAAAAACGTGTGAAGAATATGGCGCAGCGCCGAACGCTGCGCGTTATCGCGCGGTACTGTAGGCAAGTAGACGTAACGGGGCCCGTCCTGTTCGTGCCGGACGTGCCCTTTTTCCTCGAGGATCCTGAGCAGCGCGCGGACGGCTGAATAGCTGGGCGGTTCGGGCAAGGCTGCCTGCACATCCGCGGCGGTGGCCTGGCCCTGCTTATAAAGGATGTCGAGGATCTGCCGCTCGCGGCGGCTCAAGTCCCGGTGGTCGTTTGTGTCCATATAGGGGCTTAGACGGACGACGAATCAAAAAGGTGCTACGAAAATAGCACCGGGTGAGAAAATTAGCAACGAAGTGCGTCCGAGAGGGGGGTCACAACCCCTATGTCCAAGGGATTCAAGGCCTTGCCGCGAAACGGGGACTGTCCCCGTTTCGCGCGGCCGTGATCGGCTACGGCGCGTAGATCAGCAGCCGGGGCTGCCGGTGGATCGGTCGTAACAGGTCCGCACGCCGCCGCTCAGGAACTCGATCTTCTGGAACGTGAACGAGATCTTCTCGAAGCTCGCGTCCGTGCTGAAACTCGAGACGAGAACGTCCGTGAGGATGTAGGTCGCGTCGACGGTCGATGTGTTCGGCCGGAACACGTCAATCTGCACTTTCGTGATGTGCTGCCCGGTCGCCGCGTACTTGAAGAGTACCGGTGAAGCCGAATCCGGCAGTCGCGTGACGGCAAATTCCGAGAACGTCGCTTTTCCCGCGCCGCCGCCGCCACCCCCCGTCGTGTCGCTGCTGTTCACGATCGAGAAGCCGAGCCCGAAGATCGGCGTGGGCGATTCGGTTACGTTGTCCACACGCAGCGTTCCGACTACGGTCGCGCCCGCCTGGGCGCTCACGCCGCGAATCCCGCTCTGCGCCGTGACGATCGATCCGGCGAGCAGCGCAATGATGGTTGCAGTCGCGAGACGTGTTGAGATGCGCATGAAGCCCACCATAATTCTCTCTCGTCAAGTTCGTCAATGCTGTCGTAGTCGTACTCCAAATGTCGTACGACTGCTGATCTTCACCTCGAAGGAAGACCACGCGGTGCTGGATTCGCCGGTATAAGATTGCTGCGGCTCGACATCGATGCAGCTCAGCCGTGCTGGCGACACGAAACGGTTTGCGCCGTACGAAGTGCGCGCGCCGCTCGGGAGCGGCGGCATGGGGGAGGTGTACCGCGCGTGGGATCCGCGCCTCCACCGCGAAGTGGCGCTCAAGATCGTGCGCGAGCACGCCGGAAGCGATCCGAATCGCGTCCGGCGATTCGTCGCGGAAGCGCGGGCCGCAAGCGCGCTCAACCATCCCAACATCCTCACCGTCTTCGATGCGGACGTCGACGGTTCGACTCCGTACATCGTCTCCGAACTGATCGACGGCAATTCCCTGCGCGACGAAATCCGAAACGGGCCGCTGCCGCTGAAACGGCTTCTCGATCTCGGCGCGCAGATCGCGGACGGACTCGCCGAAGCGCACGCGGCCGGCATCGTGCACCGCGATCTGAAACCGGAAAACATCATGATCACGCGCGCCGGACGCGCGAAGATTCTGGATTTCGGCCTTGCGCTGCCGACGGGATTTGCCGTCGCCTCGCAGATTCCCACGACGCTGGACGGCAAAACGCTGACGGAGCCCGGGCTGCTGGTGGGTACGGTGCCGTACATGAGTCCCGAGCAGGCGCGCGGCCTGCCGACAGATTTCCGCTCCGATCAGTTTTCTCTCGGTCTGATCCTCTACGAGATGGCGACGGGGCAAGCGGCATTCCGTCGCGACACACCTGCCGCCACGCTCGACGCCATCGTCAACGAGGAACCGCTGGCGTTGGCGACTCGCTCGCCGCACCTGCCGTTCGTCCTCTGGTGGATTGTCGAACGGTGCCTTGCGAAGAATCCCGCGGAACGATATGGCGTCACGGCTGATCTGCACCATGACCTGCGCACGCTGCGGGATCGGCTTCCCGAAGCGAGCCGTCGCGAAGTGTCAGTGAAAGGCGGCCGATCGACATCGGCTTTCAGGCGCATCGCAGTCGCGATTCTGATCCTTGCGCTGGCAGGAGCGGTCACCGTTGCGTGGCGGCTCGCTCGAGACGTTCCGTCCGTCGACCTGACGGACGTGCGATTCCGCGCGATCGCAACCGGTGCCGTGTACGAAGGATTGCCGGCGCTCTCTCCCGATGGTCAGGTCGTGGCGTACGCGCAGGATATGGACGGAGTGCTGCAGATCTTCACCCGTCGTCTCTCGGCGGATACCGCAGCGCGCGTCACCAGCAGCGCGTACGATTGCAAGCATCCCTTCTGGTCGCCGGACGGAAAGCGCCTCTATTACGTGTCGCTCGCGCGGCAGCGTGAAGGCCTCTGGTCCATCGGCGCCGCCGGCGGCACGCCCGAGGTGGTCGTCGAAAACGCGACTCGCGCCGCAATCTCGCCGGACGGACGAACGCTCGCCTTTCTTCGAGACGAACAGCGTGCCGACACGATTGGTACCGCCGCGCTCTGGCTCTCAACACCGGAAGGCGTCGCGCCGTGGTCGACCGACGCCGTGGAACGCGCCGCGCGCAGACACGATCCACTCCGCGCCGCACGCTTCATCGAGGCGGCGCTGGCGTTTTCACCGAACGGGAAAAGCCTCGGGCTGTGCGGCGTTCCCGGCACCCGTGAAGAGCGCATGTGGCAGTTCTGGATCATCCCGCTGCCGAATGGCGAACCTCACCGTCAGCTTCAATGGTGGTCGGATGCGGGCCCGCGGAACACCAGCTTCACGTGGTTTCCCGACAGCAGGCATATCGCCCTCGGCGTGACGTCACTGTCGACGCCGGGATCCCATCTCTGGATCGCCGATCTGAACACGGATCGCGCATGGCCATTGACACGCGGGGCGGACAGCGAATCGTATCCATCGGTTTCCGCGGCCGGCGATCGGATCGTGTTCACGCGCGGTGAGCCGGACTACGACCTCCTGCAAATCCCGCTGATGAACGGCGCGTCCTCGCAACCGCTGCTCGCCACACCGCAGAACGAATCCGATCCGGCGCTATCGCCCGATGGAAAAGTCCTGGCGTATGTCACCGATCGCAACGGGCAGGATGAAATCTGGCGACGAACGATCGACGGCGGGTTCGATCAGCCCTTGATTACGCAGCGCGAGTTCGGCGACGACCGGACGGTCATGCTGAGCAGCCCCGCATTTTCGCCGGACGGACGGCGCATCGCTTATCAGCGGAACGGCTTCAAGCCCCGCTGGCCGCTGCGCATTTGGATCTCGCTGGTCGAGGGTGGCGCAGCCGCGCCACTCCTGCCCGCCAGCTACGAGGGTATTCAAAGCGCGCCCACGTGGTCACCCGATGGTCAGTGGATCGCGTTTGCCCAGTGGAAGGATCGGCAATGGGAGCTTGCGAAGGTGCGTGTCGGAAGCGGCGAGGGCCCCGTCGTGCTGCGTCGCGACGGGGTGGCGAATGCGACGCCGCACTGGTCGCCCGGCAATCCCGATTGGATTACATGGGAAACCGCGTCCGGCGTCGTGCTCGTCTCGCCGGACGGCAGGAACGAGTCCGAGCTGTCGAACGAACAATGGCTCGTGCATACGTGGTCACGCGATGGCTCGGAAGTTCTCGGAATCAAGGAGACCGACGATCTCCGCTTATCCCTGGTTGCTCTGAAGGTCGAAACGAAAACGGAAAGGATCCTCGCCGATCTCGGTCCGTCATTCGCCTTCAACAATCCGATCAAGGGACTCACGTTGATGCCCGGCGGACGCGCGGTTGCGACGTCCATCGTTCGATCGCGAGGCGATCTGTGGCTCGCGGAAGGCATCAAGTGGCGACGGCCGCAGGTCCCCATGGAAAAACCATAAAACCGGCACGCTCCGCGTCTTGACTCACGTACAGATACGGGCGTAACGTGCAGTGACGCTGCGAGAGGAGGTGGACGATGCCTCGACGATTGTGGGTTGTCATTCTGACCATCGTGACGATTGGAACCGCCGGCGCTGACGCGTTCGCGTGCGGAGACAAGTTCCTGCGCGTCGGCCGCAGCCCCCGTATCCGCGCGTACGCCTCCGTTCACCCATCAGCGATTCTGGTGTACGCGCCGCGCTGGACGCCACATGGCATCGCGGACTTCGAAAAGACGCTGAAGCGCGCGGGGCACAGGCCGGTCACCGTGACCACGCCGGGTGCGATGTCGCAGGCTTTCGGTGGTGGAAAGTACGACGTCGTCATCACGAGTTACTCGGACACCGACGCGGTCAAGAAAGAGCTCGAGGCGGTCACCGCCAGGCCGGCGCTTTTGCCGGTCGTCTACAAAGCGACGAAGGCGGAAGCGGCCGAGGCAGGCGCGACGTATCGCTGCGTTCTCAATCCGGAAAAGATGACTTCCTTCCAGGCGCTCGAGGAGATCGACCGTCTCATCGATCTGCGCATGAAGGACAGCGACAGGCTGCCGGCCGCGAGGTAAGGGTCCATGAGATCGGGTGCTCTCTGGACGGCCGTCCTCGTCCAGCTTGCATCGGCCGTGACCCTGTATGCGCAGCCATGGGTGCCGCCCCAGGGCGAAGGAACCGTCTCGTTGACGTATCAGAACTACTACGTCAGGGGACATTTCAACGTGCAGGGGCAGCCGAACATCAACGGCGCGACCCACGCAAAGGCGCTGGTTGCGGAGATCGATTTCGGCCTGACCGATACCATCGGTCTCACCGTCGCGGTTCCTTTCATCGCCACGAAATACACTGGTCCTGACGAATACGTCGTTGGCGGCTTCGTGACCGAGCCGGGTCCGCTCGACGATCGCACATACCACGGCGCCTTTCAGGATCTGCGTGTCGAGGCGCGCCGCGTCTGCTGGGCCGGGCCCGTCGCGATAGCGCCGCTCGCGGGCGTTACGATCCCGACGCATGCGTACGAGACGCGCGGCGAGGCCGTACCCGGCAGGCATCGGCGCGAGCTGCAGCTCGGCGCCACCGCAGGCATGGATCTCAATCGCATCCTGCCGCGCACCTACGTGCACGGCCGATATGCGCTGGCCGCAGCGGAGCGCATCTACGGATTCCCGGCGGTCAAGAGCAACGTGGATGCCGAGGGAGGATTCGATCTCTCGAAGCTGATCGTCCTGCAGGGACTGGCCAGCTGGCAATTCAGGCACAAAGGTCCGACCATTCCGCAGCTCGCGGCGCACGACTGGAAGGGACACGATCGGTTCATCGTCTCCAGCTATTTCAATCTCGGTGGCGGAGCAACCTTCTCGGTCTCCCACAACGCGGAGCTGCACGTACTCTGGGTGGGAACGGTGTCGGGAAGCCATGGCGCGCACAGAGCGCGCATGCTGGCCGTGGGAACGAGCTGGAATTTCGGATCGGGAACGGGAGGGTTTGGCGGGTTCGCCGCTGAGCGGGGCGGGGGGGCCCCGCGAGTGAGTCAACGATGAGCGGTCTCGGTCGAACCGGCGTCCGGCGGGATTCTGAACGTGACCACGACCGAGCCGAGCCGGATCTGATCGCCATCGTTCAAGGCTGCCGGCGCGACGACGGGTTTCCCTCCGAGATATGTGCCGTTCTTGCTGCCGAGATCCTCGAGCTTCGCGTCGATCCCTTCCAGACAAATGCGCGCGTGGTGGCGCGACACGCCCGGCGCATCGATCCAGACGGCCGCATCCGGTGCGCGGCCGAGAATGTTCTCCCCCGCGTTCAGCGGGATCTGTCGCGTCTCCCACAGAACCCAGTACCTCGCATGCGGCGCCGCGGCCGCGGCTTGCGCTCCTTGTTCCGCAACGGCTCCGATGAACCAGTACCCGAACCGGTGCATTGTCCTGATGTACACAGGTTCGTCAGCGGGATCGCCGAGCACGTGGCGGATTTCAGCGACCAGACCTGCGAGATTCGTTTCGAGCACGTACGTTGACGGCCACAGCTTCTGCTGAAGGTCCGCCTTCGACATGGCCTGGGCGCGGTTCTCGATCAGCGTGACCAGCAGTTCGAACGCCTTTGGCGACAGATGCAGCTCTTGCTGTTTCCGCAGCAACCGCCGCGTCCGGACATCCACCGCGAAGTCGCCGAAGCGATAGATCACGCCTTCATTTTACTGCCCCATCCATTGAATCCGCATCGCACTCCCACATCTTTCCCAAGACCGGACGAGCGGGGAGTGACTATTCTCCCCCGGGTCAGCAGCCGTACTGCGGGCGGCTGCGCAGGAGGCGGATATGTCGAAGGCGATTTGGCGTCATTCAGCAGCGATCCTTTTGTGTCTCTCTGTCGCCGGCGTCGCGGCAGCGGACACGTGCTCTCCGGTCATGGAGTGGAATCGCAACGCCCTGGCGGCGACGAGGACGAGTCCGCCGCAGGGGGCGCTGGTGCAAATCCGTAGCATGGCCATCGTGCACGCGTCGATGCACGACGCGGTGAACACCATCACCGGCGAATACCCGACGTATCTCCCGGCAGCGCTTCCGCCGGGCGGAGCGTCACCGAAAGCGGCGGCGATTGCCGCGGCCAATTACGCGCTGACACGCTTGTTTCCAGCGCAGGGGTGGGAATTTCAGCTCGACCCGTCGCTTAGCGCCTGCGGCCTGACGATCGAGGATCCGGGAGTTGCCGTCGGCCGCGCAGCGGCGGCCGCCGTTCTGGCGTCGCGCCCTGTCGATGAAGTCAAGAAGACCGCGGACCCTACCTATGTCGCGCCGAACGCAGGGGTCCCGGGCGTCTGGGAGGTGGCAGAGGGAGACATACCAGCTAGTCCGAAGTGGGGACAGATGAAGACCTGGGTGATCGAGAGTGGCTCTCAGTTCCGTCCCGACGCGCCGCCGGCGCTCGACAGCGGACGCTACGCGCGCGACTTCAACGAGGTGAAGATGCTGGGCGCAAAAGTCGGATCGGCGCGCACGCCGGAACAGACCAGGATCGCGCACTTCTGGGACAACACGCCCTCGGTGATCTGGAACAGCGTGGCCACTGGAGTGATTGAGAGGCGCGGCCTGGATCTCTCGAACCAGGCGCGCGCGTTCGCGCTGATGTACATTGCGGGCGCGGACGCGAGCATCGCCTGCTTCGACGCCAAATACACCTACAACTTCTGGCGGCCCATCGCCGCGATCCGGCGTGCCGAGGAAGACGGGAACGATGCGACGCTCGCTGATACGGAATGGGAAGCGCTGGTCCACACCCATCCACATCCCGAATACCCGTCAGGGCATACCACGAACAGCAGTGCGATGGCGACGGTCCTGGAACTGCTGTTCGGCGATGCGCCCGGAGTGGCCATCCACGCAGAGGTTCCCAACCCAGAGGTTCCCAATGCGACGTTGACAGCGGACTGGAGCACGTTCAGCCAGGGTGTCGACGAAGTGATCGACGCACGCGTCTACATCGGCTTTCACTTCCGCACGTCGGACGAGACCGGCGCGAGGATCGGCGGCCAGGTGGCGCGCTTCGTCATGAACCACATCCTTCGCGATTGATCGTACCTGAGGCCATGAAGCACGGCGGTGCGGCATGGCCTCAGTAGTTTCCGGCGCCGGGGGGATCAGTGTTGCGGACTACGGAATTTGGATGCCGTCGCAGCTGACGAATTCCAACGCGAGCGTTCCGTCGGGCCTGAAATCGCCGTCGCTATCGAAGTTCACCGTGCCGGCGAAGCGCTCGTCGGTGACTCCGGACAGCGTAAAGTCGTTCAGGGATTGAGCGCTCGAGAAACAAAAGCTCGACCTAGGCGAGCTCAAATACCGTTCAGAAAATCGAGCAGCGCGTTCTGATCGGCTTTGCTTAACGAATTGAACGCGGCGACCGCGCTCGACGCCTGCCCGCCGTGTGCGAGGATCGCCTCGAGGATGCTCAAGGCGCGGCCGTCGTGGAGGAAATGCTGGCGATCAGAGACGCGCCAGAGAGGTGCCGTCCGGAATTCGCTGCCGGTCGCTGCCCCCTGGTCGAAGCCATCGGCGAGATTTGCGCCCATGTCGTGCAGCAGCAGATCGGAATACAGGAACGCCGTGAGAATCGCACCGGACGGGTTGGCAGTGCTGCCAAGAATGCGGTACGACGGCTTGTGGCACGATGCGCACCCCGTCGATGCAAACAATGCGGCTCCCCCAGACGTCAGCGTCGCGTCCGACGGCTTCGGCGGATCGATCGTGTTGAGGAACGCCACAATAGACGTGAGCGGCACGGCATCCGCCTCAGGCCGTGAGATCGATGCACCGCAGCCGCCCACCAGATCGCGAGCGGCCAGCGGATTAGTGAGCCCGATCTCGTCGCGGAACGCTTCGCCCATGAACTCGACGAGGGTCGCAGTCTGAGCCTTCCAACCGAATCGGCCGACGCGACCGTCGGCCAGAACGTTGAGGCGCCCTTGCAGGGCCGCCGGTTCCGCCGCCTGCGCGGCGGCGATGTCGCTCAGTACGATGCTATCGATCAGCGCCGTCCCACGCAGGGTCATGGAGCTGCGCCGTGACGTCGCGTTCGCTTCCGGCGGCGTTCCCGTCGGCAGGCCGCACGACAAGCCAAACTCGGCGATCGATCGCTGCCGCGCGATCGGGCCGCCGTGGCCCGACATCGAGTCGAACAGGCCGCCTGAAATCTGCGCGACGCGCGTGACGAAGCTGGCCGCATCGACACCCATACCACCGGCATTCGGCGTGTTGTGGCAGCTGCTGCACGACTGCCCGTTGAAGAGCGGCCCCAGGGTGTCCGGCGGCAACAGGTCGTGCGCGAACATGTCGGCGCCCTGGGCGACGAGGCCGATCGCGCCAGCGCTCTGCGCGTGATCGAGCAGGCTCGTTGTCATCGCACCCGAGCCGAACGCCGGCGTCCGCAGGACCGCGCCCTGCCCGCCGGCCGCCGTGGCCGTCATCCAAATCGTCCGTGCGTCCTCGGATACAGTCAGGCCGTTCAGGCGGAAACCGGAAAGGTCCGCCGTGATTTGCCGTACGGCGACGACCTCGCCGGCTTGCGTCATGCGGACGATGCTGTTGCTGCCCCGGTTCAAGACGTAGAAATCCGATCCGCCGCCGAGTGTCGTGTTGCTGGCGAAGTTGCGTGCCGCGGCTTCGCGCACCGCCGACGCCAGATCGGTCGGCGTGTGCAGCGCCGGCGAGGCGATATAGCGCGCGTTGACGGCCTGAAGCAGCGTGCCATCGTCTGCGAGATCGAAGACGAGGATGCGGTCCGCGAGCGGATCGGTGACGAAGACGCTCCGCGTCGGCACCCAGTTGAAGAGCATCCCCGTCCGTGTGACGACGGCCGGGTCGTTCGATTCGGCACGTTCGCGGGTGATATCGGCAATCGCCGTGAAGGAGCCCGGCGGCGCGAGCCCGTCGACGCCTTTTTGCACGTGCACCTGCGCAACGCTCCCGTCCGCGAGCGCCGCCAGGAAGATCGCGCGTCCGGTTCCGTCCGGCGATTTTGTAATGAGGGCAGTGGCGATGGCGCCGGCGGTCAGGCCGTGCGTCGTTGCCGCGCTGCGATTCGTCAGATTACCGGCAAAGACGCCTCCTGCGGTCGCACTGGGCGCTCCCGCGAGCGGGGCACCGTTGGGATCGATCACGGTAATCGTACCTTCGGCGCCGCTCGCGTTCGGCGCATTGGCGAACCACGGTCGGCCGAAACCGTTGTTCAGCGAAATCCCGAGCGGCAGACTGACCGCCGGCAGTGCAGCGGTCGCAGCGGCTGTGTTTCCATTTACGCTATTGAGGAATGTGGCGTTCTGCGCGGTATAAAGCAGGACCGCTCCGACGGCGGTGCTTGGGTGTCGGTTCGCCGGACTGACGCTCGCGGCGAAGGTGGGATCCGCGATCTCGACCGGGCCCGCGCTCACGTCAATCGACAAGATCGACCCTTCCGGTTGCGGCAGCGCGAGCGGCGCGCCGAAGTTCGACGTACTCGCGACAAGAAGCCTGTTGTCGTCGAGCACCGGATGCGCCTGCGTTGCGAGCGACGGTTTTTCGACGAACGGCCCGCCCCGCTGGAACGTCCCGATCTGCGTAATCGCGCCGGCGCCGGGGATGCCGGTCGCCACGATGTCCGCCTTCACAGTGGCGACGTCCTGCGTGCCGCCGACCGACGACATCGTCGGAAGCGGGGCGACCAGCCGCACGGTGAACCCCAACACAAGCGAGGACAACGACGCGACCGTGAAAAACCTTCGCATAAAGCCTCCCGTTCGATTCGATCCATCGCTTTCGAAGCGCGTCTTCGTCAGACCTACGGGTCAGCGAGCACTACTTTGCTCTGGTTCGCTGCCGCGATAATTGGCACGTAACACGGAAAATCCCGTCGGACGGGATCGAATGGGTACGCGCCGAACTCCGGTAAACGGGCTCAGCTGACTTGGTGTGGGCGGCTATTCGCGCGTTCCAGCTCGGACCGGTCCAGGACGACGAATCCGTCCGACTCATGATCCGGATGCACGTCTCGATGGTGGTGCCGGTCATGTCGGCCAGGTCCGTCGACGCTGACACACTGACGCGTCACACGGGCGCTTCGCGACACCAGCGAAACCGCAACGACGCACATCGCGCGCCATCCGTGCGCCCCGGCGCGAGGATAGGGCGGCAGGTGGGCCAGTTCGTCGTGAATCACATCCTTCGCGATTGATCGTTTGCGGAACCATGATTCGCCTGGACGGTCGCACAGTGGTGTGTGACGCGACTGACCGGGCGACTTCTTGATCGATGACACCATCCCGCCGAGCGGGAGTACACTGCGGCTGCATCCATGATCGGCCGACAGATAGGCGTCTACCGTATCGCGTCGCTGCTCGGCGCCGGCGGAATGGGTCAGGTGTATCGCGCGCGCGATAACAGGCTCGGACGCGATGTTGCCATTAAGGTGTTGCCGGAGGCCTTTGCGTCCGATCCCGATCGTCTCCTGCGCTTCGAGCACGAGGCGCATGTTCTCGCGTCACTGAACCATCCGCATATCGCCGCGATCTACGGGTTCGAGGAATGTGCAGGCGTCCGTGCGCTGGTGCTCGAGCTGGTGGAAGGTCTGACGCTCGCGGAGAAGCTAGCTGACGGCGTTCCGCTGCCGGTGCCTGACGCGCTACGCATCGCGCGGCAGATCGCCGAAGGCGTCGAGGCCGCGCACGCCAAGGGCATAGTCCACCGGGACCTGAAACCCGCGAACATCAAGGTCTCGTCCGGCGGCATCGCGAAGGTGCTGGATTTCGGTCTCGCGAAGGCGTGGATTGTCGACGCCGATGCTTGCGAGATGTGGACGGCCTCGACCGTGACAGGACATGCCACACGCGACGGGATGATTCTGGGCACGATCGGCTACATGAGTCCGGAACAGGCGCGCGGTCAACGGATCGATTCCAAGGCCGATATCTGGGCGTTCGGCTGCGTCGTCTTCGAGATGCTCGCCGGGCGCGCCGCGTTTGCCGCCGAGACGCGGTCCGATTCGCTGGCGCGAATCCTGGAGCGCGATCCCGACTGGTCCGCGCTGCCTGCGCACACGCCCGCGAGGATCCGCGAATTGCTTCGGCGCTGCCTCCAGAAGAACCCGGCTACCCGGCTCGGTGATCTCGCCGAGGCGCGCACCGAGATTGATGCGAGCCTCGCGTCTCCGTTCAGAAACATTCAGTCAGTCCTTCAGTCGGTACAGTGGTGGGTCTCCAGACCGATGGTCTCCGGTGCACTCGCGGCGGTTGTGCTGATCGCCGCGATCGCTTTCGTCTATCGCCTTCGCACGGTCGATGCCCCGTTGCCGCAGCTCGCGAATCCAATCCAGGTCACGAGCGCAGTCGGTGTCGAAGCGGCTCCAACCTTCTCACCGGATGCACGAACGATCGCCTACGAGTCGAAGGAAGCGGGTAACTGGGATGTTTGGGTGGCCCAGGTCGGCGGCGGCCCGCCCGCCAATCGAACAGCGGACCACAATGGCGATGACCGGTATCCGAGCTGGTCGCCCGATGGGCGGCGGATCGCGTTCTGGTCGGATCGAGACGGCGGCGGCTACTACGTCATCCCTGCCATCGGCGGGGCGGCGGCACGGTTGATCGCGGCGTCCGGCACGCCTTTTCTTCACAGTGCGCCGGAATGGTCGGCAGACGGGAAACGTCTTGCAGCCGTCATCTACAAGGGGCCTGAACCCCGACGCGAAGCATTTATCCACATCGTGTCGATGATCGATCGTGACGTGCGCGAGATCAGTCTTACTGGCACGGAGGAGCTCGCCTCGATCTCAGCTGGTCACCGGACGCTCGATATTTTGCTTACATTGACGCCGCGCAACCCAGCGCGGAAGTCACTGAGCTGCGCGTCGTCCAATTGTCAGACGGTCAAAGCAAGGCGCTGACGGACGGCCGCACGAATGTGAGGCGGCCTCGCTGGTCCGCGGACGGTCACCACCTGTTTTATGTGTCGAACCGCGTCGGGCCTCCAGACCTCTGGCGCCAGCGCATGGCCGACGGCAGTCCCGCCGGCGAGCCTCAGCGCGTGACAACAGGTCTGGAACTGCGAGAGGCGACCTTCTCGAATGCCGGCGACCGGATCGCATACTCAAAGGGACGGTGGGTCGCGAACGTGTGGCGGGTGCCGATTCTCAAGGATCGTCCCGCGACGTGGGCCGATGCCGAGCAGGTCACATTCGATCAGGCGTTCATCGAATTCTCGACCGTCTCTCCCGACGGGCGCCTGCTCGCGTACAGCTCCGACCGGTCCGGCAACCAGGACGTCTGGGTGATGCCCTTCAATGGCGAACCGGTGCAGCTCACGAACGATCCGGCGCCAGATTGGGCGCCGCGATGGTCGTATGACGGACGCCAGCTCGCGTTCATTCATATCGAACAGGCGATCGGGAGATCTGGCTGATGCCGGCGATCGGCGGTCCAGCGACACGCATCACGAACGTCAAAGGTCTTGACGCGGGCGGCGAATGGTCTCCCGACGGACGCGAGATCGCCTATCGCTCCGAACGAACCGGCAACTCGGAGGTGTGGGTCAGTGCGGCGGATGGCAGCTACGCGCGGCAGGTGACGAACAATCCGGCTGGTGATTACTCGCCATCGTGGTCGCCTGATGGACGCTGGCTGGCCTTCGCGTCCAATCGCGCCGGGCACATGCAAATCTGGCGCGTGCCGGCGAGCGGCGGCGAGGCGGTACCGGTGACGCGCATGTCAGGCCGGTGGGCAAGGTGGTCGCCCGACGGCGAACGGATCTATTTCATCGCAGGTGACGAAAACGCGAACGGCATCTGGGCGGCGTCGCTCAAAGACGGCCGCGAATGGCAGGTTGTTCGCCTCGTCGGGGAAACGGGGCAACGTGACGGCGGGACCGCCGGCGACAGACGGCCAGTATCTGTATTTCAATTGGCGCGACGACCTCGGCGACATATGGGTCATGGACGTCGCCCGCAGGTAGCGCGCTCGGCGGATCGCGGCGATCCGCCGCGGCGGCACGTTGCGGCGCTCCGCCGCGCGCAGGAGCTCGACAAACGGCCCGTAGCCGGAGTCCTGCGCGATGGCAAGCGCCGACACACGGCGCGTTGTCAGCGGTTCCAATCCTCGACGCGAAGCCCAGGGACGCGGACCATGTGGCCGAGGTTGGCCGTGACGAGCGTCGCATCGACAGCGAGGGCATGTGCCGCAATAGCGGCATCAAAATCCTCAATCCGGGTTCCACGGCGTTCCAAGGCCGCTTTGATGCGGCCGAACATTCGGCTGACGGCATCGGTCCACTCGGCGCGCGGGACTTCCGCGGAGATGAGATCGAAGCGCGCCTGCAGCGCCGCCCGGCGCTTCGAACGTGGCAGCCGTTCGATGCCAAACGCGATCTCCGCAATCACCGGCTGTGGTATCGCGATGTCAGCTGGGGCGTTTGTGGCGAGTCGTTCGACGACGGCCGGGCTGCCTTTCATGAGCGCCGAAAGGGCATTCGTGTCCAGAACGTAGATCACAGGTCGCGCGGCTCCTTCGAGCGTCGCGCCTGAGTCACGGTGACAAGCAATTCGTCCACGGCCGCGCTCGTGTCGCGATCCACGTGTCGCAGCCGCTGCAGGAATTCTGGTGCCCAGCCGGAACGCACGCTCACAGCCTGCTCCAGTGCGCGGACGACAAGGCGGTTTCGGCTGATGCCGAGCGCCTTGGCCCGACGGTCCACTGACTTCAGCAACGGATCGGGAATGTGCACCGTGGTCGGCATGAATATATTTATGAATATATCACGAGCGGCCATAGGAGTGCCCGCTATCCGCGGTCAAATCCTCACCCGAATCCGGTTTTCGGGAGTTCGTTGCAGTGTGCCCAAACGTGTGCCCGTGCAATCGCTCCGATCCGCGGTTATCGACTTGCGGAACTTACTGTTGGTTCAAGACTTAGGGGGAAGGCGACGGTTTTTCAGAAACGCGCCTCCGAAATTCGTCTCCACCAAGAAAATTCATCGGATTCGCAAGTTCTTGCGCGGTGGGATGATGGTCCTCGGACCGGGTTTGGGCACACTGGTGGGCACACTGAAGCCGATGCCAATGTGTGCCTGACGAGCACACGATACGTTACGCTGTTTGCAAGATGCCCGACACTCACCGACGCCAGGGCCGATTCGCCTCACCCGCGGCGAACGCACAGTCGTCCTCGTCGAGCGGCACCTTCGAGCCGCGTGCGATGAGGATTGACGCCCGTGAGCAACCTCTGGTCAGGGCATTCGACGCTGGCGAGTGGAGAAGAGTCGAGCGGCTGGCAACCACCCGAGCTCGTTACGGTCGTTTCCCAAGGGTAACGCTCCACCGCCTTCAAGGAGGTTAGAGGGTTTTCAGGAACCAGCGGCTACCGCGCCCTGTCGGCGGTACAATTGGACATCATGCGGGTCACCATTCATTTGCCCGACGACATATCCGCCGCTCTCGAGGAGCAGTGGGACGACGTGCCCCGTCGTTCACTGGAAGCGATCGCGGTTGAAGCCTATCGCACCGGCGCCTTGGCGGAGTCTCAGGTACGCCGGTTGTTGGGGCTTGACTCGCGCTTTCAGGTGCACGCGCTGCTCAAG
>WNGB01004508.1_pt1 | contig 36024 bp, 38 predicted proteins | sample 5400681 | NCBI WGS metagenome assembly WNGB01 (sample SAMN13153367, study PRJNA577476) | soil metagenome | isolation source: 115 cm soil or saprolite under grassland replicate 2 | place: USA:California | collected 2016-06-15 | reverse complement strand
TGAACGAGCCGCCGCCGCCGACCGAGCCGCGGTAGTAGATCGTCGTGCCGTTCTTCAGGGCGGCGCCGGCCGGGGAGAGGCTGCTCGGCGTGATGCCGTTGGACGGTGCCTGGTTGTCGACCCTTGCGATGTTGCTCACGCCGGAGGTGTCCTGGTTGCCGACGTGGTCGGAGAGCCGCTCGCGGTACTCGTAACAGCGACCGTTCATGACGCTCGTGTCGTTGCCGCCATTGAGCGTGGCCGTCGTCCACGTCCCGGAGAAGCCACCGCAGGTGCCGTTGCTCAGCGTGGCCTCGTCGCGCTCCAGCACGCTCGTGCTCGAGTCGACGCCGGCACCGCCGTCGCTGCCGCCGTTCTTCGTCACCGGGACGGAGAGGCTCGTGTAGTAGCCGCCGGTCACGCTCGGCGCGGTCACGGACGGCGCGGTCGTGTCCGCCGAGATCGAGTAGGTGGCGTCGGCTGAGCCCGTGCCCGCGCTGTTCGTCGAGCTGACGGTGCGCGCCGTCGAGGGCGCGGTCGTCGTGCCGTCGAACGTGTAGTCGAAGTGGTCGCCCGTCTGCGAGCCGGCGAAGTTGGCGCCGCCGTTCGAGTTGAGCGTCCCGAACGTGTAGCCGCCGATGCCGGACTCGGCGTCGTTCGACGCGGCGGTGACTGTGAACGTGCCGCCCGAAGAAGGCCGGAAGTAGAGGGTGCTGCTGCCGTCCCAGTACGCGTTCGACGAGAGGCCGCTAAACGCGAGCGTCGGCGTCGACGGCGCGGAGGTGTCGACCTTCGCGGTGTTGGACGCGCCAGAGGTGCCCTGGTTGCCGACGTTGTCGGAGAGCAGCTCGCGGTAGCGGTAGCACTTGCCTGAGACGACCGAGGTGTCGTTGCCGCCGCTGAGCGTGACCGTCGACCAGCTGCCCGGGAACGAGCCGCAGCTGCCGCCGGTCAGCGCCACCTCGTCGCGCTCCAGCACGCTCGTGCTCGCGTCGACGCCGGAGCCGCCGTCGCTGCCGCCGTTCTTCGTCACGGGCACCGACGTCGACATGTAGTAGCCCGCCGTCACGCCCGGCGCAGTGACGGACGGTGCAGTCGTGTCGGCGACGACCGTGAAGGAGGTCGTCCCGGAGGTGAGCGCCCAGCCGTTGGTCGCGGTGACGTCCTGGTTGCCGGCGGGCGCGGTCGCCGCCGCGCTGAAGGTGTAGACCCCGTCGTACGGCGAGCTGTTGTCCTGGCCGCCGCCGGTCCAGCCGCTGCCGAGGCCGCTCGGGAAGGTCAGGTGGTCGATGCCGGACTCGGGGTCGCTCGCCGTGCCGGTGACGGTGAAGCCACCGGCGCTGCCCTGCCGGATGTAGACCGTCGTGCCGGTGACGCTCGCGTTCGTGAACAAGCCGAACGTCAGGCCCGGCGCCGCCGGGGCGGTCGTGTCGTTGACGGTGATCGCGGGGGACGACGCGAGGTTGGTCAGGGTTCCGCCGGAGGACGACTTCTGCTGGGCCTGCCACGTCTGGGCGGCCGCCGTCACCGGTGCGGTCGCGCCCGGCCCGCCGCCCGCGGTCGAGCCGTATGTGATTGTGAAGGTCGCGCCGCCCGCGAGCGTGAGGCTCGAGACAGTGATGGTCTGGCTCGACACCGAGACGCTGCCCGAGCTGGCGGTCGTGTAGCCGGCGTTCGAGCCGGTCGTCGACGGTGCGCTCCAGCCGCTCGGCACGACGAGCGTGACGCTGCCGTTCGACATGCCGCCGGTCGCGGCCGTGTACGTGAACGTGATGGTGTTCCCGGTCGAGGCGCTGTTCACGGCGCCCGTTCCGGTCGTCAGGGTCCCGGACCCGTCGGCGGCCAGGACGGTGATGCTGGGGGACGATGCGAGGTCGGTGAGGCTCCCACCCGATGTCGACTTCTCCTGCGCCTGCCATGTCTGAGCGCCGGCTGACGAGGTCGCGGTCGCGCCGGGCCCGCCGCCAGCGGTCGACCCGTACGTGATCGTCAGCGTCGAGCCGCCGGCGAGCGTGACGTTGGAGACCGTGATGGTCTGGCTGGAGACGGAGACGCTGCCGGTGCTTGCGGTTGTGTAGCCCGCGTTCGAACCGGTCGTCGACGGTGCGCTCCAGCCGCTCGGCACGGCGACCGTGACGCTGCCGTTCGAGAGGCCACCGGTCGCGGCCGTGTACGTGAAGGTGATCGTGTTGCCGGTCGAGCCCACCGCGACGGTGCTCGTCCCCGAGGTGAGCGTGCCCGAGCCGTCCGCCGCGTAGACCGTAATGCTCGGCTGCGAGGCGATGTCGGTGAGCGATCCGTTGGCGGTGGACTTCTCCTGCGTCGTCCACGTCTGGGCGCCTGTCGACGACGTCGCGGTCGCGCCGGGCCCGCCGCCGGTGGTCGAGCCGTAGGTGATCGTGAAGGTCGAGCCGCCGCCGATCGTCAGGGAGGACACCGTGATCGTCTGGCCGGAAACCGAGACGCTGCCGGAGCTGGCAGTGGTGTAGCCGGCGTTCGAGCCGGTCGTGGACGGTGCGCTCCAGCCACCCGGGACGACGAGTGTGACCGAACCACCGGAGATCCCGCCGGTCGCGGCCGTGTACGTAAAGGTGATCGTGCGCCCGGTCTGGCTCGCCGAGACTGCGCTCGTGTCGGCGGACATCGTCCCGGAGCCGTCCGCGGCGTAGACGGTGATGCTCGGCGACGTCCCGATGTTTGCGAGCGATCCGGCGGAGGTGGACTTCTCCTGCGCCTGCCAGGTCTGCGCGCCGGTGGTCCCGGTGGCCGTTGCTCCGGAGCCGCCTCCGCTCGTGTCGCCGTACGTGATCGTGAACGTGCTCCCGCCGGAGAGCGTGACGCTCGACACGGTGATGGTCTGGCCCGAGACCGAGACCGTCCCGGTGCTCGCCGTCGTGTAGCCGTTGTTGGCTCCGGTCGTCGACGGCGCTGTCCACCCGCTCGGCACGACGAGGGTGACGGCGCCGTTCGACATGCCGCCGGTTGCCGCGGTGTACGTGAAAGTGATCGTCCGTCCGGTCTGGCTCGCAGAAACGGTGCTCGTCCCAGAGGTCAGCGTCCCGGAGCCGTCGGCCGCGTTCACGGTGATGCTCGGCGAGGAGGCGAGGTTCGTCAGCGTGCCGGTGCTGCGCGCCTTCTGCTGCGCCGTCCACGTCTGCGCACCGGTCGAGGAGGTCGCGGTCGCGCCGGGGCCGCCGCCGGCCGTCGAGCCGTAGGTGATCGTCATCGTCGCGCCGCCCGCAAGCGTCAGGCTGGAGACCGTGATCGTGGACCCCGCCACCGAGAGCGTGCCGGTGCTCGCGGTCGAGTAACCCGCGGCGCTGCCCGTCGTGCTCGGTGCGCTCCAGCCGCTCGGCACCGCGAGCGTCACGCTGCCGTTCAGCATGCCGCCCGACGCGGCGGTGTATGTGAAGGTGATCGTCCGGCCCGTTTGCGACGCGGAGACGTTGCTGACCGCGCTCGCCATCGTCCCTGAGCCGTCGCTGGACAGCGTCGGCGTCAGGGCGGCCAGATGCGCCACCCAGTTCGCGCTCGCCGAGACGGCGGCGGTCTTGTTCCCGGTCGCGCCGGGGCTCGCTTGGGTGCCGTCGGCGCCGGTCGAGCGCGACCGGCTCGCGGGGCCGCTGCCGGAGAGCACCGTGTATTCCTGCGTCAAGCCCTCACTGCCGTTCTGGGCCTCGGTGACGTTCCCCTGCGCGCCGTAGAAGGCGACGAGCATGTCGCCGTTCTGCGTCGTCGTCAGGCCGTTGGCGGTCGCGGTCGTGCCGGTCCCGGCGTTGTCCGTCGGCGTCACCTCGAACGGATTGGTGGCGTCGACGCCCGAATACGCGAGGATGGCGCCCGAGGCGTCGGCGTTGTTCGTCCACGACCAGCTGTACGTGGTGGTCGCGGTGTCGGCTGCGGTCGCGATGCGGTAGTAGAGGCGCTGCTCGAGGGACGCGCCCGAGGTGCGCAGGTTGCCGATCGTGCTCCAGCCGGCCGGCGCGGTGATCGCGTCGTTGTTGCGGAGCGTGATCTGGGCGACCATTAGGTCGCCTGTGCTCACCGATCCGGGCCGGAGGAAGGCGCTGCTCGAGAAGTTCGCCTTGTTCGAGACGGTGTGCACCGAGCAGCCCGCGAAGTCACCCGCGCCTGGACCGCAGGCGCCGACGAGCGCGACCGGGTCGATCACGTACGGCGTCGGCAGGTCCGCATCGTCGAGCCGCAGTTCGAGCGAGCGGTGGCCGAGTGACCAGCGCAGACTCTTGGGCGTGATGTCGTGGCCGTCGCGGTCGAGGATCGCGACCGGGAGGATGCTGAGTGGCGATTCGCCGAACTTCACGGTGCCGTCGGCGGTGACGCGTGCGTCAATGTTGGTGCCGAGCTGCCAGCGCCACACCTTCGTCCCCTGATGCCGGTCGACCAGCAGCGACTGCTCGACGCGGTCGACGCCGAAGGCGATCGCTTCGCGGCCGAACGAGGTGGGTCGGCTGACGCCGTTCGCGTACTGGCGCCACGGCCCCTTCGCGCCGTAGCGCAGCGAGAGCACGCTGCGACCGGACGTAACCTTCAGGCCGCCGTTACGGATCTCGAGCTTCCCGCCGAGGGCGGGGTGGATGCGCGCCGGCGCCCTGACGAGGGGCGCCGAGCTCAGCGGCGAGCCCAGCTCCCTCGTCAGGTAAGCCGATGCGTCGTGTGCCTTCGCGCCGCGGAGAGTGGCGAGCTCGGAGACGGCGAAGAAGGCGGTGAGAAGGAGCGCGGTGGAGACCACGAGGAGGATCGGCGAGCGCTTGTACCGGCGCACGGCCTTGCTCCCGGCTTTCGCCGAGCGCGAACCAGGCCGCAGGTCCGGGAAGCTCGCCATTGATTTCTCCATCCACACGCGGTCGTGCGTGTGGCTCCAGACCTAGGAATCGGCTTGTCCGAGCAGCTTTGTGAGCTTTTAAAGCCTCGAAAGTTGTAAAAGCTGCTGCGAAATCACCCCTCCGGGGTACGGTTTCGCCGCTGCTGCGGGGCACCCCAGCTGGAGTCACCCACGAAGACTCGAGCTCTACTTGAGGGTGAGAAGTTCCGCCGCGACGGACGGCGAACCGGGACCGCCGGCGAGGACGCTCGTCCTCCCGAAGACACCGGCCGCAACGTCGCCGGGCCCGGACCAGCAGTGGTCGAGCGGAGGACAGGTGTGCGGCGTCGCTCCGGGGAACGCTGCGGTGACGTACTGCTCGACCGCGGCCTGCCACTCGGCCGCGTCCTCCGCCGAGTCCCAGCGGACCACGAGTGCGGCGACGCCGTCGTAGAGCGCCAGCCGGCCGCCTCCCCAACCCGCCGCCGTTGCGTCTGCCGACCGCAGGCCGAACGCGCGCAGCAGGTTGCGCACGTCGAGCTCGCCGAACGTCTCGGAGGCGGAGAGGGCGACGCCGCCGGCCCGGCTCGGCAGGTGCACGGGAAGCGCCGGCTCGTGCTGCAGGAACTTGTCCACGTGCAGCAGCTGCTCGGTCGTCTGCGGAAACGTCCGCAACGCGCTCGTCAGCGCCGCGCGTCCGCCGAGGTAGCGCAGCTCGGCGGCGAGCGCGCGTCCCGGCCCGAGGCCCGTCGCCGCTTCGAGTTGCGAGAAGCGGTCGAGCGGCGTCCCGTGCACGGCGTCCGCGCGCAGACCCGAGGCGAGCGCAGCGCAGGCGGTAGTTCTGGTCGATCAGCGCGCGCACGAGCTCGTTGAGGACCCTCCGGCGGCCGGCCGCAGGACTGCGCTGCAGGTAGAGGCGCTGCGCCGAGATGTCGTACCAGGCGCGCGCCGCTGGGACCTTCACGCTCCGCCGTGTCAGTCCGAGCAGCGCGTAGGCGCTCGCGTCGATCCGCCGCAGGCTTGACGGGTAGTCCCGGTTCCACGCGCGCGAGAAGAGCGCGCCGTAGCGACGGCTCGAGACAGTCGCCGTCTGCACCGGCTTCCGGACCGGCAGCCCGGACAGCCGCGAGGCGTCACGGACGAGGCTGCGCGGCACCGCCGATGCGCCCGCCCCAGCTGGGAGGACGGTGCACGCACAAATGACAACTGTCACAAACTTGCGCATGCCGAGAACTATCGGCAGGGGAGGCGGACGGCAGGAGGTGAAAACTCGCCCGTAGAATCGCCGTGGGATGGCCACGACAAAGGACCCGCGCGCCCGCGCCGACGGGACGGCGGAGTGGAAGCGCGAGCTCTACGACGCGAAGCCGGAGCGCGAGGGCGAGCTGTTCACGACCATCTCGGGGCTCGAGCACGAGCCGCTCTACACACCCGACAACGTCGAGATCGAGTACGACCGCGACCTCGGCTATCCGGGCGTCTATCCGTTCACCCGCGGCGTCTATCCCTCGATGTACCGCGGCAAGCTCTGGACGATGCGGCAGTTCGCCGGCTTCGGCACGGCCGAGGAGACGAATGCGCGCTTCCGCTACCTGCTCGACCACGGGCAGACGGGGCTCTCGACCGCGTTCGACATGCCGACGTTGATGGGCTACGACTCCGACCACCCGCGCTCGCTCGGCGAGGTGGGCCGCGAGGGCGTCGCGATCGACTCCCTCGGCGACATGGAGACGCTGTTCGCCGGCATCCCGCTGGACGAGGTGTCGACGTCGATGACGATCAACTCGCCCGCGGCGATGCTGCTCGCGTTCTACCTCTGCGTCGGGGAGCAGCAGGGAGTGCCGCGCGCGCAGCTCCGCGGGACGATCCAGACGGACATCCTCAAGGAGTACATCGCGCAGAAGGAATGGATCTTCCCGCCCGAGCCGTCGATGCGGCTCGTCATCGACATGATCGAGTTCTGCGCGAAGGAGATGCCGCTCTGGCATCCGATCTCGATCTCCGGGTACCACATCCGCGAAGCAGGCTCGACGGCCGCGCAGGAGCTCGCGTTCACGCTTGCCGACGGCTTCGCGTACGTCGAGGCGGCGATCGAGCGCGGCCTCGACGTCGACGACTTCGCACCGCGGCTGTCGTTCTTCTTCAACGCGCACCTCGACTTCTTCGAGGAGATCGCGAAATACCGGGCGGCGCGCCGCATCTGGGCGCACGAGCTCCGCGAGCGCTACGGCGCGCGCAATCCGCGGTCGTGGCTGATGCGCTTCCACACACAGACGGCCGGCGTGTCGCTGACCGCGCAGCAGCCCGAGGTCAACATCATCCGCACGGCGCTCGAAGCGCTCGCGGCCGTGCTCGGCGGCACGCAGTCGCTGCACACGAACTCGTTCGACGAGGCGCTTGCGCTGCCGACCGAGAACGCGGTGCGGCTCGCGCTGCGCACGCAGCAGGTGATCGCGCACGAGACGGGGGTCGTGAACACGATCGACCCGCTCGGCGGCTCGTACTACGTCGAGGATTTGACCAACCGGCTCGAGGCCGAGGCGTACGACTACTTCGACCGGATTCGCAAGCTGGGCGGCGTGATCTCCGCGATCAAGGAGAACTTCTTCCAGCGGGAGATCGCCGAGGCGTCGTTCCGCTACCAGCACGAGGTCGAGCAGCGGCAGCGGATCATCGTCGGCGTCAACCGCTATCGGCACGAGGACGAGCAGCCGCTCGAGCTGCTCCGCATCGACCCGGCGCTGGAGGAGAAGCAGATCGGGCGCGTGCAGGCGCTGCGTGACCGTCGCGATTCCGCCGCAGTAGAGTCCGTACTGGCACGACTGAAGGAGGATGCGGCCCACGACGAGAGGAACCTGATGCAGCCGATCGTCGAGGCTTCCAAGGTGTACGTGACCATGGGAGAAATGTGCGACGCACTGCGGGCGGTCTGGGGAGTCTGGCGCGAGACGCCGGTCTTCTAACGCTCATAGGGGTCCTCTGCCTCGCCGCGGCGAGCGCTTCAGCCGCGCGTACCCCGACGATGTTCCGCCTGACGATCAGCGGGACAGCGCACCAGGAGTGGGATCACACGGGCGCGTCGGTGCCGGCCGGTGACTGCGAGCAGACGGTGCGCTCCGAAGCGATCCGCGACGTCAGCTTTCGGACAGCCCACCCGCTCGTCGTCCGCTTCGCGGGCCGCGTCCTGGCCGCGACCACCGTGCGCGGCCTCACAGGCACGGTGAAGCTGTCCGGCGCGAACACGACCACGCAGATCTGCGGGAGCGAGCGGACGGAGTCGATTGCGGACTGCGCGCAGACGAGACGCACGTTCAAGGGCGGGACGATCGGCGTCGTCGGGCCGCGGGCGGGCACGATCAGGTTGGGGCCGTTTCGCAACGTTCGCCTTCGGACCGCCTCCTGTCCGCGTGAGCCGGCCGACGTCCTCGAGGCGCCGCTCGGGCCCATCCCCGGCCCACTCCACCTCCGGGTCGGGACGGTTACCAACCCGCGCATCGCGCGCATCACGCTGACCGCGTCCGCCTCGCGCCGGAAGACCTACGGTGCGCCCGAGGCGGGCACGCTCGAGCAGCGCGCGTCGTGGAAGGTCACGCTCTCGCGCGTACGGCCGTAGACTCAGGGGCTCGTGGCGCGGAAGATCAGGGTCGTCATCGCCAAGCCCGGTCTCGACGGGCACGACCGCGGCGCGAAGATCATCGCGCGCGCGTTGCGCGACGCCGGCATGGAGGTGATCTACACCGGCCTGCACCAGACGCCGGAGCAGATCGTCGAGACGGCGATCCAGGAGGATGCGGACGCCGTCGGCATCTCCATCCTCTCGGGCGCGCACATGACACTCGTGCCCCGGATCCTCGAGGGTTTGAAGGAGAACGGCGCCGACGACGTGCTCGTCGTCGTCGGCGGGACGATCCCGCGTGAGGATTCGGACGAGCTCAAGCAGCTGGGCGTCGCAGAGGTCTTCGGGCCAGGCGCCGCCACGAGCGAGATCGTGGAGTTCCTGCAAGGAAAGGTTCCCGTCAGTTGATTCACGTCGACCGCGAGGACGCGGTCGCAGTCGTGACCGTCGACCGGCAGGACGCGCTGAACGCGCTCGACGTCGAGACGCTGACGGAGCTGCGCGACCGGCTGGCCGCCCTGGCCGAGGACGACGGAGCGCGGGTCGTGATCCTGACCGGCGCGGGCGAGAAGGCGTTCGTCGCAGGCGCCGACATCAAGTACATGAGCGGTCTCGGCGTCGAGGAGGCGAAGGCGTGGGGCGCGCTCGGACACGAGGCGGGTCGCCTGCTCGAGACGATGCCGAAGCCCACGATCGCCGCCGTCAACGGCTTCGCACTCGGCGGCGGGTGCGAGCTCGCGCTCGCGTGCGACGTCCGCTACGCGTCCAGCAACGCGAAGCTCGGCCAGCCCGAGGTCAACCTGGGGATCATCCCCGGCTGGGGTGGCACGCAGCGACTGGCGCGCGTCTGCGGTCTCGGCGTGGCGAAGGAGCTGATCTTCACCGGCCGCGTCGTCGACGCCGAGGAGGCGCTGCGGATCGGGCTCGTCAACGCCGTGCACGATCCGGTGCTCGACAAGGCGCGCGAGACGGCTGCGCTGCTCGCGTCGAAGAGCAATGTCGCGATTCGAATCATGAAAGAGCTCTCGAATCGGGCGCTCGGCGGCGACCACGAGGCTAATCTCCGGGCGGAGGGAGAGGTGTTCGGCGAGCTGTTCTCGAGCGAGGACGCGAGGGAAGGCCTGACGGCCTTCGTCGAGAAGCGGGAGCCCGTTTTCAAGGGCCGATGAAGCTCGTCGCGCTGTTGCTGGTCGTGCTTGCCGTCGGCGCGACCCGCGCCGGCAGCGCAACCCTGCACGTCCAGGTCAGCGGCAGCGGCACCGTGACGAGCAGTCCGGATGGCATCGACTGCCCGAGCGCTTGCTCCGAGTCGTTCGATTCCGGCATGCGCGTCGCGCTGACCGCCCATCCGGCTGCCCGCGAGAGCTTCCTTGGCCGGGGCGGGGGCTGCTCTGGCTCGTCTTCGACCTGCACGCTCACGATGGACGTCGAGAAGATCGTGGCCGCGAAGTTCACGCCGGGCACCCTGCCGGCGCTCACGATCGACGACGTCACCACGCACGAGACGAATGTCGACATCGTCGCCGGGCCAACGGTGACGCTGGCGCCGGCGAGCACTGAGACGGTGACTGTCCACTACGCGACGTCTGACGGGACTGCCGACTCGACCGACTACAACGTGCGGATGCGCGCGGCACCGTCACGATCGTGGACGACGATCCTGTGCCCTTCCGGCTGGTGGACGCGTTCGTCGACGCGCGGTGGAGCGTCCACCGGCGGTACACAGGCGTCGTGAAGTTCGTGGTGCACAGGCCGGCCGGCGCCACCGTCAGGGTCCGTTGCCGTGGGAGGGGCTGTCCCGTCCGCGTCGGCGCGAAGCTCAGCGCCGCGAAACGGCCGCAGGTGATCACGCTCTGCCTCCCGCCGGGCGGACAGAAGCCAACGCCCTGCTGAGCTAGCCGAGCTGGATCAGCGCGGAGCTGAGCACTCCGTCGTCCCCGCGCTGCGCCTTCAGCGACGCTGGCGCGGGCTGCGTCCAGAGGACGACCTTCTGGCCCTTGGTCGCGAGCGTGACGCTCGCGATCGTGCGCAGCGTCGGCGCGACGGTCTGGACGAGCGTCGTGTCCGGCACCGTGACGGCGATCGGGCGGTTCAGCTTGGTCAGCGTCAGGCCGGACGGCCATGCCTGCGACGTGGAGACGTTGACGACGAGTCGGTCGGGCGCTGCAGACACGACCGTTCCGGTCAGCGTGAGCGAGAACGGCGTTCCCGCCTTCGCCGCGAAGAGCAGCTTGTAGGCCTTCTGCAGGAAGGGGTACGGGCTGACCGCGCGGCCGCCGCCCGGGTGCACCTCGAAGTGCAGATGCGACATCCCGCCGTCCGCGTCGCCTGAATCGCCGACGTACGCGATCTGCTGACCCGCCTGCACGCGCGCGCCGTTGCTCACCGTGTACGCCGTGCCCTTGACGCACTTGCCGCGGTTGTCGTTCCGCATCGTCAGGTCGTTGTTGAGGTGGATGTAGTAGTAGATCGTCCCGCTCTCGCCGTACAGGTAGAGCATGCAGCCGGCCGCGCGCGAGGTCGTCCAGTACTTGACCGTGCCCGCCTCGGCGGCGACTGCGGGTGACTTCTTCGCGGCCGTAAGGTCGTTGCCCTGGTGCCGTCCGCCGGGACGCGCCGCGCCGAAGTCGTCGATGTAGTTCACGACGCCGACGACTGGGAAGACGATGTGCTCGGGAACCTTCGGGGCGGCAGCAGCCGCCGTCCCGGCGGCGAGGCCGAGGATCACCGCGAGGAAGAGAACCCCTCGGGCTGTCGTCCGGTGGCGTCTCATAGCGGGGGACGGGCGCTCCGGTTCGCGCTCGAAGGTCTGCAGGCTAGCAAGCTATTCGGTTCTTCTCTCGCAGATCGCCCAAGAGGGTTGGTCAAGACGGGTGGCGGGCAAAGCCCGCGCACCCTCCAAGCGGCATCGCAAGCGATGCCGCTTAGCAGCGGATTCGGCCTCAGTAGAGTGCGCGACGCATGAAGATCGCCGTCTGCGTCAAGCAAGTTCCGGAGGGAACGCGCCGGATCGATCCCGAGACCAAGCGGCTCGACCGCTCCGGCGAGGGGGCGCTCAACCCTTTTGACGCCAACGCGGTCGAGGAGGCCCTCCGCCTGAAGGACACCGGCGGCGAGGGAGAGATCGTCCTCGTCTCCATGGGGCCGGCGAAGGCGCAGGACGCGTTGCGCAAGGCGCTCGCGATGGGCGCGGACCGCGCGGTGCTCGTCTCCGACGACGGAGCGGCCGGCGCCGATCTGGTCGCGACGAGCGCGGTGCTCGCCAAGGCGCTCGAGCGCGAGAGCGCCGACCTGATCCTGTTCGGCCAGCAGGCGAACGACTCCGACGGCGCGGTTCTGTGGGCTGCGGTCGCGGACCGGCTCCGCCTGCCTGTCGTCTCTCAGGCCGCCGAGGTCACGCACGCGGATGGCAAGCTCACCGTGAAGCGCCAGACGGAGTTCGGTTACGACGTGATCGAGGCGCCGCTGCCGGCCGTGATCGCCGTGTCCGATGCGATCAACGAGCCGCGCTACCCCTCGCTCAAGGGGATCATGGGCGCGAAGTCGAAGCCGCAGGAGACGGTGTTGCTCGCCGACCTCGGTCTCGACGGGCTCGCGTCGCGCACCGAGGTGTACGCGCTCAACGATCCGCCGGCCCGCGGCGACTCGCAGAAGATCGAAGACGACGGCAACGCCGCGCAGGCCGTCCTCGACTTCCTCGCGGAGAAGCGCCTGGTATGAGCACGCTCGTCTTCCTCGAGCACCACGGCGACGAGCTGCTGAAGTCGTCGCTCGCAGTGCTGTCGAAGGCGGCCACGCTCGGCGACGGCGACCTGGCGGGCGTGGTCGCGGGCTCGAACGTGCGCGGACTCGCGGACGAGGCGGGCAAGTTCGGCGCCGGGAAGGTGTACGTCGCGGAGGACGCGCAGCTCGAGGCGCCGCTCCCGCAGCCGCGCGTCGACGTCCTCGCAGGGCTCGTGCGCGACAAAGGGATCGACACGGTGCTTTTCGCGAACTCCGTGCTCGCTGCCGACGTCGCCGCCGGTCTCGCGGCGCGTGTCGACGCCGGCGTCAACTGGGACCTCGTCGACCTCGTGTCCGAGGACGGCAAGCTCGTCGGCAAGCGTCCGGCCTTGCAGGACTCCGTCTACGTCGATGTCGGCTGGACGTCCGAACCGCGCATCGCCCTCTTCCGCTCGGGCTCGTTTGACCCGAGCGCGACGGGTGGTTCGGCGGAGCTCGAGGATGTGCAGGTCTCGCTCGAAGACTTCTCGACGACGGCGCGGATGATCGACCAGGCGCACGAGGAGAGCGAGGGACCGTCGATCGAGGATGCGAACGTGATCGTGGCCGGCGGGCGCGGGCTTGGCGGCCCCGAGAACTTCACGCTCGTCGAAGAGCTCGCGAAGGCGCTGGGCGGCGCCGTCGGCGCCACGCGCGCAGTCGTCGACGCGGGCTGGTACCCGTACGCGACGCAGGTGGGTCAGACCGGCAAGACGGTGTCGCCGAAGCTGTACATCGCGTGCGGCGTCTCCGGCGCGATCCAGCACAAGGTCGGGATGCAGAGCTCCGGTGTGATCGTCGCGATCAACAAGGATCCCAACGCTCCGATCTTCGAGTTCTCCGACCTCGGCGTCGTCGGCGACGTGCACGAGGTCGTACCGAAGCTGACCGAGCTGGTTCGCGCCCGCAAGGGATCGTGAGACCGGCCGACTACCTGCCGCCGTTCGATCCGCGCGACCACATCGGCGCGCCGACGGATCCCGAGGACGAGCGCATCGAGGTCGGCGTCCTGATCGTCGGTGCCGGCCCGGCGGGGCTCGCCTGCGCAATCCGGCCGCGTGCGCTGCGGCGGCTCTTCAAGGGGCGCAAGCGGATCGACGAGCTGCCCTTCTACGGGCCGGTGGAGCACGAGTCGGTGTACTTCCTGACACCGCGCCGCGCCCTGCGGATCCCGACGCCGCCGACGATGAAGAACGAGGGCAATGTCGTCGCGTCGCTGTCGCAGCTTGGGCGCTGGCTCGCCGAGCAGGCCGAGGAGAGCGGCGCGATGATCCTGCCCGAGACCGCCGCCGTGAAGCTCCTGGCTGCGGACGGGCGGGTACGCGGCGTCCGCACCGGCGACAAAGGACGCGGGCGCGAAGGGCAGGAGCTGGGCAACTTCGAGCGGGGCGCCGATCTCGTGGCGCGTGTCACCGTGCTCGCCGAGGGGACGCAGGGACATCTGACCGGCGTGGCGCTGAACCGGTTCGGGCTCGCGGGCGAGAACCCGCAGGTCTGGGCGCTCGGGGTCAAGGAGGTCTGGAAGGTCGCCCGTCCACTCAACCGCGTCATCCACACGATGGGTTGGCCGTTGCGCGCCGCGGCGAAGTACCGGGAGTTCGGCGGGTCGTTCATCTACCCGATGGGCGAGGACATGGTGACGCTGGGGATGGTCGTCGGGCTCGACTACCGCGACGTGGAGCTGTCGGTGCACGACCTGCTGCAGGAGTTGAAGACGCACCCGCTCGTGCGCAGGCTGCTCGAAGGCGGCGAGCGCATCGCGTGGGGTGCGAAGACGATTCCGGAGGGCGGCTTCCTGTCGCTGCCGAAGCGACTGCACGCTCCCGGCTTGCTGATCTGCGGCGACGGGGCCGGGCTCGTCAACGTGCCCGCGCTGAAAGGCATCCACTATGCGATCGAGTCCGGCTCGCTCGCTGCCGAGGCGGCGTTCGCCGCGCTGCAGCGCGGGCAGACGCCGTCGACGCCGGGCGCGCTCGCCGTCTACGACGACGCACTCCGCCAGAGCTTCGTCTGGAAGGACCTGCAGGAGGTCCGCAACATGCGGCAGGCGTTTGGACGGGGGTTCTGGCTCGGCGGCGCGCTCGCCGGCGCGATGACCGCGACCAAGGGACATTTCCCACCCGGCAACACGCGGACCGAGCGTGACGTCGACCAGGAGCTGATCCGCACCGACCGCGCCCAGAGCTATCCGGCGCCGGACGGCACGCTCACCTTCGACAGGCTCTCCTCGGTCTTCGCGTCCGGCAACAAGACGCGTGACGACCAGCCGAACCACATCGTGATCCGCCGCGACGTTCCGCCGGAGCTCGCGCGCATGTGGGAGCGCATGTGCCCGGCGCAGGTCTACGAGGCTGCAGGCGACGGCGTGACCGTGACGCCCTCGAACTGCGTGCAGTGCGGCGCGATCACTGCGAAAGGCGGGCGCCTGACTCCGCCCGAGGGCGGCAGCGGGCCCGAGTACACGTTGACGTAGTCGGATGCCGCTACGGACCTACAGTCTCAGGGTGTTCGGGGCGGCCGAAAACGTCGAGGAGTACCAAGGGCCGCTCCGGACCGTGGTGAAGCAACTGGGATCGCGTTTCCTCACGGTGTACCCGGATGCGCAAGACGTGCTCGTGAGCGCCGTACTCCGCGTTCTGCCGTCAGAGCTGCACGAGCGGCTCGTCGTCAACGAAGAGCCAAATCGCCCATACGAGCTCTCTGCGCAGCTTCTGGAGGATCGGCGGCGCGGAACGGCAATCCTGCCGGGAGCGTTACAGGCGCCAGAAGACCTGAGGGCGTGGGACGACTTCCTCCTCCAAGCTCAGCCACGAGCGCTGCTCGAGCTGGGAACCGCCTCGGGCGCGTTCGCCAGGTGGTTGAGCGCGCGAGTCGAGTGGTTCAAGACCGTCGACATCGGCCGGCCTGATCCCGGACCCCCGGGTTCGTTCAGCTCGACCTCTGGGAGCGGCCAGACGCTGTGCGGGAGCTGATTGCAGGGGCGCCGAGGCCCTTTGTCATCTACTGCGACAACGGCAACAAGCCGCGGGAGGTCGACGCGTTCGCGTCGGCACTGCACGTGGGCGACTTCTTGGCGGTTCACGATCTTGGCACCGAGATCTTCGCGGAGGACATCCCGCTGAACTTCACAGAACGTCTCGCCTTTGGGTTGACCGGCTTTTACGAGAAGACCGTCTACCGTCAGCGCAGTCGGTCGGCGTCGTCCTTCTTCCAGAGGCCGGACCAAAGGCGAAAGCCCTGCTCCTGAACGTCGCCCCGTGTCTTCCTGCCGGGGAAATAGCGTGTGCTCGCGACGACGAGGAACGCGCCGACGACGAAGATCACCGTCAGGACCGTCCAGAGCATGCTCTGAAGCTTACGATCTGGGGACGATGGCGACGACCGACGCGCTGATCTCGCTCGACGACGTCCACCACGCCCGCGAACGAATCGGCAGTCGCCTGCACCGCACGCCGCTTTTCGCGTCGGCCACTCTGTCGAAGCGGATTGGCGCGGACGTCCGCTTCAAGGCAGAGCTATTCCAGCGCACGGGCTCGTTCAAGCCGCGCGGCGTCCTGAACAAGCTCGCGGCGCTCACCGAGGACGAAAAGCGCCGCGGGCTGATCTCCATCTCAGCGGGCAACCATGCGCAGGCGCTCGCGTATGCGGCCGCGCTCGAAGATCTCGACGCGCTCGTCGTGATGTGGCAGGACGCGAGCCCGATGAAGATCGCGGCCGCGCGCGGCTATGGCGCGACGGTCGACACGGAGGCGCCCGACAAAGTCGCCGCGTTCGAGCGGCTCGAGCAGCTGATCGCGGAGACGGGCCGGACGCTCGTCCACCCGTATGACGACCCGATCGTCATGGCGGGCCAGGGGACGGTTGGACTGGAGATGCTCGAGGACGCTCCGGACGCGGAGGTCGTGCTGGTGCAGGTCGGCGGCGGGGGGCTCGTGTCCGGCATCGCCACAGCGGTCAAAGGCATCAACCCCGACGCACGGGTGATCGCCGTCGAGCCGGAACGCTCGCCGGCCCTCCACGAGGGACTGAAGGCCGGGCACGTCGTCCACGTCGAAGCCGAGTCCGAGGCCGACGGGCTCAACGGTCCGTACGCCGGCGAGAACTGCATCGCCGTCTGCTCGCGGCTCGGCGTCGAATCCGTGCTTGTGAGCGAGGAGCAGCTGAAGGCCGGTTTCGCCTTCATGTACGGCCGCATGAAGCTTGCGTGCGAGCTGGCCGGGGCGGCGACTGCGGCCGCGCTGCTCAGCGGAAGGGTCGAGCTCGAGCGCGGTCAGACGGTCGCGGCGGTGGTCTCGGGCGGCAACGTGGCCCTGAAAACGGCCGCTGCTATCCTGGCCGCGCAAGATGAAGCCTGAAATCCATCCCGAATACGTCCTCGCGACCGTGACGTGCTCCTGTGGGAACACGTTCCAGACGCGTTCGACGAGGCCCGAGCTCCACGTCGAGATCTGCTCGAACTGCCACCCGTTCTACACGGGCAAGCAGAAGCTCGTGGACACGGGCGGTCGCGTCGAGCGCTTCCAGCGCCGGCTCGAGAAGGCCGGCGGGGCGCGCCGCGGCTAGCCGCAGGCTTCTCACATGACAACCGTGGGCGGACAGGCCGTTCTGGAGGGCGTGATGATGCGCGGCCCGTCCAATTGGGCCGTGGCCGTGCGGAAGCCGGACGGCGACATCGCGCAGGTGCACCAGCCGATCAAGTCGCCGATGGCGCGGCACTTCGTCTGGCGCTTGCCGGTCATCCGCGGAGTGATCGCCCTGGGTGAGTCGCTCGCGATCGGCTTCCGCGCGCTCGCCATCTCCGCGAACTACGCGGCGCAGCAGGAGGGTGAGGACGGGGAAGAGGTCGCGACCGAGCTCACGCGCGCGCAGCTGATCTTCGCGTTCGCGATCGCGATCGGGTTCGCGATCCTGCTGTTCAAGATCTCCCCGGCCCTGATCACGGACTGGATCGGCATCGAGGCGGGCTGGTTCGTGATCGTCGAAGGCTTGATCCGGGTGACGATCTTCGTCCTCTACCTGACGCTGATCTCGCTCTTCCCCGACTTGCGGCGCGTGTTCCAGTACCACGCGGCGGAGCACAAGGCGATCAACGCGTACGAAGCGGGGGAGGAGCTGGAACCGGAGACGGTGCAGCGCCACAGCCTGATCCACCCGCGCTGCGGCACCGCCTTCTTGCTCTGGGTGATGGTGATCGCGATCTTCGTCTTCGCCTTCTTCGGTCGCCCGCACTGGTACTGGCTGATCGCGACGCGCATCCTGCTGCTGCCCGTGATCGCCGGGCTCGCCTACGAGCTGATCCGCTTCGCGGGGAAGCATCAGCGCAACCGGATCCTGATGACGCTGCTGGCGCCGGGGCTCTGGCTGCAGCGCCTGACGACGCGACAGCCGTCGCTCGACCAGATCGAGGTCTCGATCCGCGCACTGAAGGAAGTGCTCGCGCTAGAGAGCCGCGCCGCCGACGACGCGCGCAAAGTCGAAGTGATGGCCTAGGCCTTAAGAGACGCGTTCCAAATTCCAGGGTCTGACCCTGGTTGTGACGAAAGCGTGACTTTTGCTCCACAGCCGCTCGGTTGGGTCACCGGCACGCAGGCGCTGTGCGGGCGCATAGCCTTCACGTCGTGCCGCGAGTGCAGCGCGAAGCAAGCGTCACCTGGGAAGGGAACGTCGCCCGCGGGAGCGGCGAGATCAGCGGCTTCACCGGTGCGTTCTCCCAGCTGCCGTTTTCGCTGGCGACCCGTATCGAGAAGCCGGATGGCAAGACGAGCCCCGAGGAGCTGCTCGCGGCCGCGCACGCGGCGTGCTTCGCAATGTCGCTGGCGAGCGAGCTGAGCAGCGCCGGCTCGCCGCCCGAGCATCTCGACGTGCGCGCGACCGTCACGCTCGACCAGGTCGAGGACGGCTCGCACCGGATCGTCTCGTCCGAGCTTCTCGCGCGCGCGCGTGTAACAGAAATGGACAAGGAGACATTGGAGCGGCTGGCGCAGAGCGCGAACGGCGGCTGCCCGCTTACGAAGCTGGTCGAGGCCAGCGCGACGGTGACGGTGAACGCAACCTTGGAGGGAGACACGGATGGCGACTGACCGGACGGCCGAAGTGACGTGGAACGGCGACCTGATGAGCGGCAGCGGCCGCATCGACTCCGTCTCGAGCGGTGCGATTGGCGGGCTCGACGTGGACTGGCACGCACGCTCCGAGGACGTCGGCTCGAAGACGAGCCCTGAGGAGCTGATCGCCGCGGCGCACGCGAGCTGCTTCTCGATGGCGCTCTCGAACGGCCTCGGACAGGCGGGTCATGCGCCGGAGGAGCTGAAGACGTCCGCGAGGGTGACGTTCCAGCCGGGCGAAGGGATCACGAAGATCGCGCTCGCGGTGCGTGCCAAGGTTCCCGGCATGGACGACGCCGCGTTCCAGGAGGCCGCCGAGACGGCGAAGGAGAACTGCCCCGTTTCGAAAGCGCTCGCGAGCGTCCCCGAAATCACGCTGGACGCCCGCCTCCAGAGCTAACCTGGGCCGGCGATGGCCGGCAACATCGAACAGCTCGTCGACGAGCTCGAACGCTCGTACCAGGAGGCGCAGGAGCGCATGTCCGACCCTGCCGTCTACAACGACCACAGGGAGGCGGCCGCGGCGGGCCGCCGCCTGAAGGAGCTCGAAGGGCCGCGCCGGCTCGCGCAGGAGTGGCGGCAGGTGCACGAGGACCTCGAGGCCGCACGCGGGGACGGCGTTCTGCGGGAGCTGGTCCCGGAGCTCGAGGAACGGAGCCACGCGCTCGAGGAGGAGCTGCGGGTCGCGCTTGCGCCGACCGATCCAGCGGACAGCAAGGACGTGATCCTCGAGATCCGCCAAGGGGTCGGCGGCGACGAGGCGGCGATCTGGGCCGGCGACCTCTATCGCGCGCTGACGCGGTACGCCGAACGTCGCGGCTTCACCGTGGAGAACCTCGGCTCCAGCCCGAGCGAGGCCGGCGGCTTCAAGGAGGTCACGTTCGCGATCAAGGGCGACGGCGCGTACTCGGTCTTCAAGTGGGAGGGCGGGACGCATCGCGTCCAGCGCGTGCCCGAGACGGAGTCGCAAGGTCGCATCCACACGTCGACGGCGACGGTCGCCGTCATGCCGGAGGCCGAGGACGTGGAGGTCGAGATCGATCCGAACGAGCTGAAGGTCGACGTCTACCGCTCGACCGGGCCCGGCGGCCAGAGCGTCAACACGACGGATTCCGCCGTCCGCATCACCCACCTCCCGACCGGGGTCGTCGTTTCGATGCAGGACGAGAAGAGCCAGCTCCAGAATCGCCAGAAGGCGCTACGCGTGCTGCGCGCGCGCCTGTACGAAATGGAGCGGGAAAGACAGCAGGCCGAGCTCGACGCGACGCGCCGGTCGCAGATCGGCTCGGGTCAACGCGCGGAGAAGATCCGCACCTACAACTTCCCCGAGAACCGGATCACCGACCACCGCATCAAGCTGACGACGCACCAGCTCGACCGCGTCCTCCAGGGCGAGCTGGACGAGTTCACGCAGGCGCTCACGGCCGAGGAGCGCCGCCGCGCGCTCGGCGAGTGACTGTGACCGAAGCGGTGCGTCTCGCCGAGCGGCAGCTCGCGGACGCGGGCGTCGACACGCCCCGCGTCGACGCCGAGCTCCTGCTCGCGCACGTGCTGGGCGTGTCCCGTAGCGGCGTGTACGCGCAGGCCGACGTGGAGGTGCCAGGCACGTTCCAGGTCCTGTTGGGACGGCGCCTGAAGCGCGAGCCGCTCGCGTACGTGCTCGGCGAATGGGGCTTCCGCCGGCTGACGCTGAAGACGGACGCCCGCGCACTCGTGCCGCGGCCGGAAACGGAGATCGTGGTCGGGCGCTGCCTCGAGCTTCTGCGTGACGAGCGGGAGCCGCGCGTGCTCGACCTCGGCACCGGCACCGGCGCGATCGCGCTGGCGGTCGCGGACGAGCACCCCGGCGCGCGCGTGACCGCCGTCGACGCGTCGCCCGACGCGGTGGCGCTCGCGCGCGAGAACGCCGACCGCCTCGGGCTCGACGTCGAGGTCAGGGAGGGTGGTTTCGAGGTCGCAGCCGAGGGCTGGGACCTGGTCGTCTCGAATCCGCCGTACGTCAGGCCGGAGGAATGGGACTTCCTGCAGCCCGAGATCCGCGAGTGGGAGCCGCGCGGCGCGCTCGTGGGCGTCGGCCTGCACGAGGAGATCGCCCGCATTGCGCGGACGCGCCGCCTCGTGCTCGAGGTCGGCTGGTGCCAGGCACGTGACGTGGCCGCGACGCTCAGGTCGCTCGGGTACACGGACGTGCGGATCACGCCCGACTTGGCCGGGATCGAGCGCGTCGTCGAAGGGCGCCGGTGATGGATCCGGTCGAAGCGCTGCGCGCGGGCAAGCCGGTCGTGCTGCCGTTCGACACGGTCTATGGCCTCGCAGCCGAGCCGTACCGCTCCGAGTCGACGCGCCGCCTCTACGAGCTGAAGGGCCGCGCCGCGACGCTCGCGCGACAGCTGCTGCCCGGGCCCTTGACGCTCGTCGTTCCGAATCCCGCCCGTCGATTTCGCTGGCTGACCGGCACCAGTCCCGAGACCATCGGTGTACGCGTGCCCGAGTTGACCGGGCCCACTCGTGAAGTGCTCGCCCGCGTCGGAGCGGTCGTCGCCACCAGCGCGAATCTCCCCGGCGAGCCCGACCCGCGCAGTCTCGCCGACGTGCCGGAGCAGATCCGCGCCGGTGCGGCGGCCGTGCTCGACGGCGGCGAGCTAGCCGGCACACCGTCGTCGGTCGTCGACCTGACCGGCCCGCAGCCGCGCATCCTCCGGGAAGGAGCCGTGCCGGCCGAGGAGATCCTCCGCCGACTGCAGGCGCCAGTACGATCCAGCTGATGGCGGTCGCCGCGCAGCAGACCTTCGAGCAGCTGACGACAGCCGGGCTCGACCAGGTCGACCCGGAGATCGCCGAGCTGCTCGGCCGCGAGCTGGAGCGGCAGCGCGGTCAGATCGAGCTGATTGCGTCCGAGAACTTCACGTGGCCCGCGGTGCTGGAGGCGATCGGCTCGACGCCCACCAACAAGTACGCGGAGGGCTACCCGGGCAAGCGCTACTACGGCGGCTGCGAGATCGTCGACGAGATCGAGCAGCTCGCGATCGACCGCGCGAAGGAGCTGTTCGGCGCCGACCACGCGAACGTCCAGCCGCACGCGGGCGCGCAGACGAACATGGCGGTGTACTCGGCGGCGATGCAGCCCGGCGACACGATGCTCGCGCTTCGGCTCGATCACGGCGGGCACCTGACGCACGGCCTCAAGGTCAATTTCTCCGGGAAGCTCTACAACGTCGTTCATTACGGCGTGTCGCGCGAGACGATGATGGTGGACTACGACGAGGTCCTGAAGCTTGCACGCGAGTGCAAGCCGCGCCTCATCGTCTGCGGCGGGTCGGCGTACCCGCGCAAGGTGGAGGCCGACAGGTTTCGTGCGATCGCGGACGATGTCGGCGCGCTCCTGCTCTGCGACATGGCGCATTTCGCAGGACTCGTCGCGGCCGGTTTGCATCCGAACCCGACCGAGCATTCGGACTTCGTCACGTCGACGACGCACAAGACGCTTGCTGGTCCTCGATCCGGCTTCATCCTCTGCAAGGAGGAGCACGCCCAGAGCATCGATCGCGCGGTCTTCCCCGGTATGCAGGGCGGCCCGATGATGCACACGATCGCGTCGAAGGCCGCCTGCTTCAAGATTGCGGCGACGCAGGCATTTCGCGACTACCAGGCGCAGATACGGCGGAATGCGGACGCACTAGCGGAAGCGCTCATCGACGGCGGGCTCGACATCCTCACCGGGGGTACGGACACCCACCTGATGCAGATGGACCTCCGTCAGTCGGAGTGGAGTGGCAAGGATGCCCAGCAGCGGCTCGAGAGCGTCAAGATAACGACGAACCGCAACACCGTCCCCTTCGACGAGCGGCCGCCGATGATCGCGTCCGGCATCCGAATCGGCACACCCGCCGTGACGATGCGCGGCTTCGACGAGGACGACGTTCGCGAGGTCGGCGCGCTGATCGTCGAGACGCTCGAGCAGGCAGCCGATCTCGATGCGATTCGCGCGCGTGTCGGCGCGTTGTGCGCAAAGCGACCGCTGTATCCAGGCTTCCGCGGCTGGACGACGTACGTGACGCAGTGAGCGTGACGGAAGCGCGCACCGGCCTCGTCGTAGAGGTCAAGCATCCGCTCGTCCAGCACAAGCTCGCGTACCTGCGCGACAAGGACACGCCGACCGTCCACTTCCGCAAGCTCGTCAACGAGGTGACGCTCCTGCTGACGTACGAGGCGACGAAGGACATGCCAACGGAGGACGTGGAGGTCGAGACGCCGCTCGAGGTGGGGCAGTTCCCGCGCATCAGCGGCAAGAAGGTCGCGGTCTGCCCGATCCTGCGCGCCGGCGTCGGGATGCTGGACGGCGTGCTGTCGCTGATCTCGAGCGCGCGTGTCGGTTTCATCGGCATGTACCGCGACGAGGACACGCTGCAGCCGATCGAGTACTACGCGAAGCTGCCCGCGGATATCGCCGACCGCGACGTGATCCTGCTCGATCCGATGCTCGCGACAGGCAACTCGACGGCCGCGGCGGTCGAGACGGTCAAGAAGGCGGGGTCGAGCTCGGTGCGCCTGATCGCGATCATCGCCGCGCCGGAAGGGATCGAGCGGATCCACCGCGACCACCCGGACGTGCAGATCGTCGTCGCGGCGATCGACCGCGGCCTCAACGAGCGCGGTTACATCGTTCCCGGTCTCGGCGACGCCGGCGACCGGCTGTATGGCACGAAGTAGCCTGCGCGCCCGCCGCTGGCAGCGGTGGAGCGAGGTCGAGCCGGAGGATGACTTTCTGCGCTGGGCCCGGGCGGGGACGATCGCCGCGACCGCGTTCTTCGGCTTGCTGATCGTCGGAATCGTCCTCGCCCTCGTGCTGCACTGATGCTGCACACGCTGGGCGACCACCTCGAGGTCATCTGGGGACTGCTGCTCGCCGCGTCGATCGTCGTGCTGCTGACGCCCGCCGTCGGTGGGATGGCCCGGCTGCTCGGAGTCGTCGACCGGCCGGAGGGTCGGCGTCTCAACCGGCGCACCGTCCCGCGGCTCGGCGGACTGGCGCTCTTCTTCGGGATCTTCGTGCCGGCGCTGGCGTTCCTCGACCTCTCGGGTGAAACGCGCGGCCTCCTGCTCGGCGCGGCCGTTGCGACGACCGTCGGCGCCGTCGACGACTTCCGCGGGCTGACCTGGTGGGAGAAGCTCGGCGGGCAAGTCACGGCGGCGGCGATCCCCGTCGGGTTCGGCATCTGGGTGCATCGCTTCACCTTTCCGATCGTTGGCGTGCACACGCTGCCGAAGTGGCTCGGGATGCCGTTGTCCGTGCTCTGGATCGTGGCGATCATGAACATGGTCAACTTCCTCGACGGGCTCGACGGGCTGGCCGCGGGGGTGTCCGCGATCTCGGCGTTCACGTTCACGCTGATCGCCCTGTCGCTGCCGCGGCCGGAGGTGCAGGCGGCGATCCTCTCCGCGATCGTGCTCGGCGCGGCGCTCGGCTTCCTCCGCCACAACCTCTATCCGGCGCGCATCTTCATGGGCGACTCGGGCGCGCTCTTACTCGGGTTCGTGCTCGCCGCGGTGCCGCTGCAGGGCCTGCTCAAGACGGCGTCCGTCGTCACGCTCTTCTTCCCGCTGCTCGTGCTGGCCGTGCCGATCCTCGACACGTCGTTCGTGGTCGCGCGGCGGCTGAAGTACCGGCAGCCGGTCTACGCTGCCGATCGCACCCACCTGCACCACCGTTTCGTCAACATCGGCTTCTCGCAGCGGCGCGCGGCCGCCTACATCTGGCTCTGGTGCGGGACGCTCGCCGCGACGGCCCTCTCGCTGCGCTTCATCAAGCCGCACCAGCACGGCGACTGGCACCCGTGGCGGACTGCGATCGTCGGCGCGATCGGGCTCGTCGCCTTCGCCGCCTCCGTCTACATGGTCTATCTGCTCGAGATCGTGAAGCTCGCGAACCCCATCATCCGTCGCCGCGAGGAACAGGCGCGGGCGGAACGCAAGACTGCTTAGACATGTCTCAGGGACAGTCCGCGAACTGCTGATCAGACTTACAAAGTCCGGCATTTTCCGCATAACGAGCGGCTTCCGGCTGTCACAAACTTGGTATGCTCCGGGCGGATGGAGCCCACGACGCGCCGCCCGTTCGAACCCGCCGGGGCGGGAGGCGTCCTCCTAGGGGTTCTCCTCGCGGCGATCGCCGTCGGCGCCCTGATCGGTTGGGCGGCGGGATCCGCGGGTATCGGTGCGCTCATCGGAGCGGTCGCCGGCATCCCCCTCGCCGTCTACTCGGTCTACCGGCGCTACCGAGGCTCCTTCTGATGCGCGCGGGCATCTTCGCGACGCCGCGCCCGGTCCCAGGACGGCTGCTCCCTGCGGCCGGCGGCGCGCTCGTGCTGGTACTGGCGCTGCCCGTCTTCCTGCTCGCAGGCTGGGACGTCGCCGGCTGGGGTCTCGGCGCCGTCCTGTGGTTCGGGCTCGAGGCGATCGAGCTCGTGCTGACGCGGCTGCGTGGAGGGACCGGTAACGTCGCCGCCTCGGCAGTGCTGGCCTTCGGCTTGACCTTCAAAGCGGTCGTCGTCCTCGCGGTGTTGATCGCTGCAGCCGCGACGCACCCACACCTCGCCGCGGCCGCGGCGATCGTGTACGTGCTCGCGTACACGTTCGAGCTCGGCCTGTCTCTGTTCTCGTATTTCGGGAGTGCGCAGTGAAGCGCTTGTTCGTCGGCGCGTTGTTGCTCGCACTCGCGGTTCCGCAGACGGCCTTCGCCAAGGGCGAGTACGACCCGTCGAAGGAGTTCGAACAGCACCCGTGGGTGCCGATCCACCTCGGCGGGCTCGACCTCTCGATCACGAAGGCGGTTGCGTACCTCATGCTCGGCTCGGTCCTGACGATGCTGCTCGGGATCACGCTGATGCGCGCCCGGCGAGGACGAACGCAGGCGCTCGGCGAGCAGATCTACGAGGTGGCGCAGACCCAGGTCGCCGAGCAGGGACTGCCGTCGAAGGGAATCGGCCTCTGGTTCCCGTATGTCGCGACGCTGATGCTCTTCATCTTCGTCGTGAACCTCATCGGGTTCATCCCGCTGCCGCTCTCCGACGAGAAGTGGCACGGCCTGCCGACGCTCGGGATTTACGCCGCCACGTCGTCGCTGTCCGTGACGCTCGCGCTCGCGCTGCTCACGTTCGTGTTCACGCACGTCGAGGGGATCCGCTGGAACGGTCCGATCCGATACTTCAAGAGCTGGATTCCGGAGGTGCCAAAGGCGCTGCTGCCGCTGATCGTGCCGCTCGAGATCCTCGGACAGTTCATGCGCCTGATCTCACTCAGCGTCCGACTCTTCGCGAACATGCTCGCCGGGCACATGCTGATCCTGACCTTCATCGGCCTGATGTTCGTGCTCGAGTCCGCCGTGCTCGCGGTGGTCTCGATCCCGGCGGCGACGGCGTTCTACCTCTTCGAGGTGATCATCGTCGTCGGCATCCAGGCCTTCATCTTCGCTGCCCTGTCCGCCATCTACATCGGCTCGGCCATCGAGCCCGAGCACTAAAGGAGGGGAATGACGTGTTGGGCTATCTCGTAGCGGCCGCCGCCGGGAATGTCGACGCCGGCAAGGCGATCGCACTCGCTCTCGGCATTGGCCTCGGCTCGCTGGGAGCCGGCATCGGCATCGGCAACATCTTCGGGTCGATGATCCAGGCGGTTGCGCGCCAGCCCGAGCTGCGCGGTGAGTTGCAGGGCATCCAGTGGCTCGGCTTCGCGCTCACCGAGGCTGTCGTGTTCTACGGCCTGATCGGCGGCCTGCTCGCCTACGTCCTGATCTGATGCTCGTCGCTTCTTCAGGACTGATCAAGGTCGTCCCGGGTCTGATGATCTGGACGATCGTCTGTTTCCTGATCACGCTCTTCGTGCTGAAGCGGTTCGCCTTCGGACCGATCCAGGGCATGCTGGACGAACGGCGGGACCGGATCCGCCGCTCGATCGAAGAGGCGGACAAGGCACGCGTCGAGGCGCGCAAGCTGCTCGAGGAGCACCGGGCGCTGATCGGCCAGGCGCGCGGCCAGGCGGAGGAGATCCTCTCCGAGGCGCGCAAGGTCGCCGACTCGCAGCGGCAGCGCGTGAAAGAGGAGACAGAGGCCGACCGCCAGCGCCGGCTCGAGGAGACGAAGCGGCAGATCGAAGCCGAGACTCACCGTGCGCTCGAGCAGATCCGCGCCGAGGTCGCCGACCTCACGCTGATCGCAACCGCGAAGGTCACCGGCAAGGTCCTCGACGACTCCGACCACCGCCGCCTGATCGAGGACGCGATCCGCGACCTCGACTTCTCCGCCCTCGAGGAGACGCGGACATAGCCGTTGTACACCGCACCTATGCGCAGGCGCTGTTCGAAGCTGCCAAGGAAAGGGGGCGCCTGCAGCAGGTAAGCGAGGAGCTCGCCGACTTCGCCACGGCCGTACACGACGTTCCCGAGCTGCGCTCGGCGCTGCGCAACCCGCAGCTCGAGCCGCGCGCGAAGGTCGCCGTGCTCGACGAGCTGCTCGGCGGCGCCGAGCAACTGATCCGCAACTTCCTGCGTCTCGTCGCAGAGAAAGGCCGCATCGGCCAGATCGAGGAGATCGCGCGCGAGTTCGACCGTTTGATGGCTGTCGAGGAACGCCGGCTGAACGTCGAGCTGACGACGGCGCGCGAGCTGTCCGCCGACGAGGCGCGCGACTTGCTGAAGCAGATCGAGGACGCGTCGGGACGCAAGATCGAAGCGACGCGCAAGGTCGACCCGAGCCTGATCGGCGGCTTCGTCCTGCAGGCGGGCTCGATGCGCGTCGACGCCAGCGTGCGCGGCCGCCTGGAGGGTTTACGTCATGAACTCATCAAAGGGAGATAAGCGGTGAAGCTACGCCCGGAAGAGATCACGTCGATCCTCAAGGAGCGGATCGAGGACTACGACGTCGAGACCGACCTCGCCGAGGTCGGGACGGTGCTGCAGGTCGGTGACGGCATCGCGCGCATCTATGGGCTCGAGAACGCAGTCGCCCTGGAGATGCTCGAGCTCGAGCACAACGTCGTCGGGCTCGCGTTCAACCTCGAGGAGGACGACGTCGGCGCGGCGCTCTTCGGCCAGTGGCAGCACGTGAAGGAAGGCGAGCCCGTCAAGCGGACGGGCACGGTCGCAAGCGTGCCGGTCGGCGAGGCCCTGCTCGGCCGGGTCGTCGACCCGCTCGGGAACCCGCTCGACGGCGCGGGGCCGATCGAGACCTCCGAGACGCGTCCGCTGGAGTTCAAGGCACCGGGCGTCGTCGCGCGGCAGCCGGTGAAGGAGCCGCTGCAGACCGGGATCAAGGCGATCGACTCGATGACGAACGTCGGCCGCGGCCAGCGCGAGCTGATCATCGGCGACCGCCAGACGGGCAAGACCGCGATCCTGATCGACACGATCCTGAACCAGAAGGACACGGACGTCGTCTGCATCTACGTCGCAATCGGCCAGAAGGCGTCGACGGTCGCGCAGGTCTACGAGAAGCTCCGCGACGAGGGCGCGATGGAGTACACGACGATCGTCTCCGCGGCCGCGCAGGAGGCCGCGCCGATCAAGTGGATGGCTCCGTTCGCCGGCTGCGCGATGGGCGAGTACTTCCTCTACAACGGCAAGCACGCGCTAGTCATGTACGACGACCTCTCGAAGCATGCGGACGCGTACCGGCAGCTGTCACTGCTGCTGCGCCGCCCGCCCGGCCGCGAGGCGTTCCCGGGCGACGTTTTCTATCTGCACTCGCGCCTGCTCGAGCGCGCGTGCAAGCTCTCGGACGAGAACGGCGGCGGCTCGCTGACGGCGCTGCCGCTGATCGAGACGCAGGCCGGCGACGTCGCCGCGTACATCCCGACCAACGTGATCTCGATAACGGACGGGCAGATCTACCTCGAGTCCGATCTCTTCTTCTCCGGCGTCCGCCCGGCGGTGAACGTCGGCATCTCCGTCTCACGTGTCGGCGCCTCGGCGCAGACGAAGGCGATGAAGAGGGTCGCCGGCCGGCTGCGGCTCGACCTGTCGCAGTACCGCGAGCTCGAGGCCTTCGCGCAGTTCGGCTCCGAGCTCGACCAGGCGACCCAGCAGGCGCTGAGCAGGGGCGAGCGCATGGTCGCGACGCTGAACCAGCCGCAGTACGACCCGTGGCCGATGGAGGAGCAGGTCGCCGCGCTGTACGCCGGCGTGAATGGGTTCCTCGACAAGATCCCCGTGCCGCAAGTGCCGCGCTTCCAGGAGGAGCTGCGCGAGCACCTACGCACGGAAGGCTCGATCCTGAAGGAGATCCGCGAGACGGGCGACCTCCCAGACGAGACGGCCGAGAAGCTCGACGCAGAGCTGAAGAAGTTCCAGCAGATGTTCAACGTCGAAGAGGAAGCAGCGCTCGTCTCGTAGTGGCGACGCTGCAGGACATCCGGCGCCGGATCCGCTCCGTCGGCAATACGCGCAAGATCACGCGTGCGCTGGAGCTCGTCGCGGCGTCGAAGCTGAGGCGGGCGCAAGCGCGCATCGAGGATATGCGTCCCTACGCCGACCGGATGCTCGAGCTGATGTCCGGCACGGCCCGCGCGAGCACGTCGGTGCGCGGCCTGCCGCTGCTGCAACAGCGCGAGGTCCGCACGGTCGCGGTGGTGACGATGATGGGCGACCGCGGCCTCTCGGGCCCCTTCAACTCCCAGGTCCTGAGACGAGCCCTGGCGCTGAACCGCCAACTCCGTGGTGAGGGCAAACAGGTCCGCTGGGTCGGAGTCGGCCGCCGAGGCGTCGGCTCTCTCCGCTTCCGGCGCCTCGACCTCTCGGGAGAGTTCACCGGCTTCACCGACGACCCACGCTACGCGGACGCGCAGGCGATCGCCCACAAGGTGATCGAGCTGTACACGAACGAGGAAGTCGACCGGGTGGTCGTGATCTACAACCGCTTCGAGTCGGCGCTAACCCAAACGGTCACGGAGCAAGAGCTCCTCCCGCTCTCGGAAGCCCTCCTGGAAACCGACGAGGAAGAGCGCCGACAAGACGCGTTGCAGGGCGACTTCATCTTCGAGCCCGAGCCAGAACAAATCCTGGAACGCCTCCTGCCCGTGTACGTCGAGACCGAGCTCTACCGAGCCCTCCTGGAATCGGCAGCCAGCAAACACGGCGCCCAGATGACCGCAATGAGAAACGCCTCAAAGAACGCAGGTGAGCTGATCGACAACCTCACCCTCGCAATGAACAGAGCCAGGCAGGCGGAGATCACGCAGGAGATCCTCGAAGTCGTGGCAGGGGCAGACGCCCTCACTGCGTAACCACAAAGGCCGGAAGCTAAGGCAGGCGAAGCCGCCTTAGCTGGAGGCGACCTAACGCGGGTTGGGATGGCGAAGCCACCACAACCCGCGGATAGAGGACAAGCGCCCACCAGGAGCCAAATCAAGAGCCCGTGGCCTCTGGCCATGGGCGTTCCGCGCGCAGCGCCGTACCTAACAAAGAGACGCTGAAAGCGTCTCTTCTTCTGTCAGAATGCGGCCCGCCCCGAGGAGGGGGCGGGACCAAGGTATGGCGACGCGGCCGCGCCGCCATAGATCGAACGGAGGGAGTAGATGCATCGACGTAAGCTCTGGCTCTTCGCCGGGGTGGTACTCGCAGCGCTCGCGCTCGCGGCTACCGGCTCGGCGAGGGTTAATGGGCCAGACAGTGCCTCGTCCTCGAAGGCGGGCACCCTGGTCTTCGGAGCGGAGCAGGGCGGCGGTCCGGACTGGTGTCTCAACCTGATCCTGGACGTGGACTGCAACGCGTTCTGGAACGTCGTGTTCCAGACGCCTGTGGTCCGCGGCGCGTTCCTGTTCACGCCCAAGTTCACGTATGCGCCGGACCTGATCTCGAAGGCCAAGCTCCAGACGAGGCCGATGCGGGTGACGTACTACATCCGCAAGAACGCTCACTGGAGTGACGGCACGCAGGTCACCGGCAAGGACTGGAAGTTCACGTGGCAGACCGCGATCAACCCGAAGTACAAGGAGCACATCGACCCGCTCGGCTGGGAAGACATCCGCAGCGTCGTCGGTAACGGGAAGGTCGTGAAGGTCACGTTCAAGCGGAACTTCGCCGCTTGGCGCGGTCTCTTCGGCTACGTCCTCCCGCAGCACGCGCTCGCGGGCTCGGACATGCTGACCGTGTGGAACGACTGTATTTGCAACCCGAAGAAGGGCAACGCCCCGATCGGTGACGGTCCGTTCTTGCTCACGCGGTTCGACCGTGGATCCGGTATCACGCTGACCCGCAACGCGAAGGGTTGGCACGGCAAGAAGGCGAAGCTGGACTCGATCGTGTTCCGCTTCATCACGAACACGAACTCCGAGATCCAGTCGATCCGCTCGGGTGAGGTCGACGCGATCTACCCGCAGCCGCAGCTCGCTCTCGCAGACCTCCGCAGCCAGGCGGGTCTCAAGGTCGTCTCGCACGTCGGTCTGCAGTGGGAGCACATCGAGATCGAGCAGGGCGCCAAGGGCAACGCGCTTGCGAAGCAGGTGTGGCTCCGTCGTGCCCTGATGCAGTCGCTGAACCGCCCAGGCGCTGCGAAGGCCCTGTACGGCACGCTCAACCCGAGCGTCGGCCCGCTGCAGAGCCTCGTCCGGCTGAAGGGTGAGGCCGGCTACGGCAACGACTTCGGCAAGTACGACTACAGCCCGGCGAAGATCGAGGCCGCGATGAAGGCGCACAACTGCACCAAGGGCGGCGACGGCTTCTTCACGTGCAGCGGGACGAAGGTGGCGTTCGACTTCGCCTCGACCTCGGGCAACGCGCTCCGCACGCTCGCGTTCACGATCTTCCAGGATCAGGCCGCGAAGGCGGGGATCCAGCTCAAGAACGCGTTCGTCCCGGCGGGCACGCTGTTCGGCAGCAAGCTGCCGGCGCACGACTTCGACCTGGCGATGTTCACGTACCTCGTCACGGTCGACCCGCACTACGTGGTCAGCATCTTCAGTTGCGGTAACGCCAGCAACTACACGGAGTACTGCAACCGGAACGTCACGAAGTGGCTGTCCGCTTCGGACAAGGAGCTGAACGCGAAGAAGCGGCTTGCCCTGATCGTGAAGGCGGGCAAGCAGATGGCCAACGACGTGCCGATGATCCCGCTCTACCAGCGGCCTACGTACCTGGTCTACAAGACCTCGGTGCACGGCATGGTCGACAACGCAAGCAGCCAGGGCCCGTCGTTCAACGCGGAGAACTGGTCGAAGGGCTAGGGGACGCCCCCGAACCCTGATTGCGTGATCGCCGGATCCCGCCTCCGCTCAGCGGAGGCGGGATCCGTTCATAATGCGGCGAGGAGGCCTCGATGCTGACCTACATCCTTCGAAGATTCCTCTACAGCATCCCGGTGCTCGTCGCCACGAGCTTTCTGATCTTCACGTTCGTGTCGATCACCGGAGACCCGCTCGGCCGGCTGCGGGCGAACCCGAACATCACCGCCGAGCAGATCCACGCGATAGAGCACTCGAAGAAGCTCGACAAGCCGGTCATAGTCCGCTACGGCTATTGGGTCCGGGACGCCTTCACCAAGCAGTTCGGGACGACGCTCTTCGGCAACCGCAAGATCTGGCCCGACCTCAAGCGCGTGATCGGGCACACGCTCCAGTTCATCCTCAGCGCGATCATCATCTCGGTGATCCTCGGGATCGCGATCGGCGTGTACTCAGCGTTACGCCAGTACTCGCTGTTCGACTACACCGCCACGACGCTGAGCTTCATAGGTTTCGCCACGCCGGTGTTCTGGCTGGCGCTGATGCTGCAGGTGCTGATGGTGCAGATCTTCCTGAAGTGGCACGTGCGCATCTTCTACACGTCGGGCTTATCCTCGTCCGTCAACGCCGGCCACGGCTTCCACTTCCTGCTCGACCGCATCCAGCATCTGGCGCTGCCTGTTCTCGCCCTGTGCGCACTGAGCACGGCGACGTACAGCCGCTTCATGCGCGCCTCGATGCTCGAGGTGCTGAACTCGGACTACGTCCGGACGGCCCGCGCCAAGGGGCTGATCGAGCGGCGCGTCGTCATGCGGCACGCCTTCCGCAACGCGCTGATCCCGCTCGTGACGGTCGTCGCGCTCGACTTCGGCGGCCTCTTCGCCGGGGCGATCGTGACCGAGACGATCTTCACGCTGGACGGGATGGGCTACTACTTCATCAACTCGCTCTTCGCGAGCGACCCCTACCCGGTGATGGCTTGGCTCATGGTCGTCGCGACCATGGTGATCTTCTTCAACCTCATCGCCGACATCCTGTACGGCGTCTTCGACCCGAGGATCAGATATGAGTAGCGAGCCGGGAGTAAGAGATCAGCTCACGATCGGGCCACCCGGCTCTCAGTACAGCATGTCGCCGCCGGAAGGCCCGGCGGGCCCCGGGGCCGAGCTCACGTATGAGTACGGGCTCGAGATCGAGGCGCGCAGCCAGTGGGCGTACGCGCGGCGCCGTTTCGTGCGCCACCGCCTCGCGCTCGGGAGCCTGATCGTCCTCTTGGGGATCTTCGGCTGCGGCCTGTTCGCGAACTTCATCGCGCCCTACACGTACCAGCAGATCAACCTGGAGGCGCTCAGCGCGGCGCCGTCGAGGCATCACATCTTCGGGACGGACAGCGCCGGGCGCGACTCGTTCAGTCGCGTCCTGTACGGGATCCGGACGTCCGCACGTGTCGGCGTCCTCGTCGGCATCCTCTCGACGCTGATCGGGACGATTATCGGCGGCCTCGCCGGGTTCTACGGCGGCTGGATCGACAACCTGCTGATGCGTCTGACCGACCTGTTCCTGACGTTACCCCTGTTAGCCGTCCTGCTGGTGGCGGCGAAATATCTCGGTCACAGCACGCCGCTCAAGCTCGCGTTACTGCTCGCCTGCCTGATCTGGACGCAGATCGCCCGTATCGTGCGCGGCAGCTTCCTGTCGCTGCGCGAAAAGGAATACGTGGAGGCGGCGCGCGCGGCCGGAGCCGGCGACGTGCGGATCATGCTGCGCCACATGATCCCGAACACGATCGGCCCGATCGTCGTGTCGGCGACGCTGACCATCGGCACGGCGATCCTGCTCGAGGCCGTGCTCTCCTTCCTCGGCTTCGGGATCGAGCCGCCGACTCCGGCTCTGGGCGGTCTCCTCAACGAAGGACAGGACCAGGGCATCGACAAGTGGTGGCTCGTCACGTTCCCGGGCGTGGTGATCGTGCTGATCGTGCTGTGCATCAACTTCGTCGGCGACGGGCTACGCGACGCCCTCGATCCCACGCAGCGCCGCGTCCGCGCCTAAATGGCTGATCCGCTTCTCTCGATCCGCGATCTCGTCGTCGAGTTCAGCACCGAGGACGGGATCGTGCAGGCCGTCGACGGGGTCTCGTACGACCTCTTTCCGGGCGAGACGCTCGGCATCGTCGGCGAGTCTGGCTCCGGGAAGAGCGTCAGCACGATGTCGATCCTGGGGCTGATCCCCCAGCCGCCGGGGCGCATCGTCCGCGGGGAGGCGGACTTCAAGGGCAGAGATCTGCTGAAGCTCGGCAAGAAGGACCTCCGCCGGATCCGCGGCAACGAGCTGGCGATGGTTTTCCAGGATCCGATGACGTCGCTGAACCCGGTGTTGAAGATCGGCTTCCAGATCGGCGAGGCAATCAAGACGCACCATCCGGACAAGAAGGACGACGCGATCAAGAAGCGCGCGGTCGACCTCCTGAAGCTCGTCGGCGTGCCGAATCCGGAGCGGCGCGTCGACCAGTATCCGCACGAGTTCTCCGGCGGCATGCGCCAGCGCGCGATGATCGCGATGGCGATCGCCAACGAGCCGTCGGTACTGATCGCCGACGAGCCGACGACAGCGCTCGACGTGACGATCCAGGCGCAGATCCTCGAGGTGCTGAAAAAGGCGCAGGAGGAGACGCACGCCGCCACGATCCTGATCACGCACGACCTCGGCCTGATCGCCGAGCTCGCGGATCGCGTCGTCGTCATGTATGCGGGCAAGGTGGTCGAGCTCGGTGACGTCGAGACGATCTTCCGGTCGCCGCGCCATCCGTACACGGTCGGGCTGATGGACAGCCTGCCGCGGCTCACCGCTGACGAGGAATGGCTGCGGCCGATTCCCGGCCAGCCCCCGAGTCTGATCAGCCGGCCGCCCGGCTGTCCCTTCCATCCCCGCTGCTTTCTCTCGCAGGGGCGAGTCCGCTGCCGCGAGGAGGAGCCGCCGCTGCGGCCGATCGGAGACTCCCAGCATCTCTCGGCATGCCACTTCGCCGAGGAGCTCGAGGGCCGGACCGGCCATCTCGTCGAGCCGGTCGGAGCCGAGGCTTGACATGAGCGAGACCGCCCAGGCCCCCGTCGAGGAGAAGGTTCACGAGCGCGCCGAGGAAGGGCGCGAGATCCTCCGCATCGAGGGGCTGTACAAGCACTTCCCGATCACCGCCGGCGTCTTCAAGCGCCGCGTCGGCCAGGTGCATGCCGTGGACGGCGTCGACCTCTCGCTGCGGGCCGGCGAGACGCTCGGGCTCGTGGGGGAGTCCGGCTGCGGGAAGACGACGCTCGGCCGCACCGTCATAAAGCTGTTGGAGCCGACGGAAGGGAAGATCATCTTCAACGGCCAGGACATCACCCATTTCACGCGCCGGCGGATGCGTGAGGTGCGCCGGGAGCTGCAGATCGTCTTCCAGGATCCGTACGCGTCGCTCAACCCGCGCATGACCGTGCGCGAGATCGTGGCCGAGCCGCTGCGCGTCCACAACCTGTACCGCGGACGCGAGGGTCGCGGCCGCATCGACGAGCTGCTGCGGACCGTGGGCCTGAGCCCGGAGCACGCCAACCGCTTCCCGCACGAGTTCTCCGGCGGGCAGCGGCAGCGCATCGGCTTCGCCCGCGCGCTGGCGCTCAATCCCCAGATGGTCATCCTCGACGAGCCCGTCTCCGCGCTCGACGTCTCGATCCGCGCCCAGGTCGTGAACCTGCTCGAAACGCTGCAGCGCGACTTCGGCCTGACCTATCTCTTCATCGCGCACGACCTCTCCCTCGTCCGCCACATCTCCGACCGCGTCGCGGTCATGTATCTCGGCCGTGTCGTGGAGATCGGGAAAAAGGAGGACATCTACGAGCGGCCCTCGCACCCGTACACGCAGGCGCTGCTCTCGGCGATCCCGATCGAGGAGCCGACCCAGCGCGGCCGCCGCAAGCGGATCGTGCTCGAGGGCGACGTTCCCAATCCGGCGAACCCTCCGTCGGGGTGCCGTTTCCGCACCCGCTGCTGGAAGGCGCAGCCGATCTGCGCGGAGGAAGATCCCGCGCTGGTCGACCGCGGGCAGGGCCACCCGAGCGCCTGCCACTTCGCGGAGATCGTCAAGCCGCTCCAGATCGCCGATGCTCCACCGGTAGCGAGCTGACGGGCCCGTGGGGCGGCGGCTCACCGCAGTCGCCCTGGTCGCTCTCAGCCTGGTCGTCGTCCCGGCGGCTCAGCCCGCCTACGGCGAGCACGTGCTCGGCCCACAGCGGATCCTCGTCGCGCTCGTCACCTGGGGCCCGCAGCCGTTCGGCCGTGAGGAGATACGCCGGATCGTCTTCGACCAGGTCGACGAGCTCTACCGGAGCATGTCGTACGGCAAGGCCTCGCTGACCGGGACGGTGACACCGTGGCTGAAGGCCTTCGACGGGCCGGCAGGGTGCAGCCTGCCGGCGGTGAAGTCCGCGGCAAGCGCGGCGGCGGTCGCCGCGGGCTACGACCCCGTGAAGTACGACCGCGTCGTGTACATCCACCCG
>WNGB01005697.1_pt1 | contig 36036 bp, 25 predicted proteins | sample 5400681 | NCBI WGS metagenome assembly WNGB01 (sample SAMN13153367, study PRJNA577476) | soil metagenome | isolation source: 115 cm soil or saprolite under grassland replicate 2 | place: USA:California | collected 2016-06-15 | reverse complement strand
CGCGGATCGATTGTAAAGCACGAACCTGCTTCTGAAACCTTGTCTTATGGGTGCGTGAGCCGATCGATCGCGGTGCGCGCGTCGCCGGCCCACTCGCCGCCGCTGTTCTGCGCGAGCGCGGCCTGGTACGACGCCACCGCGTCGTTGCGGAGGCCCAGCTGCTCTTCGGCCATGCCCAGGTAGAATTGCGCCTCGGCGTAGCCGCCGTTGTGGTACTGGATCGCCAGCAAAAGCTCGTCGCGCGCCTGCTTGGGCCGGCCCTCCGCCAGATACACACGACCCAGCCAGTAGTGCGCCTCGGAGAAGTTCGGCTGGATTTTGATCGCCGCCTGGAGATCGCCCGCGGCGTCGTCCAGGCGGTCGCGCCGCATGTACAGCAGCGCGCGCCGGTAGCGCGGCTCGGCCAGCGCCGCGCTCGTATCGATCGCCTTGCTATAGGATCGAATCGCCGCGTCATCGTCGCCCTGCTGCTCGTACAGCTTGCCTTGCAACAACAGTGCCTCGGGGTAGCTTGGCCGCAGCAGGAGCGCCGACGCAACGTTCTGCTGCGCCAGATCGTTCTGTCCAGCGACCATCTGAGCCTGTGCGAGGCCGAAGTAGCCTTCGGGATAGCTGTTCTGCTTGAGCTCGATCGCCTGCGAATACTCGACGATCGCCGCCGCCGGGTCCGGCTTGCGGACGAGCGCTTCGCCCAGCCACAGGTGCGCCACCGGCGAGTCCGGCTTGATGTTGACCGCGTCGCGGAAGTGCGCCTCTGCGACCGACCAGTTCCCGGCGGCTCCGGAGGCGCGGCCAAGCCCGATGTACGCGTCGACCAGCCGGCTGTCGAGCTTGATCGCCGCGTTGTACTGGTCCACCGCCGCCTGCGGATTGCCGCCGCGCTGCAGCGCGATGTCGCCCAGACCAACCAGCGCCTCGGGGTAGTTCGGCCGCAGCTCGAGCGCGCGCCGCTCTTCTTTCTCGGCGGCGTCCAGCCGGTTGCGCTTGAGGTTGGCCTGCGCCAGGTTGTGGTGCAGCTCGGGATCGGCGTCGTTGGCGGCGATTGCCCGCTCGAGCGCGGTGGCGGCCGTATCATACTCGCCGTTGGCCAGCAGCACGATCCCGATCTGCTTCAGCGCCGCCGGGTCCTTCGCGCCGGCCCGCAGCGCCTCGCTATACTGCGCCGCCGCTTCGGCCGTGCGGCCCAGGTCGGTGTAGAGCTTGCCCAGGGCCAGCCGCGCGTCGATGTTGCGGGGATCGAGGTCGAGCGCGCGCCGGTACTCCGCCTCGGCGCCGGCCATATCCTTCTGGTGCTCCAGCAGCAGGCCGAGCTCATAGTGCGGCTTCGGGTCGGCCGGCGCGACCAGCGCGGCCCGCTCCAGAATCGCCTGGGCGGCCTGCGTGTCGCCCCGTGCCTGGTAGAGCTTGCTCAGCGCGAACAGCGCGTCGAGATCGTTGCTGTTCGCCAGCTGCAGCAGCGTCTGCTCGGCCTCGGCGTAGCCGGACGGCCCGCTGCTCTGGAGCGTCTCGGCCAGCGCCAGCGTGCTCTGCTTGCTGGGCCGATTCTCGGCCAGCCAGCGCCGCTGGGCGATCGCCGTCGCCCAATCGCCATCTTCCTGGGCGACCATGGCGAGCTTCATGCGGGCGGGGAAGTACAGTGGATTCAACGAGATCGCGCGCTGCAGCAGCTGCACCCCGCGCGCCCGATCGGTCGGCAGCGCTACCTGGGCCTGACCATAGACTGGCTCGGGGCGCTGCGGCGCTGCCGCCGCGGCCTGGTCGAACGGCGGGCCGGCTTCCTTGACGTTGTCGACCAGCAGCCAGGTCCGGCCAAGCAGCAGCAAGCTGTCGACGTCGCCAGGCTGCGTTTTCAGCAGCTCCTGCAGCTGGGTGCGCGCCTGGCCCAGCGGCGAGCGATCGCCCACAATGCCGGCCCAGATCGCCGCGAGGCCGCGCGGCTCGCGCACGCCCTGTGCGCGCTCGCGCTCGATCGCGATGCCCGCCTGCCAGCGCTGCCGCTCGCGCAGCAGCGCCCGCGCCCGCTGGGACTGATGGGTCGCGATCTGGCCCGCGATCGGCGCGCCGGCCGCATCCTTGGACACCGCCAGGCGCGCCCAGCGCTGCGCGAGCACCTGGGTATCGTCGGCAGACTGCGCGATCGTTTCTCTGGCGCTATTCAGCGCGGTGGCCGGCAGGGGGGCGCTGGCGTCGATCTCCCATGGCAGCGGCCCGCGCGCGTCGACCGCCTGCGCCAGCGCGAGCAGCGCTCGTTGCTCCGCCAGGGCGGCGTTCAGCCGGCTGGAGGTCAGGTTGCGCGTCTCGGTCGTCGTCAGGGCCACGTCCGCGCTCATCCGCCCGGGCGCCGCGTCGAGTGTCGCCTTGGCCTGGTCGAAATGGTGGCTCAGGCGGTAGGCTTCGCCGAGCGCAAGCAGCAGCTGTGTGGATGGAGTGGACGGTGGGAGCAGGTTCGGGTTGCTCGCAATCGCGAGCGCGGTCGCGGCGTCGGCCGGGTTGCCGGCGCGGAGCGCCTGCAGGCCCAGGTTGTAGCGCAGGGCGCTGAGGTCGCGCCCGCCGAGCGCCGTGATCGCCTGGTCGAAGGTCGACTGCGCGCTCGCGTCGCCGGCGTCCTGCAAGATCGCGCCGAGATTGTTGTAGAGCAGCGCCGCCTGCGAGCCCGCGCTGTCCGGCGCAAGGCCGCGCAGCGCGCGGTTGTACTCGCTTTTGGCATCCTGGTACTCGCCGCGCGCCCACAGGATATTGCCGCGCAGCGCCCGCGGCAGCGCCGGCGCGAGCGCGGGGTAATCGTCGGCCAGCTTGCCGAGCGTGTTGAAGGCCGAGTCGAACTTGCCAGCGTTGTAGTCGGCCAGCGCGCCGAGCAGATCGGGCAGGATCACCGCGCCGTTGATCGGCGCGCCGCTGAGCTCGTAGGCGGTCGGCATCGCGAAGCGGCCGGCGTACCACTCCCAGCCATTCGGCGCGAACGGCCCGCTTGGCTGATAGATCAAGAGCGGCGTAAGCGACTCGCGGTCGAGCATTCCGCCGGGCTCGATCTCGCCCGTGATCAGCGCGTCGGCGCCCTCGCGCTGGAGCAGATTCAGCGCCGTCTGCGTGTCGGCGGGCGGCTGGTCGAGCAGGCGCGCGAACACACGCCCGCCGCTGTCTCTCGGCAGCTGCGCCACCAGCGCCGACGCGACCTCGCGCCCGGTCTGGCCCGCGGCATTGCCACGCTCCTGGAACGGCGCCACCAGCACGACGAACTGCTCTGGGCCAGGGCCCGCCACCAGCCAGTAGATCCGGATCGCCCCCAGCAGCGTCAGCAGGCCCACCAGCAGCACGGTGATCAGGCGCTGGCGGCTGCCAAAAGCCTCGACGCGGCTCCTCCAGCTCGCCGACCCAGGCTGCTCGTCCGGCGGATCGAACTCTTCGCCGTCGCCCGTGATGATCGTCACGCCGATGCTGGCCCGCGGGCGCGGCGGCGGGCTAGCTTGCCGGCGCAGCTGCTGGCGCTGGCGCGCGAAAAACGCGCGCACCGACGGTAGCGCGGCGAGTGCGACCAGGACGAGCAACAGCAGCAGTGCGATCAGCGCCTGGGATGACATAGAGCGATCCTGCGGTGGCTATGCTATTACTCCTGCCGATGGATCAGCTGTGCGATGTAGGTCAGAAATTGCTGCTCTTGAAACGGCTGCTTGATGAAGCCGCGCACGCCGTGAGCCAGGCCACGCTCGATATCGCGAGGGTCGGCCGTGATCGCCACCAGCGGCACGCCGAGCATCTCCGCGCCCAGCAGATCGGCCATCTCCCACAGCTGGTCGCCGAGACGCGCGTCGGCGACGATCAGCGCAAGCTCGGGCTCATATGCCAGCAGCGCGTTGGCCTCCAGCACCCCGGGCGCCTCCAGCGTCCGGTATCCCTGATTCTGAAGCGACGTTCGCAGGAATTTGCGCAGCTCGGGCTCCCGGACGATCAGCAGGATGGTGGGCAGCTTGCTGCCGCGCCGCTCCTCGGGGATCTGCTCCTCGCGCGCCCCGCGAACGTCGACCGCATATGAGCTGCCCGGCTCCTGCTTGGCGAACTGTTTCATCTCGGCCGCGACGCGGCTGAGCTCCTCGTAGTCGGCGAAGGTGCGCTGGCGATTCGTGGCCACGCCGATCGACAGCGAGATGATCGGGAAGCGGCGCGGCACCCCCTGGCGATCGATGCCCTGCAGATAGCCGCGCTCCAGATCCTCCGAGTCGTACAGCTGGCGCACGCGCTGGTCGAAGACGCCGATGATATTCTGGCACAGCGCGTCGAGCACATCCGGCGAAGTCAGCAGCGCGAAATCGTCGCCGCCGATATGGCCAAGAAAATCCAGGCTGGAGCCATGCCGGGCGATTGCATCCGCCAGCACCTCCGCCAGCAGCCTGATCACTCGATCGCCTCGCGCCGGCCCGTAGGTGTCGTTGAATGCCTTGAAGTTGTCGAGATCGACATACAGGTAGGCGAACGGATCCGGGAGGCTCAGACGGTATTTCAGCTCCTCGGTCAGCAATATGTTGCCGGGCAGGCCGGTGAGCGGGTTGCGCACCGGCTGCTGGGCCGCCCGCCGCAGGTGGCCTTTGATCCGCGCCAGCAGCTCGGGAATATTGAACGGCTTGGTGATATAGTCGTCGGCGCCGGTCTCGAAGCCCACAACCACGTCTTCCAGAGCCGATTTCGCCGTCAGGATGAGCATCGGCAGGTGCGCCGTCCGTGTATCGTTCCGCAGTTGCCGGATCGCCTCGTACCCGTCGAGCTGCGGCATCATCAGATCGACCAGCACCAGATCGGGAACACGCTCCTGTGCCATCCGCACAAGCTGAGCGCCGTTCGTGGCCAGCGCGACCTCATATCCCTGGCCGCTCAGCACCAGTTCGAGCAACTGCCGCACGGCGGGTTCGTCGTCCGCTAACAGGATGCGTGTCATAAAGTTAAGAGTTTTGAGTTTTGAGTTTTGAGTTTTGAGTTAGTATCGATGTCATACAACGCATAACGTATAACTTCTAGATGACGAGCTGTGCGTACAGGCTCTCCAGGCTCAAATCCTGGCGCACCGTGTCCGCCGATCCGAGCGCCAGCGCCGCGGCGCTGACCCCCATCCGCACCGCTTCGTCCACCGGAATATCGTTCAGCAGCGCGTAGACCACCGCCGCGGTCAGTGCGTCGCCTGCGCCGGTCGGGTCGACGATCTCCACCTCGATCGACGGCACATAGCCGCTGGCCTCGGACGTCGCGTAGACCAGCCCGTCGTGGCCGAGCGTGATGATTGCAATCTCCACGCCGGCGCCAACCAGATGCTTGGCCGCCAGCGCGCCCTGATCGACGCCCGCGACCGGCAGACCGGTCAGCGCCTGAGCCTCGACCGCGTTGGGCGTCGTCAGGTAGAACGCGCCGGCCAGCGGGCGGTAGCGCAGCGCTGGCGCATAGGCGACCGGGTCGAGCGCGACCGGCACCCCGGCCGCACGGCAGATCGCCAGCAGCGCCTCGGCTGAGGGCAGCGGTACGTTGGCATCCAGCACCACCATCCGCGCGCCCGCCAGCAGATCGGCATGGTCGCCGATGTACTCGGGCGTGATCGCCTCGATCGCCACGGTGTCGTCCACGGCGAGCAGCAGCGCATTCTGTGAGCTCAGCAGCGCCATGTAGGCAGCCGAGTGCTGCTCGCAGCGAATCAGCATATGATCGGTGTTGACGCCGGACCGCTCGGTCTGGCGCACGATCGCGAGCCCGAAGTCGTCCTGGCAGACCACGCTGAGCAGCGCCGTAGGCGTGCCCAGCCGCGCCAGGTTCTCGGCGACGTTGCGGGCGCAGCCACCCGCGCTGACTCGAACATCGCCAGGGTTGGAGGTGCCCGCGACGATATCTTCGCCGAGGCGGCCCTTCACGTCCAGGCATGCCGCGCCGACGACGACGACCTCCGGCAAACGCTGCTCGCTTTTCGATCCTGGTGGCATAGGCCTGCTCACTTACCGGCCGGCTTGGCCGGCGGCGACTCGGGCGGCGGGCGGAGCAATATGCTCTCCAAGTTGGCCTCGGCCGCGGCGTGAATAGCGTCGGTTACAATTCTGCGCAGGTCGTCCGTCGACAGGTCGATGCCGGACGACTGCAGCACCTCGACGATCTTGGTCACGCGCGTGGCCTCGACCCCCGCCTGCGCGCCACCTACCAGCGCGACGCGCGTCGCCTCGCGCTCGGCCTCGAGCCGCTTCTCCTCGGTCGTGTCGATGCGGATGTTGGCCTTGTTGATCGACTTCATCACATCCGGATTGATCTCGACGCGCTCGATCTCCAGGTCGATCAGGTCCACGCCCCAGCGGCTCACGTGCTTCCTCAATTGCTCGCACACGGTGTCGGATAAATCTGTGCGTTTCGCAGCCACCTCAAGCGGATTCTGAGCAAACGCATTATCGAAGATGACGGCGCGCACGATATCGTCGACCTCGGCCTTCATCTGGCTGTTGAGCAGATTTTCCCAGAAGGCCACGTCCAGGCGCGCCTCCTCGATCTTCTTGCCCATGTCCTTCGCGATCGTGCTTTGAGCCTCGCTGCGGTTCGGGATTCCGGTCAGCGCCTGCTTCGGATTAGTGACGCGGTAGTGAATATTCAAATCAATCGCGTCGATATTCTGCCGCTTGGTGTTGATCTTCTCGACTCGCGCGTCGGTGGCCAGCTCATACAGCGGAATCTCTGAAATCCTCATCTCGATACCTGGCGTCAACGGCGGCGCGACATCTCCTGCCAGGATGTAGGAGCCGCCAGTATAACGATTGCGAACCAGGATCGCCCGATCTTTGGGGACGACGATCACGTTCCGCTGCGTCCAGGAGACGATCATGCCCAGCACAACTGCCCAGATCAGCAAGGCGACCGCGGTTCCAAGCGTGCCATAGCGCAAGTTTGCGATCAGGCCGACCGCGATCAGCGAGATCGCGGCCGCGAAGCCCGCCAGGATGCCGACATCGCGCCAGTTTCCGCTCTGCGCGACGATCAGGCTGACCAGCATGATCAGGACAGCCAGAAACGCGACCAGCCCACTCGGCGCGACGATCAGATAGATCGCCAGCAGGGAGAGAAACAGGAGCCCCAGGACGGTGGAAGCTGCGACGTTCCTGGTAGCCATCTAGACCTCCAGCAAGACTTTCAGTCGACCGGACGCGGCTTTGAAGGCGTTCAGACCATCCGAGAGCGGGAAGCGGCCGGCGATCAGCGGCTCGGTCCGCACCAGCCCACGATCGAGCAGGCGCAGCGCTGGCGCGAACGGGCCGCAGCGCGACCCCAGTAGCGCCACCTCGTCGACTACCAGCATGCTCAAGTTGAGACCGGATTCGGCCGCGAACGTGCTCTTGAGCACCAGCCGGCCGCGCGGCCGCACGAGCCCGCGCGCGACCGCCAGGCCGGACGGGTGGCCTGTGCAATCCACCACCACGTCGAATGCCCCAGACCGGGCGACGGGGCGACCGGGCGACGGGGCGACACTTACCTCGCCCGGTCGCCCGATCGCCCGGTCGCCCTCTCCCGTCTGGTCGGCGAGAATAGTCTGTATGCCAAGATCGTGGAGAAAAGCCCAGCGCCCCGGGTGGCGCCCGACGACGACGACCTCGCAGCCGGGCAGTCGCAGCGCCTGCGCGCAGAGCAGGCCCAGCTTGCCGTCGCCGACGACGGCCACGCGCTCGGTCGGGCGGATGTGCGCACGCTCGAGGATCTCAAGCGCGGCGGCCAGCGGCTCGCTGAAGACCGCCGCGGCGTCGGGCACCCCTGGCGGCACCTCGTGCAGGCAGGCGACCGGCAGGCTGAACAGCTCGGCCATCACGCCGTCGCGCCGGTCGATCCCGAGGGTCGTGCGCTCGGGACAGTGGCTCTCGTCGCCGCGCGCGCAGACGGCGCAGCGCCGGCAGGCGGCGTTGATCTCGCCCACCACGCGCCGGCCGACCCACGCGCGATCCGCGCAGGCCTGCACGACGCCGACGAACTCATGGCCCAGCACGCCGCGGAAGCCCATGTAGCCGCGCGTGATCTCGACGTCGGTGTTGCAGATGCCGACCAGCGTGGGGCGAATCAGCGCCTCGCCGGGCAGCAGCGCCGGCTCGGGGTAGCTGCTCACCAGGCGAAGCTGGCCATCGAAGAGGAGTGCCTGCATAGGTACCCACCACGGCCGGATGCTCTAAAACGGCCGCGCGGCGTGCGTAGACGCCACGCGCAAACAACGGTATACTGTCCGTATCGAAACGGCGCATCAGATTGCGACATGACGCACTGCGCCGCTGCATTATACTACAGTCCGCACGGCCTGTGCAATACAGAGCTTCGGCTCAGGAACTTGCTGCACGGCCTGTGCAAAAGAGCGCCGCAGACCAGGAATTGAAAAGCGCATTTTCCGTGCCTCATATGTGTCTCCAACTTGGCATGTCGCAAGGCGCAAGGCGCAAGGCGCAACCCTAACCTCATCTACAGCCGGGAGCCTGCGCCCTGCAGCCTGCGCCCTGCAGCCTGCGCCCTGCAGCCTGCGCCCTGCGACCTGAAAGAATGAGCGTATGCGTATAGTCTTTCTCGGAACTCCGGACTTCGCGACGATCCCGCTCGACGCGCTGGCGCGGAACGAGCGCTTCGAGATCGTCGGCGTAGTCACACAGCCGGATCGGCCGGTCGGCCGCAGCCGCGCTCCCGAGCCGCCGCCGGTCAAGCGGGCCGCTCTGCGGCTCGGCATCCCTGTCCTCCAGCCCGAAAACCTCCGCGACCCCGGCGCCGCCGAGCAGCTGGCCGCGTTGCGGCCGGACGTAGGCGTGGTCGCGGCCTACGGCGAGATTCTGCGCCGGAATGTCCTGACGATCCCACCGCTCGGCTACCTGAACATCCACCCATCGCTGCTGCCGCGCCACCGCGGCCCAACGCCGGTTCACGGCGCGATCCTCGACGGCGACGCCGAGACCGGCGTGACGGTGATGCTGCTGGATGCGAAGATGGACAGCGGGCCGATCGTGGCGCAGCGGCGCGTGCCGCTGTCGCCCGACGCGCGCACCGAGCCGCTGACGCACGAGCTATTCCAGCTCGGCGCCGAGCTGCTGATCGAGGCGCTGCCACGCTATGCCGACGGTACGCTCGCGCCGGTGCCGCAGGACGACGGCCAGGCGACCTACACGAAGATGCTTCAGAAATCGGACGGCGTGATCGACTGGAGCCGGCCGGCTGTCCAGATCGAGCGGATGACCCGCGCCTACGACCCCTGGCCCGGCGCCCAGACGACCCTGCGCGGCCAGCCGATCCGAATCCTGGCGGCGCGCGCGCACCCCGAGTGGGCCGGTGACCAGCCGCACGGCGCGCTGCTGCCGCGCGGCGACGGCCTGTGGGTTGCGACCGGCGCGGGCGCCCTGGAGCTGCTGACCGTGCAGCCGGCCGGCAAGCGCCCGCTGGCGGCGGTCGAGTGGCGGCGCGGGCTACACAGGCTCGCAGGGGCAGTGCTGGGCGAGTAGCCGCGCGGGCAGTCCGCTGCGTTGCTCACCGTCGGCTCATCCAAAATCGATATCGGAATGGTATACTTACGGCTGACAAGTGATCATTGACACCTATCCGGAGCAGGGAACACGCCTGACAAACATATGCGAGAGTTCTTTTCACGAGTGCTGCGTATTCAGCTGCCGATCTGGCTGGTCGTACCGATGCTGGGGTTGACGCTGGCGATCGGTCTGGGCGGCGGCTATGTCGGAACGCTGTGGTTCAAGGCGCCCAGCCCCTGCCCCGAGGCGCCCGAGATCTGTACCAGCTTCGAAAACTTCTGGAAAACCTGGGACCTCGCCAGAGACCACTACGTCGATTCGTCGGCTGTGGTCCCCAACAAAATGATCGACGGCGCGATCGAGGGTATGCTCGACTCGCTGGGCGACAGCGGCCACACGCGCTATCTTTCGGCAGAGGCGGCCCAGGCCGAGCGCGAGGAGCTGTCGGGGCGCTTCGAGGGCATCGGCGCCTACATCGACGTGCGCGATGGGCAGCCGCTGATCATCCAGCCGATCGAGGGCTCGCCGGCTGAGCAGGCCGGCCTGCGACCGAACGATCTGATCCTCAAGATCGACGGCGTGGATGTTCGCGGGGTCACCGTGGCGCAGCTGCGCACCAGAGTGCGCGGCCCGAAAAACACCGCGGTCACGCTGACGATCCAGCACGCCGGCGAGAGCCGGCCGATCGACGTCACGATCACGCGCGCCGAGATCAACCTGCCGAGCGTCAGCTGGCGCATGCTGCAGAATAAAGTCGCGCTGATCCACCTGAACCAGTTCGCGGAGCGATCGACCGGCGAGGTCAAGCAGGCGCTGAGCGACGCGCGCGCTCAGGGCGCCACCTCGATCGTGCTCGACCTGCGCAATAACCCGGGCGGCTACGTGAACGAGCTGGTTGGCGTGGCAAGCCAGTTCCTGCCCCAGGACACCACCGTGCTAATCGAGCAGAATCGCTCGGGCGAGCGCACGCCGTACAAGACCAGCGCGGGCGGCGCCGCGACCGACCTGCCGCTGGTGGTGCTGGTCAACGAGAACAGCGCAAGCTCGGCCGAGATTCTGGCCGCGGCGCTCAAGGATGCCGGCCGCGCGCGGATCGTCGGCGAGCCGACCTTCGGGACGGCCACGGTGCTGCGGACCTTCAACCTCAACGACGGCGCGCAGGTGCGGATCGGCACGACCGAGTGGCTCACGCCGAAGGGCCACGAGGTGCGCGGGCGCGGCATCCAGCCCGACGATCTGATCGCCCTGGCGCCCGACGTCGCGCCGCTCTCGCCGGCCAACGCGGCCCAACTCGACGTCCAGGCGCTGTTCAAGAGCGACGACGCACAGCTCGTGCGTGCCCTCCAGGTGCTCAAAGGCGTCGCCGAGAAATAGCACGACACGGATTCTGCACGGATTGCACGGAGCGCCACAGATTTTGTATCCGTGGCGCTCCGTGTCCGTGCAATCCGTGCCAGAAATCCGTGTCCCACGCAACAATCCCCCGCCTCCGCACGTCATACGCGTTAGGTGAGACGTAATTATTCCGGAGCGGCGGGCGCTCCGGAATCGATGAGGTGTTACTATGCAAGGCAAGCGTTTACTGCGCAGCCGCAACAATCGCGTCATCGCCGGCGTGGCGGGCGGTCTGGCCGCGACCTTCAATATCGATCCGCTGTTCGTGCGGCTGGCGTTCGTGGCGCTCTCGCTGCTGAATGGCCTGGGGATCATGCTCTACCTGGCCATGTGGCTGCTGATCCCGAGCGAGGACAGCGTGGTGGTCGACGCGCGCGAGCAGGTGCGCGAGAACGTCGGTGAGATGCAGTCGGCGGCCGAGTCGCTGGTGCAACGAGTGCGCGGCATGTTCAACGGCTAGCGACAATCAGACATTCGGTTTCGCGGCAGATGAGCGGGGAGCTTCCCCGCTCATCTGCTTTGTGTTTGAAAATTCAAATCATCCCGCTGGGGAGGTCTGGAGGGGCCGAAGGCCCCTCCAGACCTCCCCAGCGGGTGGGGGTTCGGGGGCGGGCTTGCCCGCCCCCGAACCCCCACCCGCTGGATGTTTTAAAAGATCCGAGTCCCTAAGAGCTGTATCTGCCGGATCGAGAAGCTACTGCTTGGAGGCGCTCCAGGTTGCCTCGGCGCACGAACCGCCATTCTGGCTGGCGGACACGCTCCCCGACGACTGTGTCGGCGAGGAAAATGTGCCGTTGATGCTGAAAACGATGCTGCCGTCGGTGCCGATTCGCGGATTGAACGGCGAGCCTGACAGCGAGAACGAGTCGCCGCCGATCGGCCTGCCGTTCGGGAAGCTTGGGTAGGTCTCGAACAGGCAGGATGGTCCATCGACCGAAATCCGGTAGACCGCGCTGCCGCGCACCTCCATGCGGAAATTTCCGTGGAACTCGACATTGCCGACCGTCTTGCCGGAGATTGGGCCGGCCCACTTTCCATCGTATGGCCCGGGCTGCGGCGTCGCCGTCGGCGGGATCGCAGTCGGCTCCGGCGTCTCGGTCGGCGGGGCGAAGCCCTCCCTGGCGCGGAAGTCGACGAAGAAGACCTCGCCCGGCTGGCCGCTGAGCCTGACCCGCACCTGATGGCCGGCCTGCTCCGCGCCGCTGGTCGGCGTGTTGTTCACGGCATACACGGCCACGCCCCACTCGCCCTCGCCAAGCCCGCAGATCTTATAGCTGCCGCTGTCGTAGAAGTGCTTGGCCGGCTTGGTCGTTCCGCGATTGTCGACCTGGACGTAGAAGCTGCTGAACTTGCTGCCGTCGCCCGCGAGCACCTGGCCCTGGATGCACGAGCCGCCCTGGCCCTCCTCGGGCGCGATCGTGCCCTTGCGCGCCGATCCTTTGAAGAGCGCGCCGCTGCTCCCGACCGACAGCACCGCGCCCGTGCTGCCCGGTGTCGGCATGGCGGTAGCCGCCGGGGCTGTTGGCCCACTCGTACTCGTCGGGCGTGGTGTTCGCGTCGGGCCAGCCGGCGTTGGCGGGGCCGTGGCGGGAGCGCTGGTTGGCGGTGGCGTGTCGGTGGGCGTCAGCGCGAGGCTGGTTTGCTGGCTAGCTATGGCCGCAGTCGCCGTCTGACCACTTGCTACAGCCACGAGATTCGAGAGGGCCTGCGCGGTTGCGGCGGTGGTCGTCTGCGTCGCGCCGGCGGCCTGCAGGATGTCGATCGTCGGCTCGGGCGTGCTGGTGGGCGGTATTGGCGTGGTGGTTGGCGCAACCACGATGGCCGGCGCCGCCGTGGCCGTTGGCTGGCTCGACGAGCCGCCTCCGCGCATCGCAAAGACGGCGACCGCCCCAATCACCAGCAGCGCCGCGCCCGCGAGCGCCGCCCCGACCCAGCGTGGGCGCGGCGCGGCGCCCTGCCCCGCCGGCGTCTGGCTCCGCGGCTCAGCTGGACTGATCATCTCCGTGGGTATGGAGCGCCCGGCCGGGTGCAAGTCCGGCGGCTGCGTTGGAGGCAGTGGCACTGTCGCTCGGTGGGCCGCCGAGTCGCCGGGCGCCGTGACGGCTCCAGGGTTCGCGTCGAAGACGGTTGGGATGCTGGCGGAGGCGTCGACAACCGTCTGGATGCTGGCGTCGGGCGCGGCGATGCCTTTGCCCGCCTCACGCAGCGCCGAGCGCATCGCGGTGGCGGTCGGCGGCCGCTGGTTGGCCCGCTGGGACATGGCCTGGTGTAGGATTGCGGCAATCGCGGGCGGCACTTCCGGGTTGATGTCGCTGGCAATCACCAGTGGGTCCGGCTCGTCGTTGACCTTCGCACCCGCACGGGTCACGGCGTCCACAGGCATTCGGTTGGTGAGCAGGTGATAGAGCGTGGCGGCCAGTGAGTAGAGGTCGCTTCGGCGGTCGGTGCCCGTGCCGTGGATCTGCTCCAGCGGCGCGTAGTGTGGCGTATAGCCAAAGATACTGCCCGTCGACGTCGCCCGTGTTTGCATCGACGAGCCTTTGGCGAGGCCGAAGTCGAGCAGGATGATCTCGTTCCGATCCGTCAGCTTCATGTTCTGCGGCTTGATGTCGCGATGGATGATCGGTGGATTGCGGCTGTGCAGGTAGTCAAGCGCGTCGAGCAGCTGGTCGGCCCAGCGGAGCACATCGGCGACATCGAACGGCCGCTTGCGGCGCTCCAGCAATGCGCCCAGGTCGTCGCCGGGAATGTACTCCATCACCAGGAACTGCCCTTGCTCGTCGATGAAGTGATCGCTGACGCGCGGCAGCGTCGGGTGGCGGAGCGAAGCGAGCAGTTGGGCCTCGCGCTCGAAGGCTTTGCTGAGCGGCTCACCCTTGACCATGGTCTGTTTCAGCGCGATCGTCGCGCGCAGGCGCGTGTCCGTCGCTTTGTATACGGCGCCCATCCCGCCGCACCCAATCTGTTCGACGATCTGATAGCGTCCCTGAAGAAGGGTGTTGTTCGATAGCATGACGTCTTCCCCAAGCTTGAAATCTCGCGCAACAATCGACGGGTACCACTGGTGAGGGAGGGGCAGTTACCTCATGCCAGTATAACATACCACTCACCATGCAATAACGTGGTGAGCCGTGGAATTCGTGCAGTCTGGAGCCTGAAAGGGGCGCCGGCAGCTGTGGGAGCGAGGAAGATCGTCGCCTTCCCGTGCGCCTCTGCTCGCACGCTTGTCGGGCTGGGTGCGCAAAATTGCTGCCGCACCACAATACAGGTGCGCTGTGGCGCTCGGCAGCAGGGATTGCAGCCTGTTCGCGATCGATCGTAAGCAGCATAACCTGACCTTACAAGTCTGTTAATAACTTTTTTTTCCCTTGACAACAAGTTGCGAATCTAATACACTGAACACGCGGCAATTGAGAGCGATGTTCCCAGGCCGCCGTTATGTAGAAAAATACTACCCGATCTGCTGTTACTATAGTCTTTCAGAAAAAGAATCTGAAAGGGAGGGGCTTGGGAAGGGCCTGCGGCCCTCCCCAAAACCCCGCCCGCTTCACATATTTTCTGAAAGATTTATAGTGGGGTGAGAATGACACATCTCACTCCAGTTCGTTGTCGTCGTAAATCAGAAGCGGATAGCATTGGTGTAGTATCCTTCCATCCCCATCTGGCCGGTATTTTCTCTATTTTTCGTTCGGAAAACATCAATAATCAATCTAATCTCGTGTTGCGGTGCGAGCGGCATACCAAGCCGTTCGGCTGTCGATGTGCCTTGAGTTGGTGGTGACTTGTGACTCTACTTCAATGCAGGAGGGCAGAACTATGGCTGATGAGATCCGGGCGGACTACGACAAGCTCGGCCAGGTCGCAACCCGGTTCGCCAACGAGTCGCACGCGATCCAGGAGATGCTGCGGAAGGTGAAGCAGGCGATGGACAAGCTGGAGCACGGCGGCTGGATCGGCCGCGGCGCCGACGCTTTCTTTCACGAGATGCACGACACGGTGCTGCCGGCGGTGCAGCGGCTGGACAAAGCGCTCGAGTCCGGCTCGCATGTGACCAAGGAGATCGTGCAGCGCGTTCGCCAGGCCGAAGAGGAGGCCAGCTCGCCCTTCAAGAAATCGTAGCGGCCAGGTCGCAAGCGCTGGCCAACCACGTAGGAGGTTGCTATGTCCCACGACAAGATCAAGCTGAACTATGATCAGGCCGAGCAGATGGCGAAGACGTTTCAGCAGGGCGCGCAGGAGCTTCAGCGCACACTGCATGAGATGCAGAGCATCGCGCAGACGCTCGAAGAGGGCGCGCTGCTGGGGCAGGGCGGCAGCGCGTTCGTCGACGCGATCCGCAGCAAGCTGTGCCCCTCGATCGGCCGCCTGAGCGATAAGTTCAACGAGCTGGAGGGCGACGTCCACGCGGCGATCGCCGCGATGCGCCAGGCGGACGCGGAGTCGAAGAAGCAGTTCGGCTAGGCGCCTTTCGCCGGCCGTGCCGGCTCGCCGGCATAGTGATATCCGAAACATTCTACACTTCGTGGGAGGATACGCGATGTTTGGTTTTCTGATGCGGTTTGCCCGTAAGGTGGTCGAGGGCGTTCTCTCACAGCTCACCCAGCAGCTGAACATGGTTCAGGAGCTGGCTATGGCGCCGATGCGGGCGATTGTGCAGCAAGTGGTCGGGGGCGCCTGGCGCGGCGAGGGCGCGAACGCTTTCGTCCAGGAGGTCTCCAACCTGATGATCCCCGGCGTCGGCCGCGTCGCCGAAACCATTACCGGTCTGGGCACCAACCTCCGCTTCGCGCAGAGCGTGATGGACCGCGCCGATGAAGAGGTCGACAAGCTGATTAAGTCGAAGATCTTCGACTCGTTTCAGTTCTTTTAGGCCCGAGATCTGTTCGACGACGTTGATCTGCGGTCTCGCAATATGCTACGGGGGTGAGGAATGGCCGTTAACGAAGTCTATATGGATGTGCCCGCCGTGCGCGGTATGGCCAAGAAGTTTGGCGATATCGGCCATGTGCTGGAGAACGTCAACAAGGTGCTTGAGGCGCTCAGCCACACGCTCAAGACGGTTGCCTTTATTGGATTTGTCGGCACGGCCGTAGCGGCCCAGTATATCGACATGATCAAGCCGTACATCAAACAGATGGCCGATAAGTGCGGCGAGCTTGGTAGGGATCTGGCTACATCGGTCGACGCATACGAGCGCGGGGATGCGACGGGGGCAACCCGGTTCTACTAATGCAATTGCAGATTGTAGATTGAGCCAAACGCGTTCCTATAGCCGAGAGCAGAAATGTTGAGCGAGCATTTCGGGTGAATCGCCCTCCGTGGCGGCGTTCCGATGGGTTCAATCTTTCTGCCCCTGGCTGTAGGCGGTCGACTACGCTCGAACGCCGCGTTGGTCGCCTGGAATTGCACGAGGTCGTGCTGAGACGCATTCGCTGCGCGAAGGGGCGCCGGGGCTGCGGAGAGTTGGGATGCGGCGGCGCGGGCGCCCCTTCACGCGCCGCCGCGGATTGCGCTCATAGCCAGGCGCTGCTGAACGTCACGCCAACCGTGATCAGGAAGGCGATCGCCAGCAGCGTGGCGGTGACGATCAGGGTGGTGCGCGGGCTCGGCAGGCTGCGCTTGCGCTGAACCGGCGCCGCGCCAAAGGTCTTGAGGAGTGCTTCGGCCACATCCGCCGCGCTCTTCTGGCGCCGCTCCGGGGCGGCGCTGACGGCCGTGACGGCGATTTCCGCGACTTCCTTGACATCCTCGACCCGGCTCATCCGCACGCGATGGCCATAGCGCACGGCGTCGTAGACCTCGGCGTCGCTGTGAAGCTTGTATGGGAAGGGCGGCGAGCCGACCAGCAGTTCATACAGGACGAGGCCAAGGCCGTAGACGTCGGTGGCGTAGTCGGGCTGAACCGTGGCGCCGATCAGCTCGGGGGCGGTGTAGGCCGGCGATACAAGCGCGGGGTACCAGCTCTCCTTGAGCTGCTTGCGGTCGCTCGCGATGCCCAGGTCGAACAGCAGCGTCTGCGGCGCCGGCGAGTCTTCGCTGAAGCGCACCAGGACGGTCTCGGGGCTCAGCCCATAGTGGTACATCCCTTTGCTCTGGAGAAACGCGACGGCGGACGCCAGGCTGATCATGATCCAGCCGACGTGAAAGATCCAGAGCTGTGGATTCTTGATCAGGACGTCGCGCAGCGGGTCGCCCTCGAAGTGTTCGAACAGGCAAAAGAAGAGCAGGTGCTCGCGCAGGATCGCCCGGCCGTACGGGTCCTTCTCGATCGTCGTGTTGGCATACGGCGGTATCAGAAGCGGGAAGGATGCGGCGCGCTCTTTTTTGGACGCGATGTCGCGCAGAAATGTCGCCTCGCGCTTGAGCCGCTCGGTGTGCTCGGGCCCTGGATGCGCGACCTTCAGCAAGACCTTCTGCTTGTTGTGGCGCGCCTCGTAGAGCGCCGACGAGCGCAGGACCGTGATCGGCCGGATGATCTCGATGTCGCCCAGCCACTCGCCGTAGTCGAGGATGTAGGGGCTCATCTCGGCCGGGCAGTAGGTCTCCTGGCAGAACAGGTTGTTGTCCGGCGAGGTGCGCTCACAGAATAGGCAGACTTTCTTCATGGCTCACACATCCTTGCTCCAGACGAAACTGCTTCTACTCTACCGGTTTCCGCAGGGCGTGTCAAGATGGCTGCGTCGCGTAAGTGTTCACTGTTGGGATAACAGGACGCAGACGAACGCGGACGAACGCGGAAAAAAGCCAGCTGTCCGCGTTTGTCCGCGGCCATCCGCGTCCAGTTCCGAGGGAAATGTAGTTACTGCGGCGCGGTGGTCGGCCTGCAGCGTAGGCGATCCAGCCGCGAGTTAGGGTCAGTCCTGTTGGTCCGCGTCTTTCGGCGCGCGTAGTGGTGCTGATGAAGGAATCAATCTACATCGATCGCCCGCCACGAATCCAGCCCGAGCTTCCGTTTGGCGAGCACCAGATCCCCAAGCCGCCGACCAGGCCGGACGAGGGGCAGGCGCGCCTGATCCAGATCGGGCTTCCGCTGGTCACGATCATCGGCTACGTGTTCGTCTCCGCGGTCGCCGGCGCGGGCAGCATCGGGCTGCTGATCCCGATGGCGCTCTCGGTCGTCGCCGCGTTTGGGTTTTCGATCTACAGCTTCCGCAGAGAGCGACAGCGCCGCGCCGAGATCGATCGAGCGTACGCGAACCGCCTGGTCGAGCTCAACAAGGAGATGCACACCTACCACGATCTCCAGCGCCGCTTCTATCGCTACAACTACCCCGATCGTCCTGCGACCTTCAAGATTGTGCAGCAGTCGCGCCAGGACGCCGAGAAGACCAACCGCACGCTGCGCTCGGACGCCAGGCTGTGGGAGCGCCGCACGTCCGACGAGGACTTTGGCGCCGTGCGGCTGGGCATCGGCACGCTGCCGTCGACCGTCACCTACACGCTCGGCGAGGTCGACGACTACGACGACCCGCAGGCGCGTGCGGCGCTGAAACTGGCCAGCGACTCGCGCTTTGTCCCCGAGATTCCGGTGATCGTCTCGCTGCGGCAGCCGCCGGAGAAGGACGAGCCCGAGGAGCAGCAGGAGCAGGACCAGCAAGACGCGATCAAAACGCCGGTCGCTTGGCATCGCCGGCGCGCGCGGCTCGGTGTATGCCTTCGCGCGCGCGCTGCTGGCCCACTATGCCGTCTTTCATGCACCCTCCGACACGCGGCTGTATCTGCTGGCCAGCGAGCGCCGCGAGTGGGCCTGGACCGAGAGCCTGCCGCACTGCAGGGGCGACGATCAGAACCGCTTTCGCTGCTTCACGCGCGAGATCAAGGAGCAGCCGGGCGAGCGGGCCTTCGACGACGACGACGGCGGTGAGCTGGAGCAGTTCCTGGAGGGCATCCGCAAGGTCCTGGCCCAGCGCAAGATCCGGCTCCAGGAGCGCGACGAGGCTGATGCGGCCGGCGATGTGACGCTGCCATTTCTGCTGGTGGTCGTCGACCTGCTCGACGCGACCTACGACTCCAGCGCGCCGCTCCAGGGGATCGAGGCCGACGCCGCGCTCTCGATCCTGCTCGAAGAAGGCAACCTGCTGGGGGCCGCCGTGATCTTCCTGGTGCCCGAGCGCAGCAAAGTTCCCGGCGGCTGCCGCGCCGTGATCGAGATCGAGAAGACCACGCCGGCTACCAACAGCCGGATCGAGCAGAACCAGAAGCTGCACTTTCGCTACGCCGAGGTGGGCGTCAACAGCCCGCACTATGTCGGCGAGGCCGACGCCGTAGCCGACCTTGGCGAGATCGCGCAGCTTGCCCGCGATATGGCCGCCGTCAACGTGCGGCAGACCAGCGGCGCCAACCTGACCAACGCGGTGCCGTTTCTCGATCTGATGGGCCATACCTCGCTGCAGGATCTCACCGCCGACGCCTGGCGGCGCTGGCAGGCCAGCACGCAGTCGCGCTACGCGAACTGGCTGCGGGTCCGGCTGGGCATGATGTCCGGCAACAAACCGCGCACGCTGGTGTTCTCGGCCAAGCGCGACGGCGTCCACGGCATGGTGGCCGGCAGCACCGGCTCCGGCAAGTCCGAGCTGCTGATCTCGATGATCGCCGGCATGGCGGTGACCTACGACCCCTCGGTGCTCAACTTTGTGCTGGTCGACTACAAGGGCGGCGGCGCGTTCAAGGAGTTCGTGGATCTGCCGCACTGCGTCGACATCATCACCAACCTGGCCGCCGACGGCGTGACGCGCATGTTCACCGCCATCCAATCGGAGATGAGGCGTCGCCAGTCGCTCAACGCCGAGACCGGCACGAAGAACATCGTCGAGTATCGCCAGAAGGGCCTGCACCTGACGCACCAGCCCTATCCGTTTCTCTTCATTATTATCGATGAGTTCGCCGAGATGATCGCGGATCGGGCGGAGTACAAGGTCGAGCTGGAGAGCATCACGCGGGTCGGCCGCGCCCAGGGCGTCTCGCTGATCCTGGCGGCCCAGCGCCCGAGCGGCGTCACGGATCAGATGCGCTCGAACATCAAGTTCCGCATCTGCCTGCGGGTCGAGACGCCGGGCGAGAGCCGCGAGATGCTGCGCCGCGTCGACGCGGCGTTCCTGCCGACCGGCATTCCCGGCCGCGGCTACCTGCAGGTCGGCAACGAGGAGGTCGAGCTCGTCCAGGTCGCCTACACCGGCGACCGCTACGTCGACCCCCGGCAGCGCGCGCTGACCGCCAAGGTGATCTGGCCCGATCGGCGCGGCAGCGCCGACGCGGTCGCCCAGGATCAGCAGCCTCCCGAGCTGTACAAGGCGATCATCGACGCGCTCAACGCGATGGCGCAGGCCAACGGGCTCCCGCCGCAGCGCGCCCCCTGGCCGAATTTCCTGCCCCGCCACCTGGCGCTCTCCGAGACGCTGGTCGCGCAGGAGCTCGACGCGCCCGCGGTGACGTCGCGGGAGTACGTGATCGACGTCGACCGGATCACGCTCGGCCGGCCGCCCGAGCCGACGCTGACGCTGAACCCGGCGATTAACCGCTGGCTGGACGGCGCCAGCGGCTGGGTCGAGCCGCTGGACTGGAGCCGCTACGCGCTGCGCCCGGTCGTCGGCCTGGTCGACAACCCGTACGCCGCCCGGCAGCTGCCGCTGGTGGTCGATCTGCCGCGCGGCCACGTGGTGGTCTTCGGCGCGTCGGGCTCCGGCAAGACGACGTTCATCCGGACGCTGATCGTCAGCCTGGCCGCGACCCACTCGCCGGACCACTTCCACGCCTACGTTCTCGATCTCGGCGGGCGGAGCCTGAGCGTCCTGGCCGGCCTTCCGCACGTGGGCGCGGTGGTGATCCCCGACGAGGAGGGCTACGAGGAGCGGGTCGAGCAGATCCTGCGTGAGGTCGAGGACATCGTCGAGCGGCGCAAGGTCATCCTGAGCAACGCCGCGGCGACCGACATCTACCAGTACAACCAGATGCACCCCGAGTCGCCGCAGCCCGCAATCGTGATCGCGATCGACAACTTCGTCGAGTTCGTCGAGACGTTCGGCGGCGGCGCCGAGGGCGATGACGTCGAGACGGTGCTGGGCAAGTTCGTCGGGCTGGCCCGCCAGTCCAAGCCGTACGGCGTGCACTTCGTCATTACGGCCAGCCAGCTCGGCGGTCTGTCGAATCAGCTCTACAGCTTGTTCTCGGAGCGCTACACCCTGCGACTGGTCGACGTCACCGAGTATCGGGCGATCGTCGGCGGCGGCGTGCCGGAGATCGGCGATATCCCGGGGCGTGGCTATACCCGCATTGGGCGACAGCCGCTGAGCTTCCAGGTCGCGCTGCCGATCGATCTGTGGCGCGGCGGCCTGGCCGAGCCGGCCAGCGAGATCAAGGAGCTGGAGCGGCTCGCGCAGCTGATCGGCCAGCACGTCGCGACGAGCGGGCGCAGCTACAACCTGCCGGTCCGGGTCGACGCTCTGCCGAAAGGGGTGCTGTTCAAGCAGCTGCTGGCGCGGGAACATCAGATCGACCTCGACGCCTCGTTCCTGCCACGTCTCCGCGCGATCACCAGGCGGCGCTGGGCCGAGAGCACCGACCCATCCCACGCCGACTGGCTCAAGGTGATGATCGGGGTGGCATCCGGCAATCGGGCGCGCACGCTGCACCTGGAGGCCAAAAAGGACGGTGTCCACGGCATGGTGGCCGGCGGCACCGGGGCCGGCAAGTCCGAGCTGCTGATGACGCTGATCGTCGGCCTGGCGCTCAACTACGACCCGAGCGTGCTGAACTTTGTGCTGGTGGACTACAAGGGCGGCGGCGCGTTCAAGCCGTTCGAGGGGCTGCCGCACTGCGTCGACACGATCACCAACCTGAACACGGCCGCGGTGAAGCGTATGTTCACTGCGATCAACGCCGAGATGCGGCGCCGGCAGCGGCTCAACGCCGAGACCGCCACGAAAGATATCGTCGAGTACCGCGCCAAGGGGCTGCACAAATCGCACGAGCCCTACCCGCACCTGTTCATCATCATCGACGAGTACGCCGAGATGATCAGCAACAACCCGGAGTTCGGCGAGGAGCTCGACAGCATCACGCGCGTCGGCCGGGCGCAGGGCGTCAACCTGCTGCTCGCCTCGCAGCGGCCGACCGGCGTCTCCGACCAGATGCGCGCCAACATCAAGCTGCGCATGTGCCTGCGGGTCGAGGGCGTCGACACCAGCCGCGAGATGCTGCGCCGCCCGGACGCCGCCTACCTGCCGAACGGCATGCCGGGGCGCGGCTACCTGCAGGTCGGCAACGAGCAGGTCGAGCTGATCCAGGTGGCCTACACCGGCGAGACCTACGAGTACGCCGATGCGCTGGAGGGCGGCGAGAAGCCCAAGTTCTACGACGTGGTCGTGCGGCTGGCCAATGATCTCCTGAGCGGGCCGCGCCCGCGCACGCCCTGGCCGCCGTTCCTGCCGGCCGCGCATACCTTTGCCGACCCGCTGCGGGCCCGCTATCTCGGCCAGGGCTACGAGCCGCTGGTCACGCTGGGGCGCAGCAAGCGGCTGGCGCTCAACCCGTTCCTGCAGGACTGGCTGGACGGCGCCGGCGCATGGCATGGGGTCGACTGGAGCAGGACGGCGATGCGGGCGATCGGCGGGCTGCTCGACGACCCGTACAACGCCCGCCAGCTCCCGCTGATCGTCGACTTCACGCGCGGCCACGCGGTGATCTTCGGCGCGTCGGGCTGGGGAAAGACCACGATGCTGCGCTCGCTCATCCTGAGCCTGGCCGCCACCCACTCGCCGGACGAGTTCCAGGCCCACGTGTTCGATCTCGGCGGGCGCAACCTCGAGTCCCTGCGGGCGCTGCCGCACGTCGGAACGGTGATCATGCCCGACGAGCGCGGCTACGAGGAGCGGGTGCAGCAGCTCTGGCGCGAGCTGAACGAGATCGTCGACCAGCGCAAGCGCCTGTTCAGCACGCATCGCGTCTCGACGCTGATCGAGTACAACGAGGCCCACCCCGAGAAGGTCGAGCCGGCGGTGCTGGTGGTGATCGACAACTTCGCGGAGTTCATCGAGACCTTCGGCGGCGCGCAGGGCGACGACGAGAGCAGCCTGCTGGCGGCTTTCGTGGCGCTGGCGCGGCAGGGCCGGGCCTATGGCCTGCACGTGGCGATCACCACCACCCGGCTGAACGTGCTCTCGAGCAAGCTCTACAGCCTGTTCACCGAGCGCTACACGCTACGGCTGGCCGACGCGGACGACTACAGCGGGATCGTCGGCGCCACGGTGCCCGAGATCGAAGAGATCGCCGGGCGCGGCTACACCCGCGTCGATCGTATGGCGCTCAGCTTCCAGGTTGCCCTGGCCCCCGGCGCGGTGGACGACCAGGGGCAGGCGCGGCGCGAGGCGAGCCAGATCATCGCGATCGGCGAGCGTATGGAGGCCTACATCGCCGCGTCGGGGCGGCGCTTCCACCAGCCGCTGCGGATCGACGCCCTGCCGAAAAGCTCGTCCTACCGCCAGGTGCTGGCCGAGGAGCGCGGCCTCAGCCTGCAGGAGGGGCGTTTCCTCGACGGCCTGCATGCGGCGACCCGCCAGGTCTGGGAGCGCAACGCGTCGGCCGAGCACGCCGACTGGCTGCAGGTGACGCTGGGCGTCACCTCGGGCAACCGGCGGCGCACGCTGAGCCTGGAGGCCAAGAAGGACGGCGTCCACGGCATGGTCGCCGGCGGCACCGGGGCCGGCAAGTCCGAGCTGCTGATGACGCTGATCGTCGGCCTGGCGCTGCGCTACCCGCCGGAGATCCTCAACTTTGTGCTGGTGGACTACAAGGGCGGCGGCGCGTTCAAGCCGTTCGAGGGGCTGCCGCACTGCGTCGACATCGTGACCAACCTGAACACCGCGGCGGTCGAGCGCATGTTCACCGCGATCAACGCCGAGATCCGCCGGCGCCAGGCGCTCAACGCCGAGACCGGCACCAAAGACATCGTCGACTACCGGGCCAGGGGGCTGCACCTCGGCCCGCACGGCAGGCCCTACCCGCACCTGTTCGTGATCATCGACGAGTACGCCGAGATGATCGACCAGAACGACGAGTACCTGCGCCAGATCGAGAGCATCACGCGGGTGGGGCGCGCGCAGGGAGTCAACCTGCTGCTGGCCTCGCAGCAGCCCAAGGGCGTGACCGACCAGATGCGCGCCAACATCAAGCTGCGGCTGTGCCTGCGGGTCGAGCAGCTGGACACCAGCCGCGAGCTGCTGCGCCGGCCCGACGCGGCGCTGCTGCCCAACGGCATGCCGGGGCGCGGCTACCTCCAGATCGGCAACGAAAACCTCGAGCTGATCCAGGTCTCGTACACCGGCGAGCCCCAGCCGGACGATCGGCCCGCGGCGGTCGTGTGGCCGGATCGCCCGCGCGCCGCAGCGCTCCAGGTCGACGAGGAGGCGCCCAAGCTGTACGACATGGTCGTCCGGCTCACATCCGAGCTGGCGCATGGCCGGCGGGCGCCCAAACCCTGGCCGGCGTTCCTGCCGGAGCGCTTCAGCCTGGAGACGCCGCTGACCGACGCACAACACAACCGTGGCTACACCCTGACGACCGCGATCACCGACTGGATCAACGGCGACGCGGCGACGCTCTGGCCGGGGGTGGACTGGCTGGATGGCGCGCTGCGCCCGGTCGCCGGCCTGGTGGACGACCCGGCGGAGGCGCGGCAGAACCCGCTGCGCTTCGACCTGAGCCGCAGCCACCTGGCGGTGTTCGGCGACTCGGGCATGGGCAAGACGACACTGCTGCGCACGATCGTGGTCAGCCTGGCCGCCACGCACTCTCCCGACGAGCTGCACGCCTACATCCTCGACCTGGGCGGCCGCAACTTCCGCAGCCTGGAAGGGCTGCCGCACGTCGGGGCGGTGATCTACGCCGACGAGGAGACGTTCGAGGAGCGCCTGCAGCGATTGCTGGAGACGCTGAACCGCATCACCGACGAGCGCCAGCAGATCCTCAGCGCCGCCGACAGCGGCAGGCTGTACGAGTACAACGCGCGCTTCCCGGCCCAGGCCCTGCCGGCGATCGTGCTGGTGATCGACAACTTCGCCGAGCTGCAGGAGAACTACGAGGCCCTGGTCGAGACTAGCCTGATGCCGCTGGCGCGGCGCTCGCTGAGCGCCGGCGTGACGCTGCTGCTGGCGACCAACCTGCACACGCACATGCCGAGCCGGCTGTACAGCCTGTTCGGCGAGCGCGTGACCTTGAAGCAGGCCAGCGCCGACAACTACATCGAGATCGTCGGGCGCGGCGCGGTCGAGATCGGCGACATCCCCGGCCGCGGCTACATTCGCCGGGACCGCCGGCCGCTGATGTTCCACGCCGCGCTGCCGGCCGGGCTGCTCGACGCGGATGGTCGCCCGACCCGTCCGGAGGCCGAGGAGCTGCGCCTGATGGCCGCGCAGATGCAGGCGGCCGCGGCCGCGCGCGGCCTGCGATCGGCGCCCGCGCAGGTGCGCGTGCTGCCCGAGCAGATCCCGCTGGCGGCGCTGCTGCGCGAGGCGGACCAGCCGCAGCCGCGGCGGGTCCAGGCGGTGCTGGGCCTGGCGGAGAATCTCCAGCCGGCGCTGCTGGACCTGCGGCGCGCGGGCCCGCACTTCATGATCGTCGGGCCGCCTCTCTCGGGCAAGACGACGACGCTGTACAACTGGGCGCTCTCGCTGGCCGATCGCTACGACCCGGCCCAGGTGCGGCTGGTGCTGTTCGACCTGCAGCGCAAGTTCGCCGAGTATGGCGGCGCCCGCACGCTGGCCGACCTGCCGCACGTGCTGTCCTGCATCACCGAGATCGAGCAGATCGAGGATCTGCTGGCGCGGCTTAAGGCGGAGTGCGAGGTGTTGTCGGTCGAGCCCTCCGATCGCGCTATCTTCGTGCTGATCGACAACTTCGACGACTTCAGCGAGGAGATCGAGAACCAGCGCACGCTGGGCCGCGATATGGCGAACCTGGTGCGCCGCTACGGCCGGGATGGCCTGCACTTTGTCGTCGCCGGCACGCCCGAGGCCGGCGCGAGCGAGCTGAAGCGGCGCATCCAGGGCTCCAACTACGGCATCGGGCTGCGGACCGCCTCGGCTGTCGACATGCTGCGGGTAATGCGCACGCCGGCGGCGCTGCGGAACAAGGAGCTGCCGATCGGCCGTGGCTTCGTCGTCAAGTCCGGCCAGGCCACGATGATCCAGGTCGCGAGCCCGTACGACGAGGTGAGCGGCGCGGATGCCGGCGGCGCGGGCGACGACGACGAAAAGCGCGCCCGCACGCTCGACGGGTGGATCGAGTCGATCGGCGCCAGGTACGCCGGCATCCGCGCCGCCTGGTCGGCAGCGCCGGATCGCGCGCCAGCGCCGAGCGAGGCCGCGCCGGGGCAGCGGCAGCGCGCCGATCGGGTGCGCGTGCTGGTCTGGGCGGACGTGCGCCGCGAGATCGAGCATCTGAAGCAGGGCAATGGCGCGGAAGTGCTGATGATCGAGAAGATCGCGCAGATGGACGCCGAGAGCTGGCATCAGCCAGAGGTGCGGCTCGGGCTGCTGAAGGAGCTGTATCTGAAGCAGCAGCAGGCGCTTGGGATGGACGTCGACGTGGCGAAAAGCATGGCAGATCTCTACGATGAGGAGTCGCTGCTGCTGGCGCTCGTGGCCGAGATCCTGGAGGAATTTCGCGAGCTGGAGTTTCTCGGCGGCGCCCCAGGCGACTACCAGCTGCTCAAGGCCGCCGACCGCGCGCCGCTCGACGACGCGGTCCCGGTCGGCCAGCAGCTCGCCGCCGGAGCGCAGCTGGTGCTGGTCGAGCGCGAGGCGCCGCTGCCGAAGGGCACGAAGCGGCCAAGCCAGCACCTCTACCTGCGCGATCAAGGCACCGGCAAGGTCTACAAGCTCCAGTGGCAGCCGGCGATCATCGGGCGGCCCGACAGCAGCCAGGGAAACGACGATCGGATCGCCGTCGACCTGACGGCGCACCCGGCCGGCCTGCGCATCTCGCGCCGCCACGCGCAGATCACCGAGGCCGACAAGAAGTATTTCGTCGAGTGCCTGTCGCAGAACCCCATGGTGATCAAAGACGGCCAGGGCGCGACCACGGCGGTTGAGCAGAAGAAGCAGCCGCTGCGCAGCGGCGACGTGATCTACTTCGAGCGCAGCCAGATCGCCCTGAAGTTTATCGTTCGCGAGAAGGAGCCAGCCTCATGACAGCCGACGTCGTCCAGGCCCGCTACGACAATCTCGACAGCATCGCAGCCCGTTTCGGCCACGAGGCGACTGCCGGCGTCGAGCTGCAAAAGCGTGTCGCGCGCTGCGTCGAGGCGCTCGAAAAAGACGGCTGGCAGGGCCGCGGCGCCGACGCGTTTTTCGCCGAGATGCACGGCGTGCTCTACCCGGCGATGCAGCGCATGACCCGCGCGCTGGAGGAGGCACGCTCCGTCACGCTGGAGGTGAAGAACATCCTGCGGGCCGCCGAAGAAGAGGCATCGGGCGTGTTTGGCCGCGATCGCCAGATCACTGGCCCGGGCGCTTCGGGCGGCAGTGGCGGCGGCGGCGCGGATGGCAATGGGGATGCGGGCGGCCGGGGCGGATTTGGCGATCTGCCGGGACCGTTCTCGAAACAAGAGCTCAAGGGGGAGTACAAGTTCTACCAGATCGACCTGGGCGAAAATAAGGGCCATAATCCACGCGATCTCGGCTTCAAATATGCTATCCTGACAGGCGATCTCGGCTCCAAATCGGCTGAGGGTAGCGGCAATCTCGGCCCGCTCAAGACCACCGGGATGGTCAAAGCGTCGCTCGTGGACTACGAAGCCGGGATCGGCGTTGTGCACAGCAAGAAGGATGGCCTATCAGTGGGCGCCTACGGCGAAGTGTATGCGGCGAAGGTCAAGGCCGAAGGCGTCGTCGGCGATCAGCAGCTTGGCGTTACGGGGGATGTTGGGGCCAAAGGCCCCGGGGGCGAGCTGTTTGTCGGCTATCGAAACGGCGAGATCGGCGCAAAGATCGGCGGCTCGCTCGTCTCGGCCGACGGCGACGTGGGCGTCAACGTCGCCGGCGCGAATGTCGGCCTGCACGGCGAGATCGGGCTGAAGGCCGAGCTTGGCTTCAAGATCGGCAAGAAAACAGAGGTCGAGCTCCCGTTTATCACGCTCGGCATCTCGTTCGGCACGGCGAAAGACGGCAAAGCCGACTAACAGAGAGCAAGGCTTGTGATGGAAGAAATCATTCTCAGTCGGGCGGAATTCCTGGTGCTGCTCGACGCGTTGGGCGCCTCCGCGGTCGTCGGGATCGACTCGCGCGAGCTGTTCCCCGCCTCGATCGACGAGCACCGCCGCATGGTCGAGCAGGGCCAGCGCATGCTCCAGGAGCGCGGGCTGCTCGAGATTTCTCCGGATGGCGTGCGCGTCCTCGATCAGCTGCTGGCGATGATCGCCGCGGTGGTCGCGCGCCCCGAGATCGCGCTGATCAACGTGCGCGACACGCCCGGCGTCGGGCGGCAGCTGTTCCTGCACTACCAGTCGGGCGAGTATGTCGTCGAGCAGACGTTCCCGGCCGAGGGGCAGCACCGCCTGGCGACTCTGCCCGACCTGGCGGCCCTGTTCGACCGGCTGCTGGCGATCTTCCCGGTGCAGGACGAGCCGGCGCCCGAGGCTGCCGCCGAGCTCCCGCAGGAGGAATTTCTCGCGGCCAAGGACCATGCCGAGTCGGGGCGCGCCGCCGAGGCGCTGGCGATCCTGGCGGGCCATGGCCTCGCCGGCGAGGATGCCGCGGCGCTCGTCGACGCCATGGCGGAGCCTGTCTTCAGCGGCACCATCGCGCTGCTGCGCTGCGCGGGCGAGCAGGTGGTCGACGCGCGCAACCCCGCGATCGTCCAGGGGCGCCGGGCTGGCTGGAGCATCGCGCAGGCTGTTCCAGGCGAGCCGCGCTTCCGGGTCACGCGCGTCGACGCAGCACGCCTGCGCGCTCAGCTCGCCGGCTGGTTCGACGAGCTGCGTCGATCGCCCGAGGGCGCGTAATATCGTGCGGGCCCGCTCCGACGAGCTGGAGCGTCTGCGTCGCAGCCGTTCCGAGAGCCGTCTGCCGTATCAGGTTGAACAGGTTGATGTCACACGAGGCGCCGTCATGAGCAATCGCACCAGGCTCGCTGGGTTCATATGGATATGCATTGTCTTGCTCGGGTCGCCGGTCGCGCGCGCTCAGGAGCGCGCGCCCGAGATCGCCATCCTGCACACCGCAACCGAGCCCCAGGCGCAGGCCGATAGTCTCCCGCTGAGCATCTTCTTCACGCTGCGCGACCAGAACGGGAATCCGATACCAAAAGGCAGCGTTTCTCTAGACGCGCAGGCCACCGTCATTCTGTCCGACGCCGCGGGCCAGCCGCTGCCGCCTGCGCCGGCAACGATCAGCGACCCCAAGACGCCGATCAAGATCGCGCTGGTGATCGACAAGAGCGGCAGCATGAACCAGAAGGTGGGCAATGCGACCGACCGGCCGCTCACGCGCATCGACGCGGTGCGCGCGGCGGCCATCCAAAGCCTACAGTCCGCGCCCGATCAGGCCGAGTTTGCGGTCTTCAGCTTCGCGGAAAAACCCGAGCTTCAGAGCGGCGGGTTTCTGCGCAAGAAAGAGCAGGCAAACCTGATTGTAGACGCGATCAACAAGTTTCAGACCAATCCCTCGAATACCGGCAATACCTGCCTGTCCGATGCGGCGAACTACGCTATCGACTATCTCAACACCAATGTGCAGAACCCGATCGAGCGCAAGGCGATCATCGTGTTTACCGACGGCAAGGATAAGGAAGCGGATAATCAGAAGAACAACGGCAACAACTGCTCCAACATGGACCTGGCCGCGATTGTTCGCAAGGCGCAGCTCTCAACCAGCGCGACTATTCCGATCTATACGATTGGCTCGTGCGATCAGTCGTGCGCCGATCTTGAAGATTTGGCGCGGAACACCAGGGCAGCCTCGGCGATTGGCTCGCTCAACGACATCAACAAGCTGTTTCAGCAGATCATGGAGCTGCTGAACAGCCAGTGGGTCGCTCAAACGAACGTGTTCGCCAGCAAGGGGCTCAATACCGCCACGCTGCGCGTGAAGATTCGCGACAACGACGGGTTTCTGAGCGCTGCGACGAACTTTGTGTCGGATCGCGACTATGCCGCGCCGCCATCATTCGAGATCACGCCGACGTACGACGAGAGCAAGGATAGCTACACCGTCACAATGAAGATCAGCCACCCCGAGTCTGTCAGCAAAGTCGTCGTCGAGATCTGGGACAAGGAGGACGGCGGAACGCTTGTCAAGACGGTTCAGACCGTCGAAAACCTGAAGCCGGACGGCAATCTTACCTTTAGCGTCACGACCGATGGCCTGACGGCCGGGCGCGAGTTCTGGTTCCGCGTGATGGCCGATCGCAAGGTTGGCGGGCAGCTCAAGAACGCGCAGGGCGGCGATGCGCTCTACACCCACAAGTTTACCTACGAGCCGAAGCTGGACTATAGCATCGAAGCGGTCGAGCCGAACTGGGATCGCAAGCTGGTCGACATCAGGCTCAACATTCGCGGGGCGGGCAGCCGCACACTGTCCTTCAAGGGCGCCATCACCGATAAGGACACCGCGCAGACCGTGGCCGAAATCACACCGGCCGTGCCACAGGGCGGGCAGCTCCAAATCCCGCTCCCGGCCACCTGGCAGACCAGCCCGGAGCGCGCGTACGTGGTCGCGCTGGAGCTACAGGATGGCGATCGCGTCATCAAGCGCAGCTTCGATCGCGTTATCACCCCGCCACGCCCGCCGGGTATCTTCGAGCGCATTCCGGCGCCGATCATGCTTGGCGGCCTGCTGGTCGTGCTGGCGGGCATCGGCGGCGCGTTCGCGTATACGCGCTGGTCGCGCTCGCGGCCGCGCGAGATTCCGCGGCCTTTCAATGCCCAGACCGTCATCCGGCCGGCGATGCCGGGCAACCTCGTTGTCCAGCCCCAGCCGCCGGCGACCGGTGAGACCGAGATCGGCGAGCCCGCCGTGACGGTGATGCACGAGCCGAAGCCCTCGGAGAAGGTCCGAAAGCGCGTGTGGGTCAAGGTTGTGCAGACCGTCGATACCGCTCAGCAGCTGATCGAACAAGAGATGCCGCTGCCCTGCGTGATTGGCCGCGAGAAGGCCGACTTCACCATCACCGGCGACGCAAAGCTCTCCCGAGCGCACGTCCAGATCGCGATCGAGAATGGTGTGTTCACGCTCACGGACCTGAACAGCGCCAATGGGACGTTTGTGGGCAGCACTCGGCTCGACAAGGGCGGCTCAGCCCCGCTGGCCGGACGCACGCGCGTGCGCCTGGGGCCAAACACGACGATTGAGCTGGAGCCGCGCGGGTGACGCGGCGGTAGCCCGTGCTGCAATAGAGTATCATTTCTTCTTCGTGGTATCATTTGCCGTCTCACACCTATGAGGAGTGCGGCGCATCCGGCGGCATTTCATCCTGGAGCGCGACGCTGCTGGCGATGGTTGACGCGATGCATCCGTGGCCGCGCTCCACCAGCGCGCAGGTTGTCCAGATCCTGGGAGGCGTGGGGAACCCGTCGGCCGAGGCGCATGCGGCCCACCTGACCCGCCGGATGGCCACATTGACCCGTGGCGAAGCCTTCTTCCTGCCCGCGCCGGGCATTGCCGGATCGGCCGAAACGGCGCGCATCTACCTCCGCGATACATGCCGCCGCCTTCTTTGCATCGTATAGTTTGCAAAAGGTGCGCCCTGGTCACGCGGGGTGGTCCAGGATCGCCGCCTACCATCGATCAAAGGAGGAGCATGATGAACAGCCCGAAAGTCCTGCGGAGCCTCATTGTCGTGTTCACGCTGGTGACCGCGCTCGTCCACCTGTGGTTGGTGTATAACGGCGCAATCCATCGATCTCATACCCGTTTCTCATCAATGGCGTGGGCTACCTGGCCCTCCTGGGCGCATTCTTCCTGACGCGCACCTCCAGGGAGCAGTGGCACCGCCTGGTGCAGTACCTGCTCATGGCGTTCGCCGCAGGGTCGATCGTCGCGTGGATCATCATCAACCACGGCCGCTTTTTTCTGGCGCTCTCTATATTCGATAAGGCGATCGAGGTGCTCCTGATCGTCGTGGTGTGGCGCTATCTGCGCCTCACACAGCAGCGCCGATCGAGTGAGGGTGTGCCTGTGAGCGGTCACGCATAGCGCCTCTGCTCCCCTTACCACCGAGGCAAAGCTGCTCGCGCTGCGCGTCCTCCGTGATGCGCAAGCAGCGCGCGAGCAAGGGTGAGTGCCGACCGCAGCGCCAGCCCCGCTCCACCAGCACGCCCCTCCCCACTAAGTAGCTGTCAATAAGTCATTGTCACCCTGAGCGAAGGCCGCAGCCGGAGCGAAGGGTCTCTGGCTCGATAGGACGAGAGATTCTTCGCTTCGCTCAGAATGACATGTGCAAGGAACTTTTTGGTACCTACTTAGAACACCCGTAACGTATGCACCACAGAGGCACAGAGGACGTGGAGGCGGTCATTCTTTTCCGCATCTCAGTGCGCTCCGTGTCGCTGTGGTGCGGATTCTCCACCGACGCTCTAGATCGCCTCGCCAGGGCAGGCGGAGTCGTTCCACAACCAGGAACGAACGCGCTCATGCACGGTCTAGAACCCTGAACCCTCTATCTTATGCTATACTTCATCCGGATTCAGGCCGATGGCGCCAGCCCTTATGAGCTGCGCAATCCCATGGAGATCGAAGCCAAATTTCAGGTCGCGGACGACCAGACGTTTCCGGCCCTCGCGCGCCTCGGCGCGATCGGCCCGTTTCGGCTCGTCGCCGCGCCGGGCGTCGAGGATCAGCGCAACGTCTACTTCGACACGGCCGATCGCCGGCTGCGCGCCGGGCAGTACGGGCTGCGCGTGCGCGACCTGGGCGACCGGCGTGTCGCCACGCTGAAGGGCGCGGCGAAGGTGCAGGACGGCATGTACGAGCGCGACGAGTGGGAGGCCGAGGTCGGCGCCGACGACCGGCCGGATTCCTGGCCGCCCGGCGAGCTGCGCGACCGCGTGCTGGCCCTGCTGGGCGGCGCCGAGCTGCAGCCGATCCTGACGATCCTGACGCGCCGCCAGCACATCTACGCCGAGCGCGGCGATCGGCGCGTCGCCGAGCTGAGCCTGGACGACGGGACGATCAGCGCGGGCGGGCGCGAGCAGCGCTTTCGCGAGCTGGAGATCGAGCTGCTGAAGGGCGCTGAGCGGGCCGACCTGGACGAGCTGGTCGCACTGCTGCGCGCGCGCTTCGCGCTCGTCCCCGAGGAGCGCAGCAAGCTGGCGCGCGGGCTGGCGCTGCTGGATGCTGAGTCTTGAACGCGGAGGGGGCGGAAGTGCGGAAGAAGCGGAACCCGGTCCCTCTTCGTACGCTTCCGTTTCCTCCATCGTTCCGGCATTCCGCGTTCGAACTGACGCGGTCCGGAACAGAGCTAGTGAGCCATACCTTTCGAGTATGTGATTGGGCTGGTCAAATCGTTCATCTCACCGTAGGAATCCAGACTGGAGTCCAACAATGACTCAAAAGCTGCCGATCGTCGAGCGTGGCGCGGGCGCCCAGGCGGTAGCGCTGGCGCTCTTCGACGGCGCGGCGGCGGCGCACCGGCTCTCGGCCAAGGCGCGCCGGCTGCTGCAGCTCGCCGCCGCGTGCTACGACGCCGCACGCCAGGCGGGCGACGCCCGGCCCGATCGGGCCGGGCGCGACCTGGCGCTCGCCGCGCCCATTCCGGGCCTCGACGCCGACGACCTGGCGCTCGCCGCGACTGCAGTGGCCTTCCAGCGCGAGAAGGTGCGCCCGAACCGCGAGCCGGCGTTTCTGCGGCTCGGCGAGAAGGACCAGCATGTCGCGCTGGGCCTGGCGGCGATCTTGCGCGTCGCGGCCGCGATCGACGCCGACCCGGCCGGTGGGCCGCTGGTGCAGGCCGGCGACGACGAGACGACCCTGATCGTCGGCGGGGAGCGCGCGGCCGAGCTGGTGGCCGCCGTCGAGGAGCGCGCCGATCGCTGGCGCGATGTGATCGGCCCGCTGACGGTGCGTCCGCCGGCGGGCGAGCAGGAGATCACTGCTTTTGCAGGGTTGAATGGCGTCGGCGGGATGCGCGAGGTTGAAGTGCCGCCGATCGGCGCGCTGGGCCAGCCGATCGGCGGCGAGCCGATCGCCGAGGGGGCGCGGCGCATGCTGCGGCGGTTCTTCGACAAGCTGCTGGCGCGCGAGGAGGCGGTCGCTAAGGACGAGGACTCGGAGGACGTGCACCAGATGCGGGTTGCCACGCGGCGGCTACGCGCCTCGCTTCAGGTCGTCGAGGGCGTCTACGAGCACGAGCTGATCCGGCGCTACCGGCGCGGCCTGCGGCGGGTCGCGCTGCCGCTCGGCGCCGTGCGCGACGGCGACGTGTTCCTGGAGCACATCGTCGCGCACCGCGACGCGCTGCCCGGCGGCGCGCGCACGGCGCTCGACCCGCTGATCGAGGCGGCCGGCGCCGAGCGCGCCCAGGCCCGCAAGGCGCTGCTGGACGACCTGGCCTCGCGGCGCTATGTGAAGTTCAAGCGCGCGTTCGCCGCGTTCCTGACCACGCCGGGGGCGGGCGTGCTGCCCTCGCCGGAGCCCGGCATCACCGAGCGAGTGCGCGACTTCGCCGGCTCGGCGATCTGGCGGCGCTACGAGCTGTGGCGCGCCTACGAGGTCGTCCTGCCGCACGCGGCGAGCGAGACGCTGCACCAGGCCCGGATCGCTGGCAAGCGCTTTCGCTACACGCTGGAGTTCTTCGCCGAGGCGCTCGGCCCGAACGTCGAGCAGGTGCTGGCGCCGTTGGTCGCGCTCCAGGAGAACCTGGGCTCGCTCCAGGACGAGGTAACCGCGCGGGCGCACGTGGCCGCCCTGGGCCTGGCCGACGACCCGGGCGCGCAGGCGTACCTGGCCGCCCGCGAGGCCGAGCGCGCCGATCTGCTGGCCGACCTGCCGCGGCGCTGGGAGAAGGTGGCCAGCGCGACCTACCGGCGCCGGCTGTTCGAGCTGATCGTGAAGCTGTGAAGTTGTCAGTTGTCAGTCGTCAGTTCTGACAACTGATAACTGACAACTGACAACCTCAGAGACAAAGTGATCTGACGATACGGAACCAACGATAGCCCTCCGTGCTCCCAGACAACACGCATCACTTCTAGCTCAAGAGGGGTTGCACCTCACTCCTCCTGCTCGACAAATTGCGCCGCAATCTGGTCAGTCTTGGCGGCCATGATGAAGTCATTACGGTGCAGCCCTTTGATTTTGTGGGTCCACCAGAACACGGCTACTCGCCCGTATTCGGTCAACAGTGCCGGGTGATGGCCTTCTTCCTCTGCGAGCGCACCGACCTTGTTGGTAAAGGCAAGTGCCTGGACAAAATTCTTGAAGCGGAAGGTCCGTTCGAGGCGGGGAATGCCCTGATGGTCGACGATTTGCCACTCGGCAATCTGGGGCTTGAGCTCGGCCAGTTCCGCATCGGTCACGCGCGGCGAGTCTTTGCGACAGGCGACACACCGCTCCTTGGTGAGGGTTGTCATCACATACCTCCTCGTTTGTCCGCCCGCTCGCGGTTGGTGCCAAAGGTATTCTCCTGCCTATAACAGGCAACGAAGAAAGCCCATCAACACTGATGGGCTTTCTCGTGTGACGCGCCACGCTGCGCGTCCAGGAAAGGAAAGCGTAATCACATCTCACCTATTCATGTACTCCCTTTTACCCCAAATCATCGCCATGGTCGGCGCGCATCTGCAGATACGCCTGCCACGCCGCACTCTCCCCGGCGCTGTTCTCAATGGTTTGAGACTGGAAGGGTTGCTCATGCCAGGCGGCCAAGGCTTGACGACACGTAGCCAGGAGCGCCGGCGTCAAGCCGTAGTCGCGGATATCCGCGCCATGCTCAGCTGTCGCGGTAAATGTCATGCAGACCTGAAGGAGTTGTGTAAAAACCGCACGGATGGCTGTGTCATCCATCGACGTATCCACTATCCAGCAAGGGCGCAAGATGTGGGCGCAACGCCCCTACAGCTTTATTATACGCCGGAAGTCAAGCTCGCAGCAGCTTTGCCGATGATGCGGTTGTCAAGCTCGTTGGTCTCCCCGGTCGGCCAGATACCTTCACCGGCAAAGACCAG
>WNGB01004492.1_pt1 | contig 36041 bp, 34 predicted proteins | sample 5400681 | NCBI WGS metagenome assembly WNGB01 (sample SAMN13153367, study PRJNA577476) | soil metagenome | isolation source: 115 cm soil or saprolite under grassland replicate 2 | place: USA:California | collected 2016-06-15 | reverse complement strand
AAATTTCTGCGTACGTTCCGGATTGGAAAGGACGCTCCCGGCTTTTTCAAGCATTTCGTACGTTCTCTGCGAAATCGGGTCAGTGTTCTTAAGCACGCTTCCAAGCAAACCCAGTTCCAGTGAATTCTTCAGGCGCGCCAGTGATGTTGCGAACGTCGGCATGCCGTCTTCTGATTCCGAAAGAAAACGGCGGCGCACATCGAGCGCACGCGAGGTTGGGTCTTGTGGCCCGTGCGCTGCGGCGCCAGACCGGTTGCCAGCTTGACCTTCAGCCAGCGCGCCGACTGTTCGCACACTTGCAACAGTCAGCCAAAGCAGAAAGAAACCGAAAAACAATCCAAGAATTGCGCCTGCAAAACCGTAAATTAGGTGGAGCAATCCGGATTCTTGTTGGGAAGTTCGCTTGAACAAAATCCCCCCGACACCGCTTACGAGCATGTACGCTGCGACCGCAAGTGTTGCACCGCACAAGATCGACAAAATTGGGTCGGGCATTTTGAAAAAAGGCCGCACCGCCGGAACCAACAAGGCGCCTCCGAGAAACGCAGCCGCGTAAGCAGTACCAAGACCAACAAGACGCATGATTTGACGCATCAAACCCAATCGCCAACCGCGCAGGACTTCGAATAAGATCAAAATGACGCTAAAAGAAATGAACATCACCTGCCAAAGCGGCGACCCAGCCACCGATGGAATCGCGGATTGCGGATTGTCGACACCGAAAGTGTTCGCGTGCTCGCGACCTACGGTCGGAGTTGCGGATAGAATAACGCTCGGCATCGCCAGACTCACCGCTCCGCGATCCGCAGTCCGCGATCCGAAATCTTGATCGCTCGCTGCCGCAAAGCATGGTCACAAAGCACCAGCGCGGCCATTGCTTCTACGATTGGCACTGCCCGGGGAAGAACGCACGGATCATGGCGCCCGCGCGCAGCGAGCCGGGTTTGCCGACGCGCACTAGTTACCGTTTTCTGTTCGTGGCCGATAGTCGCTGTCGGCTTAAACGCGATGCGAAAATAAATCTCCTCCCCATTACTGATGCCGCCCTGCACGCCGCCGGAATTGTTGGTCGCCGCGCGAATCTTTCCTTCGCGCATCTCAAATGGATCGTTATGCTGCGAGCCCCGCATCCGGGTCGCCGCAAAACCAGAACCGATTTCGAATCCTTTTGTTGCCGGTATGCTCAGCATTGCTTTAGCCAGATCGGCCTCGAGCTTGTCGAAAACCGGTTCACCAATTCCCGGCGGAATGCCGCGAACGACGCATTCAATGACGCCGCCAACCGAATCGCCTTCGTTGCGAACTTGCTCAATGAGAGACACCATCCTTTTCACCGCCGTGGCATCCGGGCAGCGAACAATATTCTTCTCGATGTTTTTCGCTTTCACCTCGGAACGATTAATTTTCGCAGCGACATCGTGAATTTGCGCGACGTAGGCGACGATCTCGAATTCCGCATACAGCACCGACAATATTTTTTTTGCAACTGCGCCGGCCGCTACTCGACCAATCGTCTCCCGCGCCGATGCGCGGCCACCGCCTTGCCAGTTTCGAATCCCATACTTGGCTTCATAGGTGAAGTCAGCGTGTGAAGGCCGAAATTTCTCTGCGATCTCCGAGTAGTCCTCTGGCCGCGCGTCTTTGTTGCGCACCAGAACCGCGATCGGCGTGCCCAGTGTTTTGCCCTCAAAGACACCAGAGAGAATTTCGCACTGATCTTCTTCTTTCCGTTGCGTTGTGATCTTGCTTTGGCCCGGACGGCGGCGGTCCAGCTGACGTTGGATTTCCGTCTCGGACAATTCGATGTTCGGTGGGCAACCGTCGATGATCACGCCCACGCCGCCCCCGTGCGATTCGCCGAAAGTCGTGACGCGAAATAGTTGGCCGAAGGTATTGCCCATTGCGTGGCGATTTTAATCTAATCAGCACGCAAGCGCGAGGTGGATCGGCTTCTCCGAAGACGATGTCAATCTCGCGTACGTTTTGCGCTCTTGCGAGCAGGAGCCGCCGAAATCGGTGGCGACCGCGGAGGTACGGGCGAGGACTGCACGATGGAGGTTGTGGTCTGCCCATGGACGAGAAACCGATCCAGTACGCTGTCCAAAGATGCGATTTCCGGTAAATGAACCTTGAGAATGAAGCAATCTTCTCCGGTGATTCGATGGCATTCCACGACCTCGGGAATCTGCTGAGCAAGCGCCGAGACTTTCGGCAGATGTCCCGGAAGCGGCCGGATTCTGACGAACGCGGTGATCTCATGTCCCGCTGCTTTCGGATCCAGTTCGAGACGATAGCCCGCAATCACACCACTCTTTTCTAAACGTCGAACACGCTCCTTGGCCGCCGGATTGGACATCTTAATTTTTCGGGCCAGCTCCGCGATCGACATCCGCGGATTCCGTTGCAAGAGCTTTAGGATTTCAATGTTTTTGTGATCTCGAAGTATTTCTTTAATATTCACTGAATATATCCTTATAATGCATTAAGATATAGCATAATGTAGTCAACTATACCTTACTTTATGCTTGCACGCGTCTTTTAGCGCTCTAACCTTGTTTCTATGATGGACAAAGTCGTCTGGCCGATAAAACCAATGGTGCGCGAACGGGCGCACACGGCGAGACCTGTTCCGCCAGAAGCTTTTTTCATTTGCAGCGCCATTTTTCATTACCTTGGTCCAGCCTTTGCGGTTCTTCTGTTTGCCAAGGTTGATGTATTAGGCGTCGCGTGGCTGCGGATTGCAAGCGCAGCCGTTGTATTCGCTTTTTGGAAACGTCCATGGCGTTTATTCGCTGAACTGGGCGCGGCCGAGAAGCGAATCGTGGTAGCATTAGGTTTCGTGCTGGCCGCCATGAACGTCTGTTTCTATTTGGCGATCAATCGGCTGCCGCTGGGAACGGTGGGAACTATCGAGTTCCTCGGACCAATTGCGCTGGCGGCGTTGGGCGTGCGAACGATGCGCAATCTTGCCGCTCTATTACTCGCGTGCGGCGGCGTGTTCCTGCTGACCAGTGTGCGAATCAGTGGGGAACCGATTGGATACATCTTCGCATTTGCGAATTGTGCGCTGTTTGTTCTCTACATTCTGCTGGGGCATCGGATCGCGGCGAGCGGCGGCCGCGGCGGAGTTGAACGTCTGGCAATGGCAATGGTCATCGCAAGCATCGTGGTCACGCCAATTGGCTTGAGGAGCGCAGCGGGCGCGCTATTGGATCCCAAGATCCTTCTCGCTGGCGCTGGAGTCGGTGTTTGTTCCTCTGTTATCCCGTACATTTGCGATCAATTTGCAATGGCGCGATTATCGAAGGCCACTTTTGCTTTTATGCTGTCGCTGTTGCCTGCCACAGCGTGTCTCGTAGGGATATTAGTTCTGCGACAAGTTCCATCGCTGTCCGAACTAACCGGCGTCGGCGCGGTGATAGCCGGAGTCGCTTTGAAACGAAGCGCGAACGATTAAATAGGAGATGTTAAAGATGAACTATACAAATCTTGGTAAGACGGGGCTCAAGGTATCGCGAATCTGTCTAGGCTGCATGAGTTACGGACTAAAGGATGAGAGAGAGTGGGGTCTGGATGAGGAACAAAGCCGGCCTTTCATTAAACGAGCGCTTGAGCTTGGCATTAACTTTTTTGATACAGCCAACATGTATGGAACTGGCAGGAGCGAAGAAGTCCTGGGCCGGGCGCTACGCGATTTTGCGAAACGGGATGAGGTAGTCATCGCGACGAAAGTCTATTTCCCGATGCGTCCCGATGTGAACGGGCGCGGATTGTCGCGTAAAGCGATCATGACCGAGATCGACCACAGTTTGCACCGGCTGGGGACCGATTATGTCGATCTCTATCAGATCCACCGTTGGGATTACGATACGCCGATTGAAGAAACACTAGAGACCCTCCACGATGTGGTGAAATCAGGAAAGGCGCGTTACATCGGGGCATCGTCGATGTTTGCCTGGCAATTCTGCAAGGCGCTTTACCTGGCCGACGTCCACAATTGGACGCGTTTTGTTTCGATGCAGCCACATTACAATCTGCTAAATCGCGAGGAGGAACGGGAGATGTTACCTCTTTGCCTGGCGGAAGGTATCGGCGTGTTGCCGTGGAGCCCGCTGGCGCGCGGACGTCTTGCTCGCGCATGGGAGACGCAGCCGAGCACTGTGCGCGGCCAAACCGATGAGTACGGCAAAAAACTTTATTCGGAAACTGCAGATTTGGACAAGCAAGTCGTCGATCGCGTCGGAGAACTCGCCAAGGCGCGAGGCATCTCCCATGCGGAGATCGCGCTCGCGTGGTTGCTTCACAAGCCAGCGGTAACCGCCCCAATTGTTGGCGCAACCAAATCTCACCATCTCGAAGAAGCAGTTGCGGCTGTAGACGTGAAACTATCCGACGCGGAAATCGCAGCGCTTGAGGAGCGATACGTGACTCATCCTATTGTCGGATTCGAATGATCAAGATTTTGAGAAAACGTTAACGCGTCGGCGCCACATAACTTTTAACAACATCAAACCAACTAGCGCGATGCTTCCTGATTACATCGACTTCTTAATAAAACGATTTGAGAACCCGGATGAGGTCCGCACTTTTGAGAAAGGACGGTTCGAACTTATCAAGATCGGCGGAATGACGATCGGCCGGGCGACATATGAACCCGGCTGGAAATGGTCGCAGCACGTCGCGCCGGTTGCCGGGACTCCCCTTTGTCAGGTCGAGCACGTTGGCATGGTGATATCCGGGCAAGCTGCGTGTGCCATGGAAGATGGAAGGTCTTACGTTATGAAGCCTGGAGACATCTTTTACATCGGTCCCGGGCATGACAGTTGGGTCGTGGGCGAGCAACCTTATGTTTCGCTCCACTTTCTCGGAGCGGAAAAATACGCGCATGACTGACAGGACCGCTCCTGTTTCCAGATCATCCGCACCGCATTACACATGGGCCAGCGTATGCGACGGATGGCGCCTGATCTGCGCCTTCCACGAAAACGGACCGAATTGACGTGGAATAACGCCGTGGTTGAACCACGCGTTTGTGAGCGCGCGGTTAAATCGCCTTGAGCGCCCCTTTCAAATCGTCGATTAAATCGCGGACATCTTCCACGCCGACCGAAAGCCTGACAAGCGAATCGGTCACGCCAAGTTTTTCGCGCTGCTCCTTTGGAACAGAAGCATGCGTCATGAGCGCCGGGTGATTGATGAGGCTCTCCACGCCGCCCAGACTTTCCGCCAACGCAAAGAGGTGGGTGTTTTCCAGAAAACGCCTGGTGTCCGCAAGATCGCCTTTCAAGACAATCGTTACGATTCCACCGAAGCCGCGCATTTGTTGCCGCGCCAGATCGTGGTGTGGATGCGATTTTAGCCCCGGGTAACGGACCGATTTTACCTTTCGCTGTTCCTCCAACCACCGCGCAATTTCCAGCGCATTTGCGCAATGGCGCTCCATGCGGAGTGTTAGCGTTTTCAAACTCCGCAGCACAAGAAAACTGTCGAACGCGCCAGCAATTCCGCCGACCGAGTTTTGCAGGAACGCGATTTGATCGGCGAGTTCCTTGTTATCGCCGACCACGGCTACTCCGCCTACCAAATCGGAATGACCGTTTAAATACTTTGTCGCGGAATGCACAACGATATCGAATCCGTTCTCAATCGGTCGCTGAATCCACGGCGTTGCAAATGTGTTATCGCAAACCGAGATGAGTTTGCGCTCGCGCGCGATTTTCGCGATCGCTTCGAGGTCGATCAGCTTCAGCAGCGGATTGCTTGGAGTTTCGATCCACACCATGCGGGTGTCTGGCTTGATTGCGCGCTCGAGATCGTTCGCGTCGGTCAGATCGACATACGTAAAATCAAGATTCGCCGAGCGGCGGCGCACCCGGTCGAACAACCTGAATGTGCCACCGTAAAGATCGTCACTAACAACTATATGCGACCCGCTGTCGAGCAGCTCAAGCACAGTCGCCATTGCGGCCAGGCCGGAGGCAAACGCAAATCCCCGTGTGCCGCTTTCCAAATCGGCGATGCATTTTTCGTAAGCCAGCCGAGTCGGATTAATCGAGCGTGAGTAATCGTAGCCCTTGTGCTTCCCGGGGCTTTCCTGCACGTACGTCGATGTTGCATAAATCGGCGTCATTACCGCGCCAGTGGAAGGGTCGGGCTCCTGCCCCGCGTGAATCGCGCGCGTGGCAAATTCGTGCTGCTTTTTCATGTCCAAGCAATCTACGCGTGAATCAGGCGGTTAGCCCTGAGAAAAATCAGAGTCCAATCTGCCCAAGCAGCGGTTCACTGCTTCGGCATGTGCAATCGTAAATACGAGAGCAGGTCGGAACGCGTGACCAACCCGAGGAATTTGTCGTCTTCCATTACGATGGCGACACGGCCGCGATCGAATACATCCAAAAGATCTTTGATCGTCGCTGTCGGCGGCAGCGTTTCCAGTTTGGAACTCATCGCTTTTTTCACCGGATCATTAAAATGCGACGGATCGCGGTGGACTTTCACAAGCACATCAGATTCATCGAGGAGTCCGATGGCACGACCGTGTTGGTCGAGCACGGGAACCTGTGAGACGTCCGCACCGCGCATGCGTTTGAACGCGGTCAGCAGTGTGTCCGTCGGTCCGACGGAGATTACTTCACCGGCTTCATAACGATGTGAGATCAGATCACTCAAATCGCCATGGGGTGCGCGATGAATAAAACCCTGTTCCGCCATCCAGAAATCGTCGTACATCTTGGAAAGGTATTTGTTCCCGGTGTCGACCACGAAGCTGACGACCCGCTTCGGTTTCGTCTGTTTACGGCAGTAATGCAGTGCCCCCGCAACGAGAGTGCCGGTAGAAGACCCGCCAAAGATTCCTTCCTTGCGCAACAGCTCACGCACTGTGGCGAAGCTTTCCGCGTCGTCGACCTCGAATGCTTCCGTCACCAGCGACATGTCGGTGATTTCAGGAATGAAATCCTCGCCAATCCCTTCGACGGCCCAGCTGCCTGCTTCGTTGAGCTTGCCTGACTTAACATATTCGTAAAGCACGGAACCCTTCGGGTCGGCCAAAACCATCTCGATTCCGCGTCGGGGCTTGACGCGATTGAAAAATCGCCCCAGACCAGTCAGCGTCCCACCGGAACCCACGCCCACCACAATTGCGTCGACATCGTGCCGCATTTGTTCCCAAATTTCTGGTCCGGTAGTGCGCTCGTGCGCCAGAGGATTTGCGGGATTACCAAATTGGTTCACGTAGAATGCGCCCGGGATTTCTTCAGCGAGTCGCGCTGCCACATCCTGGTAATATTCAGGATGGCCACGCGTGACGTCTGAACGAGTGATCCGCACTTCAGCGCCGAGCGCTTTGACGTGCGAGATTTTTTCCTGCGACATTTTATCGGGAATTACGAGCAGGACGCGGTAGCCTTTGGCGCCGGCAACCAACGCAAGGCCCAGACCGGTGTTGCCTGCCGTGGCTTCGACAACTGTGCCGCCGGGTCGCAATTTGCCTTCGTCCTCCGCTGCTTCGATCATCGAAAGCGCGATCCGGTCCTTGATCGATCCCCCTGGATTCTGATTCTCAAGTTTGAGAAAAAGCTGACATGGACCGGTGTCGAGCTGTGTGATCTCCACCAGTGGCGTGTCGCCGATTAGTGACAGGATTTGAGGCGGACGTTTGGAACTGGTTTGGGGAACGGTTGGAGTTTCGAGCATTGCGAATTTTTAAGGGGATGCTATTGACGGTTCGCCTTTATGCGACCATTCCGATTTGCTGTCTTCGAGGAATTGTTGGAGCATATCAAAACGGACTTCGCCGTAGTTCAATGCGTAACGGAGATCGCCCCCTTTGTAAATCCAAGTCGTGGGAATCCACGATAGCGGCATCCCGGTGAATTGCTTGATCTTGTTGTCCCCCTTGCGCGGTCCTGGGTCCGCTAGAATCGTGACGTTCGGTTGATCTGCAATTTGGAATTTCTGCAACATCGCACGGCCGTCCTCGCCATTATTCCAAACAGAGACGAAATAAAATTTCACCTGCGGATTGTCTTTAACGGCCTTCAGCCAGCCGCCGCTTCTTAATTCCGCCTGGCAATTGGAACACCACGGCGCCCAAAGATGTACGACGCTGAGATCAGATGATTTGATCGCTTCAAGAACGCTTTGCTCTGCAGGAGACTCAGCGCCGAGCGATGTGGTCGCAAGGAGCGCGGCGAGGGTCAAAAAACGTAATATCGGCATCTTTAGTAAGAATACCGGAGAAACGCCGCGCACTCAAGGTCTGGGAAACCGCAAGAGCGCCCGAGAGTTGACCTGCGCGCGGAAAACGCATACTATGGCGTCCCATTCCGCTGCCGTAGCTGCGCGAAAAGATCGGCGCTCCACTGGAAACGCCGTTTTTGCCTGAAGGAGGCCCACTTAATTTTATGATTCACATGCAGGATGTAATGGCGAAGCCGATGCCGGACTTCCGTGAGGGAAGCATCGTCAAGGGACGGATTTTGGAAGTTCGCCCGCGGGAAGTATTGGTCGATGTGGGATACAAATCCGAGGGCGTTATTCCGTTAGCAGAATTTGATGATGTCGAGTCGCTGGAGGTGGGCGACGAAGTGGATGTGCTCCTGGAGCGTCTTGAGAACGATGAAGGCATGGTTGTTCTCTCAAAAGAAAAAGCCGCTTACCGTCAAAATTGGAACAAGATCGTCGGTGTGTTTCAAGGTGACGGCCTGATCAAAGGCAAAGTGAAGTCGGTCGTAAAAGGCGGTCTGATGGTAAACATCGGCGTTGAGGCATTTTTGCCGGCCTCTCAGATCGACGTTGTTCCGCCAAAGGACTTACAGCAATTCGTTGGTAACACGTACGATTTCAAAATCGTTAAGCTCAATGACGACCGCAAAAACGTCGTGCTCAGCCGGCGTGAAGTGATTGAGAAGGAGCGTAGCGAGAAGCGGCAGAAATTCATGGAAGGCGTGAACGTGGGCAACCGCGTCGTCGGCACCGTGAAAAACATCACCGACTTCGGCGCTTTTATCGATCTCGATGGCATGGATGGCCTGCTGCATGTAACTGACATGACCTGGGGCCGGCTTGGTCATCCCAGCGAGTTGTTGAAAGTCGGGCAACAGTTGGAAGTCGTCGTGCTCGACCTCAACAAGGAAAAAGAGCGCGTGTCGCTCGGCCTCAAGCAAACCCAGAAGAATCCGTGGGACCAGATCGAGGAGCGCTTCCCCGCTGGGCAGCGGATCAAGGGCAAAATCACAAACCTTGTTCCCTACGGAGCGTTTGTTGAGATCGAGGAAGGCGTGGAAGGGCTCATCCATGTCTCCGAGCTTTCGTGGACGAAACGGATTATGCGCCCCTCCGATATTCTCAGCGTCGGGCAGGAAGTGGAAGCTGTTGTGCTCGGGGTGAACAAAGAAGAACAGAAAATTTCATTGGGTCTGCGCCAGCTGGAAACGAATCCGTGGGATGAGATCGAGAAAAAATTCACCATCGGCAGCCGGGTGAAAGGTAAGATTCGCAATATGACTGCATACGGCGCGTTCGTGGAACTGGAAGAAGGCATCGATGGGATGATTCACGTGTCCGATCTGAGCTGGACCCGCAAGATTAATCATCCCAGCGAAGTTTTTAAGAAAAGCGATGAAATCGAAGCCGCCGTGATCGACATCGACAAGGTAAACCAACGGATCAGCCTTGGGATCAAACAACTCACCGAAGACCCGTGGAAGACGATCGATGAGAAGTACAAAATCGGCGATCTGGTGAATGGAAAAGTAACCAAGCTCGCCAGCTTCGGAGCGTTTGTGCAGCTGCAAGACGATATTGACGGTCTCGTGCACATCTCGCAATTGAGCGAAGATCACGTCGCGAAAGTGAAAGATGTCCTGAAAGTCGGTCAGGAAGTCGAAGCGCGCGTCATTAAAGTGGACAAACTTGAGCGGCGCATTGGATTATCGATTAAGGCCGCGAATTACACCGAGGAACAACTGCGCAAGGAAGCCGAAGCGCTCGACATACTCCGTCCAGGCGAAGACATGGTCGGCCTTGAAAAAGCTTTCGCCGCCGCCGAACAAGAAGAATATCGCCCTGGAGAGTCAAAGACGGCCAAAGAACCGAAAGAATCCAAGCGCGAGTCAAAGAAGGATTCCAAGAAGAAATAGATTCCGGGGATCTGTTCGTGTAAGAGAACAGACTCAGGTCTGCGTCATAATCAAAGGCGGCACAGCGCTGCTGGAACTCCAGAACGCAAGCGTGTAGCTGGGACCGAGGGCGGTCAGCTCGACACGACGATTACAACTGACTATAAATCGGCAGGCCATGCCGTTTAATTCTTCTCAATCCAGGCCGCGATTACGGATAATTGCGATTGCTTTAGTATTCGCGATGGCTGGCTGCGGAAACTCAACCATCGCAGGCAAGTGGCGCCTAATGGGAGGATCAAATGCAATGCTATGGGAATTTTCGGCAAACGGCGTCGTCTTAGTCGGAGACGTGCGTGGCAGGTACAAATTCGGTGACCAGGACCGAATCAAAATCGAAACGCCATTCGCGACGACAGTCTACCAAATGAAAATTTCCGGGGACCGGATGACACTGCAAGAGCTCGGCGGTTCCAAGCTCGAGTTCACGAGAATCAGGGAAACGCGCCCCTGATCTGTGTTCCGGTAAAGCCTCAGTGATGTAATCACGGTTAACTCTTTTCGCGCCGTGCTCTCTTGTTCGTAACGCGCGTAGAGGTCTTGTTGTTTTGTAACACGCCCGACGTGTTAGTGCTGATTGGTGGTGTGTGATGAAGCGCCAATGCGCGGCCGAGCTCTTTTTCGTCGGTCAGATCGAGGCGCAATGGAGTAACTGAGACCCAGTTGTGCTCAACCGCCCATCGGTCGGTCCCTTCCTCCGCTCCCTGAAGCGGGATAATAGTGAACCAGAAAATTGGCCGACCCATCGGATCTTTACTGGGGGCCACTTTGCCGTCGTAGTGCCGCACGGACTGGCGCGTCCAACGAATGCCCTTTGGTTTCTCTGGTAAATTCACGTTTACCAGATCCATTGTTTTTTCTTCGAGCAGCATCTCGATCACCTTTGCGACGTACGGTTCAAGCTTCGCGAAATCTGGGTCTTTGTTTTCGCTTACCGATGTGCTGAACGCGATGGCACGCACTCCGAGCAGCGCAGCTTGTTTTGCGGCGGCCAGCGTGCCGGAATGCCAGCAGGAATTGCCGAGGTTCAAACCGAGATTGATTCCCGAAAGAACAAGATCGATATGCTGCCAATGATGCGTTCCGAGTGCAACACAATCAGCTGGAGTACCGTTCACGCGATAAGCCTCGAAGTCGCCCAGGCGAATCCGTTTGTACCGAAGCGGCCGTGAGGAAGTAATAGCGTGACCCATCGAAGATTGTTCGACGTCGGGCGCGACGATGCGCACTTCGCCAAAACGCGACGCGACTTTCGCGAGGGCAACAATGCCCGGGCTGTAAATGCCATCGTCGTTCGAAATAAGGATTCGCATCTTCTTTATCATTAAACGTTTGCCAGATTGTTTTTGGCCGAATAATCCCGTATTTACCGATTACGAGACTGGATGCGAATCACGTTAATACACAATCCTAAAGCTGGCGACGCCAGACACGGTAAGGAGCAATTGATGGCGGCGCTAGCTGAAGCCGGGCATCACGCCACTTATCAATCCACGAAAGAACCTGGCTTCAAAAAAGCGCTCAAGCAGCCGGCCGATCTTGTGCTTGCCGCCGGCGGTGACGGGACGATTGGAAAGGTTGCATTCCGCCTTATCGATAGCGGCATTCCGTTGAGTGTTCTTCCTCTAGGCACAGCGAATAATCTCGCGCGAGCCCTCGGGTTCGTCGCTTCTCCCGAGGAAATTATCGCGAGGCTCGAAGGCGGAAGGAAACGGGTTTTTGACGTAGGACTTGCTACTGGTCCGTGGGGCGATCGATATTTTTTTGAAGGCGCCGGCGGCGGCTTGCTTGCGGATTACGTCCGGGCCGCAAAGAAAGCGGAGAAACAGAACGGGAAGGCTGAAAAGCTTTCCAAGGAACAACAGATGGCGCGCCATGGAGCACTGTTACGCCGGATGCTGCACGACTATCCGGTACGTCAATGGAAGATCGAGATCGACGGAAAGGATATTTCCGGCCACTATATTCTTTGGGAAGCAATGAACATTCGTTCGGTCGGTCCCGCGCTCCATTTAGCGCCGCGCGCCGCAACCCGGGATGGGCGATTCGATTTTGTTTGCGCGCGCGCGGCCGATCGCGCTCTCTTAATGGAACATTTCGATGCGCGCGTAGCCGGTAAGAAAAGCAAGTCTCCGCTACCGACGCGAAGATTCCGCGAATTGCGGATCGTTTGGAAGGGATCGACGATTCATTTGGACGACGAACTTTGGCGGGACAAGAAAAGGAACAAGAAGTCATCTGACGAAATCAAGATCACGGTAAAACCGTCGGCGCTAATCATTCTGCATCCAGCTGCGACGATCAAAACGTAGGTCGCGAATCAGAATTCTGCGCTGCCAGGCGTGCGCGCGAACGGGATCACGTCGCGGATGTTCGGCACACCGGTAACGAACATCAGCATTCGCTCGAAGCCGAGCCCAAAACCGGAGTGTGGCACGGAGCCGTAACGCCGCAGATCGAGATACCATTTGTAATCAGCAGGATCCATGTTGTGACGACGCATGTTCTGCTCCAGTACCTCGAGCCGCTCTTCACGCTGGCTCCCCCCGACGATTTCGCCGATCCCCGGCACGAGCAAATCCATTGCAGTCACCGTCTTTCCGTCATCGTTCACACGCATGTAAAACGGTTTGATTTCCTTTGGATAATTGAAGACCGTGACCGGACACTGAAAGTGCTTCTCGGTTAGCCAGCGTTCATGTTCCGATTGCAGATTCAATCCGTAGTCAATCGGGAACTCGAATTTCTCTCCGCTCTTTTTTAGCAGTTCGACAGCTTCAGCATAAGTGATCCGTTGAAATGGGCGGTCGACGACGAAATCAAGTCGCGCAAGCAACTCCTTGTCCACGAACTTGCCGAAAAGCTCCATCTCATCGGGGCAATGTTTGCGCGCGTCTGCGACTAGATACTTAACAAACTCCTCCGCGAGGTTCATGTTGCCCTTCAGATCGCAAAACGCCATTTCCGGCTCAATCATCCAGAACTCGCTTGCGTGCCTGGATGTGTTGGAGTTCTCAGCGCGAAAAGTCGGTCCAAAGGTGTAAACCTTGGATAACGCCAGCGCGAATGCCTCCGCTTCGAGCTGGCCGCTTACGGTCAGATACGTCGGCCGTGCGAAAAAGTCTTTCGTATAATCGATCTTGCCATCGGCCGTTCGCGGTATTTTCTCGGCGTCGAGCGTTGTGACGCGAAATAGTTCTCCAGCTCCTTCGCAATCGCTGCCGGTGATAATTGGCGTGTGTACATAGATAAAACCGCGCTCCTGGAAAAACTGGTGAACTGCAAACGCGAGTCTGCTCCGCACGCGAAAGACGCTGCTGAAAAGATTTGATCGGGGACGGAGATGAGCGATTTCGCGCAGAAATTCAGGCGTGTGCCCCTTCTTTTGGAGGGGGTAAGAATCGTCAGTAGCTCCAATTAGCTCGATTTTGTCCGCCACCAGTTCCCATTTTTGCCCTTTACCCTGCGACGGGACCAATGCGCCATTCACGCTAATTGACGCTCCAGTTGTGAGCCGTTGAACCGCGGGGTAATTCGGCAACGTGTTCTTCGCGATAATCTGAAGATTGCGCAGCGTGGAGCCGTCGTTCAGCTCGATGAATGAGAAATCTTTGGAATCGCGGCGCGTCCGCACCCAGCCCTGCACTTGAAGCGAATCGATCGGTGCAGTGCTTTGCAGTGTGTCTTTGATCGAAGTTGGAGAAAGAGGCTTATCCATACATCTTGAAGCAGACGATCAACGTTCAATACTCAACCCGCCTTCGCAAGGGCTTCGGCGCGGCAGGCATTCGACTTTCAACGCCTTTGCCCATTGATCAGCTTTTGAAACTGCGGATCGTCGCGCAGTGGATCCCAGACCGGGTCGATGCGCAACAGTGCTGGGGTCAATGGAGCGAACGACAGCCAGCTAAAGTAATGGGCATCGAGAAGTTTGGGCAGTCGGGCTATTGCACTAGCTGTTTCACCGGTTTGCGCTTCGACGATCGCGAGCGCTTCCTCGGCGGCAGGAGCGTAGTAGGTGTCATCACCTTCTAATTCGACGGCACGATTTGCTCCGCGAAGCGCATTTGGTTTGTCGCAACTCCAGCATACATCTGCGCAATCGTGGCGTGGATAGCACCCTGCGGCCCGCCGCTTTTCTGAATGGTCGCTAACAAGAAGTCGCGTCCTTGCGCAAAAGTGGACCGGGCCCCCTTCAAGTCACCTGTGAGCTTCTGAGCCATCCCGAGCAGCCAGTAGTACCCGTCCTGGTTTATCGCGGTTGATGGAGCGCGCTCGGCTAGGAGCGGCCGTAGCCTCGAGATCATCTCGGCATAATTGCGTTCCAACATCAGTTGGCGCAGCTGCAAAGGATAAGCACGCGCGGTCCAGGGATGCGTAGAATTCTCACCAAACAGCTGATGGGCGCGCTCCAAATCGCCTTCCGCCTGGTATGTAATAGCTTTGAACGCCATCAACTCCCGGTCGTTGGGAGTGATCATGAGCGCGTTATCCGCTGCTACACGCGCTTCGGCGAACCGTCGCAACGCAGCGAAGGTTTCCCCTTGCTGGAAAAACAAGCTGGCGTTCCGCGGATCGAGTCGAAGGGCTTCGGTTTGCAAGGCCAGCGCATTGTCTGGTTGTCCCTGACTACGATGTACGATGCTAAGCGCGAAAAGAACATCCGAATCGTTAGGCAGACGTTGCCGGGCCTTCTCGAAGGCGGCGCGTGCCAGTGCACGATTGCGTTCGCAATATAAGTGATAGTAACCCGAGGCCAGCCAACTCTCGCCCAAATCGGGCTGTAGACGGACGGCTGTTTCGACGGCATTGCGCGCCGCGTCGAGCCGCGCCGGATGAATGTCAGTATCCTGAAAGTAAAAATTAGCCTCCACTCTCCCCAACCTGGCCCAAGCCAGCGCAAACGTAGGATCAAGCTTCACTGCCAATTCGAGATATCTTTTGGCTTCCAGCAAATCAGCAGGTAACTCAGTTCGGCGATCGAACTCTATGCCGTGGAGATAAGCGTCGTAGGCGTCTAAGTTACCGGTCGGTTTGCTCGCTAGCGCTCGCTGCTCACTGCCGGTCAGGGCCGCTTGCAACTTATCCGCAATTGCGGCTGCAACTTCACTTTCGACTGCGAATATGTCGGTCAACCTGCGATCATAGGTCTCCGCCCAGAGATGCGAATCGTTAGTCGCTCTGATCAATTGCACATTGACGCGCACTTGATCGTTCGTTTTCTGGACACTGCCTTCCAGTAGGTTGGCAACACCGAGTTCTTTCGCGATCTGAGCGAGACTTAGAGATGTGTTCTTATAACGCTGTGTTGACGTGCGCGAGATCACCTTCAGATCTCCAATCTTGGAAAGACGAGTCAGAATCTCATCTTGAACGCCGTCCGCGAAATAAGCGTTGGATTTGTCTTCACTGCGATTCTCAAAGGGCAAAACCGCAATCGATTTGCTCTCTTTCAGTTGAGTCGGTGAGTAGTTCTCAGAGGTGCCAAGGACCTTCGCGAGCAAACGCTCGAATCGCGGATGGCCGCGCAAGGGATCGAGGAGTGGCTCGACTTTGATGCCGACGATCCCGGGATCGACACGTTCGCGATAGGCGCGCTCGAGTTCGTCGATCGCCCTTTCCTTGTCCCCCAGGCCGAGGTGGACCAGCGCAAATGTAAAAGGTCCGACGTGTCGATGTGCGGCTAGCTGCTCGAGTTGGGTGAGAAGATCACGCGCTTTCTCTTGTTGACCGTCTTTCGCATATCCTTGCGCCAGCAACGCCGTGACGATGGGATCGTCGGTCACCTCAGCTGCTTTCTGGTATTCGGCGATCGCTTCGGTCAGCTGTCCTTTCATCTGGAGGCATTCGCCCAGGGTCCAGCGCGCGTAATAAAAACGCGAATCCATGGCGAGCGTTTTCCGCAATTGCTCGATCGCGTCGTCGTAACGCCGCGCCAGCATGAAGTCCTGTCCGAGGTCGGCATTGATAATGAGGGAGAGCGGATCGAGTTCCACCGCGCGATTTCCTTCTGCAATCGCGCGATCGAATTCGCCGATCATGGAAAGATTCACATTGCCGAATTGATGATGGGCGGTGGCGTAATTCGGGTTCAATTCGATTGCCCGTTCGAACTCAGTTCTGGATTGGGCGAAATCAAAGTCATAAAGGGCGAGCAGGAGACCGAGGGAGTTGTGCGCTTCCGGCAGGTCGTCTTCCAGTTCGAGCGCTTTCCGGGCGGCGGCCTTCGCCTGGGGCACGGTCTCTTGCGGGTCCTCACCGCCGTAGAGCGCGAGAAGCGCATAAGCATCGGCCAGCCCAGCGTAGGCGAGTGCGTAATTCGCATCTTTTCCGATCGCGCCTTTGAAATATTCGATCGCGGTTCGCAGATCCGGTCCGGTGCGCTTATTCGAAAAGAATGTGCCTTTGAGATGGAGTTGGTGCGCCTCAGCGTTCTCCGTCGGCCGAGTGGCGATCGCGTGCTGTTCGAAGCCGGTGAGTTTTGCTTGCAGGGTGTCGGCGATAGCTTTGGCAATCTCGCTTTCCACAACGAAGACGTCCGTCAATTTGCGATCGTATTTTTCTGCCCAGAGATTTGAATCATTCCCGGCATTGATCAGTTGGACATTCACGCGTATCCGGCCGTCCGCCTTCTGAACAGTGCCTTCCAAAATATTTGCCACCCCGAGTTGTTTTGCGATTTTCGGCAGGTTCTCCGGCGCGCTTTTGAACCGTTGCGTCGAGGTCCGCGAAATGACTTTGAGATCACGGATCTTGGAGAGTCGGGTCAGAATTTCCTCCTGAATCCCATCGCAAAAGTATTCCTGATCATGCGTCTGGCTGAGATCGGAAAACGGTAACACTGCGACGGATTTTTCACTGGGTGATTGCGCCGGAGCGAGGAAGTAATGGGAGTAGGCAAACGCCGCCGCGGCCAGGGTTGCGGCCGCCAATGCGAGTAACGCGCCTCGCTTGTGACGCTTGATCTTACGGATGATAGGTCCGGTACGGGCTTTGGTCTGCACCGAGGTGCCTTCCTCTTTCAGCTCCGCCTTTAAATCGTGGAGGTCTGCAAGCATCTCCTTGATCGTCTGGTAACGCTCATCCTTGTTTTTGCGCAAAGCCTTTTGCACGATGGATTGGAGTTTGACCGAAACATTGGACAAAACACCGGGTAAGGGTGGCGGCTCCGTCTTCAGAATGGAGGCGATGCAGTCACTCGGCGTCGCGCCCGAGAACGGCGGGTTCCCTCCAACCATCTCATAGAGCACTACTCCCAGGCTCCAAATGTCCGTGCGCGCGTCCGCCGTCTGCCCGCGCGTCTGCTCGGGAGACATGTATTGTGCCGTGCCTACCACCAAGCCGGGCTGCGTTTGCAGTGATGTCGCCGTTCCTACGGCATGATTGTCTGAGGCTGGGTGTTGCTCGGTGAGTTTGGCAATCCCGAAGTCGAGCACCTTCGCGTAGCCGTCCGGTCGCAGCATGATGTTCTCCGGTTTGATGTCGCGATGCACGACGCCGGTCTCGTGCGCGGCGGCCAGCGCCGAGGCCACTTGTACGGCAATTTCCAGGGCGTGGTGCAGATTCATTCGCCCACGCGCCAGCGAAGCGCGCAGCGTCATCCCTTCTATGAACTCGGTCGCGATGAAGTGGCGGTTTCCCTCCGCGCCGATCTCGTAAACAGTCAGAATGTTCGGATGATTCAAGACCGAGGCAGCGCGCGCCTCGGTTTTAAACCGGCTGAGCTGCGTCTCGTCCGCCGTCAAATGCTCCGGGAGAAGCTTAAGCGCAATCTTGCGTCCGAGCCGCTCATCTCGCGCGAGATAGACTTCGCCCATCCCGCCCACACCGAGCAACAATTCGATCCGATAGTGACCGATCGATTGACCGACTAAATCGCTCGTCGGCTCGTCAATCAAAAGTTCGGGGGCGATGGCAAAGGCCGGTGACTCGATAAAATTACCGGATCGCTCATGAGACTTGACCATCGCCTCAACTTGTTTGCGCAAGCTCTCATCGCCGTGGCACTCTTCGCCGAGAAACGAGGCGCGCTCGTCCGGTGGACGCGCGATGGTTGCATGATAGATGTCAGTGATTCGACCCCAGCGCCCAGGATCCATTAACATTCTTCTCCGCCCAGAGCGGCGTAAAGCCATGCTTTCGCTGCGCTCCAGTCTCGCATCACCGTGTTGGGATGTATCTTCAACACCTCCGCGATCTCCTCGTTACTCAGGCCGCCGAAATAGCGCATCTCGACGATCTTGCTCATGCGCGGATCGAAGGCGGCGAGATTTTCCAGCGCCTCATCCAGCGCGAGCAATTCCGCCGCCCGCGTCTCCGTTATAAGCGCTGTTTCGTCCAGCGTCACCTTCTGCGCTGCGCCGCCGCGTTTCAGCGCATGGCGCTGGCGCGCGTGATCAACCATGATGCGTCGCATCAGTTGCGCGGCGACGGCGAAAAAGTGTGGCCGGTTTTGCCAGCGCGGATGTGTCTTGTCCACAAACTGAAGATACGCCTCGTTGACGAGCGCGGTCGTTTGCAAGGTGTGCCCTTCTCCTTCGCGGCTCATATAATAGTGAGCCAGGCGATGCAGTTCGGGCTGCACCAGCGGAATCAGCTTATCGAGCGCGGCCGTGTCTCCGCTGCTCCAGTCCACCAGAAGCTGCGTGACCTTTTGTTGCGTTGATGAGGCCGCCGCCATACGCACACCATTTTAATGCGACGGATCGTGACGGTCGAGAACGCATTATTTTAACGCTTCAGCGGCTCCTTGCTAGCCGTGCACTGCATGCACAGGAAATTTTCCTGCCGAAATGGTGGGTTTGGGCCGCGGCTTCCGCTTTACGAGGTAGAAGCACATGCATGCCGGCGCGAAAAAACAGGCGCACCGCATGGAGGTCACAACTTCGAAAGGAAAAATTATGAAAACACGAACCTCATTAATCCTCAGCACGTTCATCCTGGCGTTCCTTACTCTCGGCGCGATGCAGGCGCAGGCGATCATTATTATCAACAGTCGCCCCGTCGGCATTACTTTGGGCCAGACCGCACGTCTCACCTTCGCCGGCATCGGCGAAACACGCGGTTTCATCGTAAACTGGCGGTTCATCGACGCCGACGGCGTAACAGTCGCTCAGTCGGAGCGACCGCTCACCGTCCCACTCGGCCAGATGATCTCGGTTGACCTCGATCGGGACGCGCTCGGTCGGACTGACCCTCGAGTCCAGATTCGGGTCGAGGTCGAGGTGCTTACCCCTGGCAATCCCGACAAGAACCTCTTCACCAGTCTCGAGGTGTTCGACAACGACACCGGCAAAACAACGGTTTTTGTTATCGCCATCATATAATTCGGCGATAGACACGGCGTGTTGCTTCAAACCACACGCCGCTTCTCACTGATGCGAGCGACTCCAAAACTTTCGTCGTCGATCTTGTTGAGTGACTTGGCCCGTTGGGCATCCCCGGATCGACAACCCTCGCTCGGAACCTCTATGTCACATTGCTTTCGCAGGCTCCTTTCTTTGGGACGGCTGTTGTTTAAGAAATATCTCGCCAGTGGTGGTGGGTTCTAAGCCGGATTTTCGCTTTAGAAGGTAGAAGCACATTTATGCCGGCGCGAAAAAAACAGACGGGCCGGACAAATGTCACAACCTCGAAAAAATTATGAAAACACGAATCTCATTAATCCTCAGCACGTTCATCCTGGCGTTCCTCACCTTCGGCGCAATGCAAGCGCAAGCATTCATCATCGATTGGCGTCCCGTAGGCATCACCTTTGGCCAGACCGCCCGGGTCAACCTCGTAAATACGTCGGACCGCGCCATTATCATCATCGGGGGAAAGTTTTTCGACAGCGATGGCGACACCCTCGCTGAGTTCGGCCGTCAGGTCATCGAGCCAGGCAAGATCATGTCCTTTGACCTCAATGCTGATGATATTATTCGGGAGAGCAACCGTATCCAGATCCGGGGCGTCATCGAAAGCCCGGAACCGCATCTCAGAGGGGCTGCGATCAGCGTGGAGGTGTTCAATAACGCGGATGGCAAGACGACAGTCTTTGTCTGGAATCCTGGCGACTGACCGCTTTTTTGCATGGACCGGTCTTACAAGAATATTTTGCGCAGTGGTGAGTTCCAAGCGGGATTTCCGCCTTAGGAGATAGAAACACCTTTATGCCGACGCGAAAAAACAGACGCGCCGGACAGATGTCACAACCAGGAAAGAAAAAACATTATGAAAACAATTAATCCGAGCAAAAGTTTCCTCAACTACTCGTCTTCGCGACGCGGCTCAATTTTCATCCCGCTCGGGCTTGTCGCATTGTTGGCCGTTTCGTCGATATCTCGAGCGGTTACGCCGGCCCCTGACGGCGGTTATCCCGGAGGCAACACGGCAGAGGGGCAAAACGCCCTTTTGAACCTCACTACCGGCACATACAATACTGCCATTGGTTGGTTTTCGCTCGAGAGCAACACTATCGGCAACTTCAACACAGCGATTGGCGCTGGGGCGCTTCTAGTCAACGCATCAGATGAAAATACAGCCACTGGCACCGGGGCGCTTTTAAGCAATACCACTGGCCTTCAAAACACGGCCAACGGAGCGTTCGCGCTTTTTAGCAATACAGAAGGTAGCTTTAACACGGCCACCGGAGATCAAGCTCTCTTTAGCAATACCACCGGCACTGTCAACACTGCCATTGGTGCCGGTGCGCTCACTAACAACACCACCGGCCACCACAACACGGCCATTGGCGGCGATTTTGTGCTCTTTAGCAACACCACCGGCACCTACAATACGGCCGTCGGTGTTGATGCGCTCGCGTCCAACACCACTGCCGACGCAAATACGGCCAATGGAGCGTTCGCCCTATTTAGCAATACCACCGGCTCCGGAAACACCGCCATCGGCACTTCTGCACTCCAGGACAACACCACTGGCGGCACCAATACGGCCATCGGCACTAGTGCTCTCAATAGCAACACAGAAGGCGAAGCCAACACCGCCACGGGAGCAGGTGGCCCTCGGTTTTCAAGCGCTCTTGAATAACACCACCGGCTTCTTCAACACGGCCATTGGTCGTTTTGCGCTCGGCAGCAGTACCGGCACTGGCAACACCGCCTTGGGGCTTAGTGCCGGCTCTAGTCTCACCACGGGAAATAACAATATTGATATCAACAACACTGGTGCTCCTGGTGAGTTCGAGACCATCCGCATCGGCGCATCACAGACGAGAACCTTTATCGCTGGCATTAATGGCGTACCAGTTACAGGCACGGGAGTTGTTGTGAGCCTAGGCGGTCAACTTGGCGTGGCCCCCTCCTCGCAGCGGTTCAAGGATGAGCTTAAGCCGATGGATAAGGCGAGCGAAGCGATCCTCGCGCTCAAACCAGTCACATTTCGTTACAAGCAGGAGATTGATCCAGAGGGCATCCCACAGTTCGGACTCGTGGCCGAGGACGTGGAAAAGGTCAACCCCGATTTGGTGGTGCGCGATGAAAACGGCGAGATCTACACTGTGCGCTACGATGCCGTAAACGCGATGTTGCTCAACGAGTTCCTCAAAGAGCACCGCGAGGTTGAGCACCATAAAGCGATCATTGCGGATCTAAGATCAGCCATGGCGCAGCAGCGAAAGGACTTCGAGACGACCAAGACGCAGCAGCAGAACCAACTTCAAGCTCTGACTGCAAGTTTGAAGGAGCAGGCAGCACAAATCCAAAAGGTGAGCGCCCAGATTGAAGTGAGTAAGCCTGCGCTGCGAACAGTCGCTAAAAATCAATAAGCTCTGGAGGTGCAAAAGAGAACGACGTTTTTAGAGTCTGCGCTCCTTTGGATTCTTGATGTTTAACCTCAACGTCGCACGTCAAGAAAGTTCGCGATCGCGATGACGCGTTCGGTCCGAGCCGGACTGGCATTGCACGCGAGACGCGTGCGCTACCCAAGAACGCAGAGATCGCGGCACAAGGTCGACATCTTCAACCAAGCGGGAGCCAATTCCCCGGTTGGGGCGGCGGTTTGGCGCCGTTGAGCGACAGGTACGTGTATTCCTGTAAAAGGCGCTCGTAATCATCCAGAAGTCTCATCGCGTCGTTGGGCTTAAGGCGATCGGTTTTGATGGCGTCGTCAACCTGTGTCTTGAGCAGCCGCATCAACTCGACTTTGTCCCACTGCACCATGGCAAGAACTTCGCCGATCGTGCTGCCACCGATCACTTCTTCGATGTACCAGCCGGACTCCTCATCGGGATCGAGAAAAATATGCACCTCGGTTACTCGGCCAAATAAATTGTGCAGGTCACCCATGATGTCCTGATACGCGCCGACCATGAAGACGCCGAGGTAATACATTTCGCCCGGCACAATGCGATGCAGCGGGATCGTATCACGCACATCCTGTAAGTCGGTGAACTTCGAGACCTTTCCGTCGGAATCGCACGTGATGTCGACAATCATTCCGTGGCGATCGGGCGGCGTGTTAAGCCGATGGATCGGCATGATCGGAAACAATTGACCGAGCGCCCAGTGATCGAGCAGGGATTGGAACACCGAGAAATTGCAGATGTACTGGTCGCCCAAGGTCGTTTCGAGCTGCTTGACTTCTTCGGGAATGAAACGCAAGCCGCGATGCATGTTCACGATCTGCTGTGCCAGCTGCCAGTAGATGGTGTCGATCTTTGCTTTTGATTCGAGATCGAGCAGACCAAATTCGAATGTCTGTTGCGCTTCCTCCTTGATCTGCTGGATGTCGTGCAGGCTCTCGAGACGGTTGCCACGTTTAAGCCGCTGCTTCACATCGAGGATGTCGCCGACCAGCTTGTGGTCCTTCTCGCTTGCAGTCACTCGCAGCTTCGGCGCCGTTTTCTCGATGGAACTGAACGCTTCCATCACCAGCACGGAATGATGCGCGACGATCGCGCGGCCGCCTTCACTCACGATGGCCGGATGCGGGACGCCTTCGGAATCGCAAACGTCCATGATGTTCCACACGACGTCGTTGGCATATTCCTGGAGCGAATAATTTGCGGAGCTATCGAAATCGCTGCGCGAACCGTCGTAATCCACGCCAAGCCCGCCGCCGACATCCAGATATCCAAGCTCGTGCCCAAGCTTCGCAATCTTGGCGTAATAACGGGCCGCTTCGCGAACCGCGCGCTTAATGATTGAAATATCCGGCACCTGCGAACCAACGTGGAAGTGAATGAGTTTGAGGCAATGCGCTAGGCCTGAGGCCTTCAGCATTTCGCTCGCGGCAACGAGACCTGTTGTATCGAGACCGAACTTCGCGTTCTCGCCGCCACTCGGCGCCCATTTTCCCGCGCCTTTGCTGTAAAGACGCACCCGAATTCCGATGTGCGGTTCCACGCCGACTTCCTTTGCTGCGCGGATTGTTTGCTCCAGCTCTTCGAGTTTCTCGGCAACGATGACTACCTTTTTACTGAGCTTGCAACCGAGCAGCGCGATGCGGATAAACGCTGCGTCTTTGTAGCCATTGCAAATAATGAGACTCTCGGGATCCTGGTGCATCGCCAGCGCGGCGACCAGTTCCGGCTTACTTCCGGCTTCGAGACCAAAATGAAATTGCTGACCGGCATCGACAATTTCTTCAATGACTTCGCGCAACTGATTAACCTTGATCGGAAAAACACCGCGATACTCATTCTTATAACCGAACTCGGTTATCGCCTCTTGAAATGCGCGGTTTACCGATTCGACACGATGCCGGAGCAAATCCTGAAATCGGATGACCAGCGGGAAACTCAAACCGCGATTGCGCGCTTCATTTACCACTTCCAGGATGTCGATCGCGCCGCCGTTTTCCTGCAGAGGTCGGACCACCACGTTCCCGGTTGGGTTGACGGTGAAATAACCGCCGCCCCAGCCATCGACATTGTAGGTGGCGATCGCTGCGTCAACGTCCCACTCGTTTTTCATTTGATCAGATCGCGCGGCGAATAACTGCCGCAAAACGGATATTCAGTCAGGGTGTTTAACATGCAAGCCTCCACAATCAAAATTTTCATTCGACTCAGACGTCGCACGTTTCATGGGAGAGAACGGCGACGCATGCGGCGCACACCGCTTGTTTTTCGCTTCCCTGCGGATAACGTTCGCTCGTGAACAAGACGGTGATCGAAGTCCAGGTGCGGGCGGTTTTGCCGACAAGCGGCGGGTGTGCGGTTTTTCTCGGCAATAACGACAAGGTGTTCATCATTTATGTCGATCAAACGGTGGGCAGCGCGATCACGATGTTCATGCGTCAGATTACCAAGGAGCGTCCTCTAACCCACGATCTGATGGCGCATTTGCTGACTGCTCTGGGCGCAAAGGTCGAGCGCGTCATCATTAACGATCTGAAAAATGCCACCTACTACGCGCGAGTGATTATTCGGGTCCAAAACGAATTGCATCAAAAAAAGATCATCGAGCTCGACGGGCGGCCGAGTGATTGCATCGCAATGGCCACTCAACAGAAGGCACCCATTTACGTGAGTCAGGATGTCTGGGATGAAGTGGACGATATGAGCGATGTCTTGCGCAAGATGGAAGAAGAAGGGCTAAAAACGGATCCCGAGGCAGAAGAATAGACGGTGTAGTGGCGGCTGTCTTCAGCCGCAAATCGAGCGATCCTGCGCGTGAGGACACGCGCCGCTACAGCTTCAGCCGAGCAAATCACCGTAGCGTTTATCCGCTAATTCCAGGCAGCGCTCCAGAATCTCTGACGCAGTATTGAGCTTCAGCGTTTCCGCGACCAGCTCGCGGCATTCGGGAATCGTCAGACTTTGCACCGCGCGTTTAACTCGCGGAACCAGCGTCGCGCCCGCGCTCAGCTCGTCCATGCCGAGACCCAGCAACAGCGGGATGAGCGCCACATCTCCAGCCATTTCTCCGCAAACTCCCACCCAGATGTTGTTGGCATGCGCCGCCTCCGCGATCATTTTGAGCAAACGCAGTACCGCCGGGTGGGTCGGCTCGTAAAGGTGCGCGAGCTTTTCGTTTACTCGATCGACTGCAAGCGCGTACTGGATCAGATCGTTTGTTCCAATACTGAAAAAATCGACCTCGGGTGCGAGCACGTCGGCACAGATGGCTGCGCTCGGGATCTCGATCATCGCGCCAACATCGATCTTTTCCGCAAGAGGAACGCCCGACCGGCGCAGTTCTTCTCTGCACTCGGCGAGCACGGCCTTGGCACGGCGCAATTCGTCCAATCCCGAGATCATGGGAAACATGATTTTTATGTTGCCAGCGGCGCTGGCACGGAGAATAGCGCGCAACTGCGTTTTAAAGATGTCTACGTTCTCCAGGCAAAGACGGATTGCGCGCCAGCCAAGGAAAGGGTTTAACTCATCGGCGATATCTACCGTGCCCGGAGCGAGTTTGTCGCCGCCAAGGTCAAACGTTCGGATAATCAGCGGATCGGGCCGCACGCGCTCCGCTACTTTTCGATACGTTTCGAATTGTTCCTGCTCCGTTGGCAGCGTACTGCGATTTAAATAAAGAAACTCCGTGCGATAAAGTCCAATGCCCTCCGCACCATTGGCTGCGACGGCTCCAACGTCTTCCGGAAGTTCGATATTTGCCGAGAGCACAATGTGACGGCCATCGCGCGTGGTCGATCTTGTGGTGCGCAGTTCTTTCAGTCGTGCCGTAACCTTGGCTCTCCTTGATTCAATCTCTGCATAGTGCGCGATTGTTTCTGGCGCCGGATCAACAATTAGCAGGCCATCGCTTCCATCAACGAGCACGTGTTGACCTGTCTCGAGCTTTGTAGTGATATCGTGCAATCCGACTACCGCCGGGATATTGAGCGAACGCGCTAGAATCGCGGCGTGCGACGTGCGGCTACCGAGGTCTGTCGCGACTCCAAGCACGTTTGCCCGGTTAATGCTGGCCGTATCCGAAGGAGTTAGATTGTGCGCAACAAGAATGTGCTGCTCGCTCAGGGCGAGGAATGTCTTGGGAGCCTTGCCCTGCAGGTTGCGAATCACTCGCTTTGTCACGTCCTGAATGTCCAGCGCACGCTCTCGCAAATAGGGATCGTCGATCTTGTTCAGTGTCTCGGCGTAACGGGTGGCGACTTCCTGAAAGACCCATTCCACATTGCAAAGATCGGTTTCCAGTTTCCTCAGTACTTCGTCGATCAACGTGCGATCCTCGACGACGAGCAGATGGGCGTCGAAAATGGCCGCGTCTTTCGCGCCGATGGATTCTGCAATGCGCTGCTGCATTTCCAAAATCTGCATGCGCGTTTGAATTAGCGCCGTCTCAAACCGCCCTATTTCGTCTGGGATCTGAGAGGGCGCGATGCGGTAACGTACGACGTCATCCAAGTCATCGCGCACGACGTGAATCTTGCCACAGGCCATTCCCGGAGAGACGCCTACTCCTTCAAATCGGATTTCCTGACGCGCGCTGTCGCTCATGCACCTGCCAGAGTAAAGCAGATGTCAAACAATGCGAGTTCCGCGTGGCCCACCAAAGGTCGCATAGATCCCATGGATTGCATGAGACAAATGGGACGAATCACTCCTCGTTAAAACCCGCCTTGACCAACGCCTCGATTTCTTCCATCGCCTTGTCGGAGTCGGGGCCTTCACAACGGATGTGCAACTTTGAACCTTGGCCAGCGGCAAGCATCATCAGGCCCATGATGCTTTTGCCGTTTACCTCTTCGCCTTCCTTCGAGACCCAGATTTCCGAGCGGTAACGACTCGCAATCCTCACGAACATGGCCGCCGGTCGCGCGTGGAGTCCCAGCCGATTGGGGATCGGGAGATCTTTTTCAATCTTCCGAACGCGTTCTGCGCGACCCGCTTTTCTATACAGCAAGCCCATTACACAGTTTCCTTCCGCTCCATCAAACTGAGCAATCTGGCGTTGAAATCGACTGCACTGTTCTGACCCAAGCCCTTCAATTTTTCATCCATCGCCGCGACCTCAATCAACCGCGCCATGTCGCGGCCGGGCCTTACTGGAATGGTCACATGCGGCACCTGAAGGCCAAGGATTTCATAAAATTCCCGATCCAACCCGATTCGGTCGACTTCTTCCACATCTTGCCAATCCTTCAGCGTGACTACGAGGTCGAGACGCTTCTCGATTCGAATGCTGCCAATGCCGAAAACCTTCGCCACATCAATAATGCCAATACCGCGCACTTCCATGTGATTGCGAGTCAATTCGGGCGCTGTTGCCATCAGCTCGCGGCCTTCGAGTGAAGTAATTCGGGTCACATCGTCTGCCACGAGACTGTAGCCGCGCTCAATCAGTCCCAGGACACATTCACTTTTGCCAATTCCGCTCGCCCCCCGAATCAAGACGCCCACACCTAGGATGTCTACCATGCTACCGAATTCGGTCACTGTGGGAGAAAAATCCATCTCCAGTGCGATCGTCGCCGCATTAATGAACTTCATGGTAATCATTGGGGTCCGAAATACCGCGATTTTTGCCTCGGCTGTGACAGACAGCAACTCCGACGCAAGATGAAACCCGCGCGACATCACCAAACAGGGGATTTTGCGCTCGCATAATTTTCGAAATCGCCTGGTGCCCAGCTTTGAAGGCAGACTTTTCAAATACGAATGCTCGGCTGCCCCTAACACCTGCACGCGTTTCTCGGCGAAATAAGTGTAAAAGCCTGAGAGCGCGAGCCCGGGGCGGTTAATGGTGGGCTCGCGAATCTTCCGATGGAACCCTACACGCGGTCCCTCCAGCTTCATCTGCAACTTCTCCGCGTGCGAATTGTAAAAGCTCTCGACCGTAACAACCGGGACGCTCTTTTGCCGATCGCTTGGAGACGTGATCGTCTGGGTCCCGCGTTGTTCCGCCATGAGGATTAACTTCTAGCGTGAATAGCGCGCAATTGCCAATATGCATCGTATCACGCACTCGCCGCTGCCTTCGTCAAGAGCGCGAAGATCCAGGCGAACCGCTCTAGGTTATCTTTTTCCCTGATCTTGATAGCGGATCACTTTCGCCCTTTCGAGCGTGACAAGACCGCCCCCCATCATTTCATCGAGCACCGGTAAGAATGCATTAACCTTTTCCTCGGTGTCCACGATTTCAATCACAATTGGAAGGTCCATGGACAGGCGAAGGATTTTTGCAGTGTGCAGATGACTTGATTTTCCAAAGCCCATTGGTCCGCGCAGCACGGTTGCGCCCGCCAGCTCCAGTTCGCGTGCTTTCAACACGATCGCCTCGTACAGCGGTCGATGCTGGTAACGATCACTTTCGCCAATGAAAATCCGCAGGAGAACAGCGTCTTCAGGAAGTTGCATAATTTGTTTTTATTTCGGCAATATTGCGAGAGCAAGAATGCGTCCAAACCATACGGCAGTAAGGCAGCAAACAAATGAGAGCAGTGTATTCAGGCCGGCTTTGAACCAGTCTCCATCTCGAACGAGATCGAGTGTTTGTAAGCTGAAGGATGAAAACGTTGTGTAACCGCCACACACGCCGATCATGAAGAATTGACGAAGCCGCGGTGACATAAGAAATGACCCTTCCGGGTCAGCGAAAGCGGCAAAGAACCCAATAGCGAACGACCCAGTAACGTTCACCACGAGTGTGCCCACCGGAAAAACCTCACCGCCGCGTTCAGCAACAAACCCCGATACCCAGAATCGCGCTCCGGTCCCAAGTGCGCCGCCTATCATTACCAAGATATAATCGAGCATCAAAAAACTCCTTCCGTTGGAAGGAGTCATTAGCTCGCGCGGTTTTCCCAGCCTGGGCCGGGGAAGGCAAACTCCATTGCCTGGTTGGACTTTACTTCATCCCTACTTCCGATCAAACAAAAGGTTCAGCGCTTGGGTGCTGATTCTTCTTCGTCATTCGTGCTTCGTCATCGGCGCCTCACATCTTGAAGCGCTCGCCGAGGTAAAGCTGACGGCTGATGGGATCGTTAATAAGAAAATCCTTTGTTCCTTCGCTCTCAACGCGGCCATCGTAAATCAAATACGCGCGGTCCACGATGGAAAGAGTCTCGCGCACGTTGTGGTCAGTGATCATGATCGCAAGCCCCAACTTGCGCAGGTTTACGATAATTTGCTGCACATCGTACACCGCGATGGGATCAACGCCGCTGAAAGGCTCGTCAAGCATCAACAGCTTCGGCTGCGTCACCAACGAACGCGCAATTGTCAGTCGCCGTTTCTCACCCCCACTCAAGGTAAGCGCAATATTTTTGGCGATTCGCTCAATGCCAAACTGGTGCAACAGTTGATCGCAACGGTTCCGTCGTTCGGCCTTGCTTAGCGGAAGCGTTTCCAAAATTGCCAGGATGTTTTGTTCGACTGTCATTTTCCGAAAGATCGATTCTTCCTGGGGCAAATAACCCATGCCAAGCCGCGCGCGTTTGTACATCGGATAGTCGGTGACGTCGGTATCCGAAAAAATCACGCGACCGCTGTTTGGCCTGACCAGACCAACAATCATGTAAAAACTCGTTGTCTTACCTGCTCCGTTCGGTCCGAGCAGTCCCACAATCTCGCTGGCGCCAACATGCATGTTGATTCCGTCCACTACCGCTCGGCCTCCGTAAATCTTGACCAGTTGATCGGTGCTCAGCACGGTCTCCGCCTTCGTTTTGACCGGCGGCGGAGCTTTCGGAGTAGAAACAGGCGCGGCTTGGCTAATCATGGTTTTGGCAGAGAAGGAGCGGGTGAAGCCTGGGCCGCCGGAGTTTGGGCGGGTTTTGCTTGTCCCTTTTTATCTTGGTCTGGTTGCTGCACAATTTCGGTGCGACTGGGCCCGTGCGTCCTTAGCTGACTATTCTGGCTGACGACCATGACCGTATCGGGACTGGTTGCCACATGCAGGTTTGGTCCCTCTTGCACACGCGGTGTTCCCACCAATTCAACATCGCCGGTGTTAGCTGTATAAGTGGCTTTATCGGCGCGGCCAACAGCGCGAGTCGGAGATCCACCGTTCGGATCGGGCCGGTCGCGCACGAGTCCAACATTGCCTTCTGCGATGGCTTTTTCCAGGCTCTGGTTTTGTCCCTTTGTAATAAACACTGTCAGTTTGTCGGATTGCAGATTGAAACGCGGATCGACTACCTTCACACGGCCGCTAAAGATGCCCATGTTCTTGGTTGAATCAAAAAAAGCCTCATCCGCATAGATTTCCGTTGTCGTCGGTTGATCGGATTGCTGCCCCGCAGCGCCTGAGCCAAACAAGTTCGGGCCGGATGATTTATCTTCTTTCTTTTTGTCTTTGTTTTTCGCTTTCTGTTTGTCTTTTGGCTTCTCAGCCTTGTTCGCCTGCACAGGTGATCCCGCTGGCGCGGCGGCAATCTGCGCCGCCAGCCGCGTTCCGAACACACATGCGAGAACCAAGACCAGCACTGCCAGTTTTTTCATTCGCTCGTGTTCGGTTTTGCAGTCAGGTGGGATTTGTCGGTGATCACCATCTTGACATTTCCGATCAATCGTCCGGTCTTCGAGTTCGTGTCGAACTGCACCGAATCGCCCGCGATGTTGAAGTCCGACCGTTGGATTGTTGTGCGCTCCTTCGAGCTTAGAATCCGGGTCTTCAAGTCTAGCACCGACGTGCTCATGTCGATTTGGAGGTCGGGCTGACTCTGTGGAGTGTAGGTTGTAATTTTAAGATGTTGAAAGCCTACGTGTTCTTGATCAATCCGGTTGGCCGTCCCAGCTTCAAATTTTCCCCTTAGGCGACCGTCACCGTCAAAATCTGGCAATACAAGGCCTTTGGCTTCGTGCCCAATTGGCAGCGGAATGTTCGTCAAGCTCTGCTCCCCAGGGGACCCACCCGCTTTCGCTGACGCGCCGGCCTTCTTTTTACGACCTTTCGATTGACCGGATACTTGAGGTGCCGCTATTACAACGCACATCAAGACCGCCGCTAACCAAAATGACAAGACCCGGCGGAGATGAGAGGCGGTCACTGGAACCTCTGGCTCCCTCGACACAATACCCTTGTTACCCGGGCGAGTGAGGTCAATCGCCCCTACCTGAGACGGCAGCATGAATAGCCTTTAACACGCGCAGTTGCTTCGGCAAATCCTTTAGGGGAATCTGGTTCGGCCCGTCCGACAACGCACGCGCGGGGTTTTCGTGCACTTCCATGAAGATTCCGTCGCATCCGGTTGCAATTGCCGCTCTGGCGAGCGCCGGCGCCAAAACACCATCGCCGGATGTAGAGTCCCCTGCTCCGCCGGGCCGCTGTACCGAATGGGTCGCGTCAAAAATCACCCGATAGCCGGCATCGCGGAGCCAATAGAGCGAGCGCATGTCGGCAACGAGGTTGTTATAGCCGAAACTGGTGCCCCGTTCTGTGAAACAGAATCGCTCATTGCCAAACGCAATCAATTTCTCGGCGATATTTCGCACATCCCACGGCGCGAGAAACTGACCTTTCTTCACGTTGATAGCGCGCCCCGTTTCCGCGGCGGCGCGCAGCAGATCGGTTTGCCTGCAAAGAAACGCCGGAATTTGCAACATATCGATCTTTTCGCCGGCAATCTCGGCTTCGGCGGGCAAGTGAACATCCGTTGTGACGGGGATTTTCAAGTCCCGGCCGATGTCTGAAAGAATTTCACAGCCTTCGCGCACACCGATTCCCCGAAAGGAACGCACAGAGGTTCGATTCGCTTTGTCGTATGACGCCTTGAAAACGAAATCGATATCTTCGGCGGTGCAGATTTCAGCGATCTTCTTCGCCATCCGCCGGACAAACTTCTCCGACTCAATCACGCACGGGCCAAGGATGAATACCGGTCGTTTGCCACCAATTGTGACTTTCCCAATACGTAATGGCTTCCGTTTCTCGCTCATGATTTGCTCAACGTGTTATCCCGACCCTGCTACCTGCAATGCCATGAAAAACAGCTCGGCAAAGCGACATTTTCAAGTAGCCGGGGAGGGACCTCCCAAATCGCGCAGAACATTACTCAAACTACCCAGTGTGACCAATCACTGAATGTGAGGTCGATTGCATCGCACAAGATCAACAATGGCAAATGGAGCGTACAATCCGAGAAAGAACAGCAACGCGACTCCGTGCAGCTGCAAAAGGTAGAGTGGCCATGAATCGGAGAGAAAACTCAGAATGGAAAATGCTTCCGGTTTGTGCAGCAAAAATCCGTAATTAACATCCGTCAGTTTGTCGATAACCAGAGTAACCACAAAATAAAATTCCGACCACAGCCACACTCGCACGATCGACATGGGATATGGTCGGTATCCGCGGGTCAACATCAGGAACACTACTCCGACAATGATGGTTGAATGCGATGTGAAAAAACTGATGAATCGCCAATCTGGAAACCCAAAACTCAGGTTTGGCGTGAGCACGGCTTGCAACGTTCCGCCAATCCCCCAAAAGTATGCAACCTCGAACCAGCGTTGACTTCCCGTCCACATCGCCACAATTACGACAACCATGCCCCAATCGCACATTTGCATGGGCAACATATGCTGCCAATCCACGATGCCGCCGCCGCGGATAAAAACCAAATAAACGACGTAGTTCAAGATCAGCACCGCTGAGAGGACGCAGGTAATCATCTTCTCGAGTGGCTGCGATTTGGTGCGGCGCACGATCGCGGCCAGCGCAAACGGCAGGACGATTGTGAGGAAAATGACAGTGAGATGCGGTAAACCGTACGGTTGGAATTCAGGCTCCATGCGTTGCTGTAGCGGCGGTTGTATCAGCCGCCGAATCCGATAGGAAGGCGTTTGACGCAAGCGCCTCTACAAACCCTGTGCGATCACGGCGCTTCAATCACCGAATTACCCAGAGATTACACGGAATGACGTCGGTGACCCACGCGATGTTATTTGGCAATTGCTGAGTCCCGCCGACATTTTTTTCTAGCGGCACGACTAGTAAGTCTGCTTTCACCGATTGAACAAAATCCGAAGCGGCCAACCCCGTGTTCCCACGAATGCAGCGCGCGTCGATCGGAACGTCGGTTACGCCGGCCGACAAAACGAATTTTTCCAATGCCTCTTCTTCCTCATCGTCCGCGCCCGGCTTTGCGCGTTCCCTTGCGTTCCCACGAATCGATGCACGCGCCTGATCAAACGTGGTAATGATACGAATTACATAAAGCCGCTCGCACGATTCCGCCGTAGCGAACGTCAACGTTCTCTTCAACGCCTCCAATCTGCTATCAGAATAATCGGCAATAAAGACGATCCGGCGCAGTGGTTTGGGTCTTGCCGCCGGCGTGGTAAAGAGCATCACCGAGCAGGGGGCTTCACGCACAAGGCGGCGCGCGACATTGCCCAGAAATGGATGCAATACCACTTCCTTTTCCAATGCGCCGGCAACGATCACGTCGATTTTCTCGCGAGCGAGCGCGCGCAGAATGGCTTCGGCAGCGTCTCCCTTTTCATAGTGAATCTTTGAATCAAGCGGAAGCTCCAGTTGCGCGAGCGCGCCGCTAAACTTTTTGGCGATTTCCTCATCGCGTTCGCCGACATAGATCAGGTGAAGATCGGCGGAAAAGCGTTCCCGAATGCGTTTTGCTTCCCCAAGCACCTGCTTAAATCTCGGGGAAAACGTGCTCGCCACGGCGACAGTCTTGTATGGCATTGGATCGCCCATGGGAGTGATGATCAATTTCGTGTCTCACGAACTTTAGGCAAATTGGACTGAAAATGACGAATGGCTTCGATGGGTTGAACTGAAACCGACGTAAGCGTGTGACGGTTTAACAAGTCCCCCGGCCCGTATATTTCGGGATTCGCCTGCCACGCCGTAGTCCCGCGACTGCGAGACGAAGGCGTGTGCTTCGTCATTTGCTTTCCATTTTGCGCTTCATGCGTCACGTTTCCTGTTATGCGACGGGCGATTTACCCTGGCAGCTTTGATCCGATCACGAATGGTCACCTCGATGTGATCGAACGTGCTCGAAAATTGTTCGACGAAGTCGTGGTGGCTGTGGCGCACAACGACGAGAAACAACCCCTTTTCTCACTGAACGATCGCCTCGATTTGCTGCGCGAAACAGCCGGTAAAATCGACAACGTGCGAATCGCTGAGTTCGAAGGATTACTTGTTGAGTTCGCCAGGAAAGAAGAAGCCGGAGCAGTCATCCGCGGCTTACGTGCGGTCTCCGATTTTGAATTTGAATTTCAAATGGCTCTGATGAACCGGAAATTGGACGCCGCAGTAGAAACAATTTTCCTCATGCCAAAGGAGGAATACACTTATCTTAGTTCTCGCATTGTTAAGGAAATCGCGCGTCTTGGCGGCGATGTCTCCGGTTTTGTCCCGGCTTGTGTTGCCAAGGCGCTGAGCAGGAAATTTGGCTGATGATTTTCGAAAGGTTTTGTGAATGAAAATTCATCTCAGACAAATTCCGGCGCACGGTCTGCATTTGGACGGGGACGAAGCTTGCCCGATCCACGACGTTGAAGCGGAGGGAATTCGTTGCGCTGGTCAGCTGCATTATAGTATCGACGTGGGCATTGCTGGAGGCGCGCTCTGGGCAAGAGGCTCGCTGTTGCAGCCAGTGGAGCTGCGTTGTGTATCGTGCTTAGAAAAATTCGCGTACGAAATCCGAGTGCCCGCATTTGCCGTGCACACCGAGCTGCCTGGGCCGGAGACGGTCGACCTCACGCCGTTTATACGCGAGGATCTCTTGCTTAACCTGCCAGCGCATCCGCGCTGCAACAGAGATGGCAATCGCGTTTGCAAGGCGAAACAACCGGAGACCGTTGAGCAAGACACAAAGCCGAAATTGGATTGGAGTGCGTTGGATAAGCTGAAGCTTAATCGTTGATCTGTTCAAGGGTGGAACCATTGAAGTGGAGAGATCGATATCGTTTATCGCTGCAACCTTTAACGCTTCAACGTTGTTTTCCCGTTGGAATTGTGCTTTGGTAACCACCGGCCATGGGAGTCCCAAAACGCAAAACATCCAAGATGCGATTGCGCACGCGCAAAGCGGCAAACCGCTGGCATGCTCCGCATCTCAACAAATGCCCCCAGTGCGGGAGCACCATCCCCTCGCACATTGCGTGCCCGTCGTGCGGTTACTACCGCGGACGACAGGTACTGACTCTTGAGGGTAAATAAGTTGCATTCGGCGGCTAAAGTCCGCAAAGTTTCGCACCGATGAAAATCGCCCTCGACGCGATGGGCGGTGACTTTGGCCCGCCTAACCTCGTTGCCGGCGCCGTTATGGCGTTGCGCGATTATCGCCACATCACTAAACTTTTTCTTGTTGGCGACTCCGTGCGGATTGAAGCAGAGCTCAAAAAGCATGGCTGCAACGACAGCCGGATCGAAATCACACACGCCACCCAAGTAGTAGACATGAGCGACCGCGCATGGTCGGCGGTCAGGCGAAAGAAAGATTCGTCAGTAAGCCGCGCTTTCGATCTCGTTAAGCGCGGGGAAGCGGATGCAGTCGTGAGCGCAGGTCACACCGGCGCGTCCGTCGCCGCGGGCACGATTAAGCTTCGCACATTGCCAGGAATCGATCGACCGGGTATCGCGGCGGTGCTTCCGACCGAAACGAATGTCTTCGTTTTGATCGATGCAGGCGCGAATATCGATGCGCGCCCAGAACATCTTCTTCAATACGCGTTCATGGGCTCTGTCTATTCACGTCATGTTCTCCATTACAAGAATCCGACGGTTGGTTTGGTCTCGCTGGGCGACGAGGATGTTAAGGGCACCGAATTAACCAAGGAAGTGTTCAAGATGCTGAAACCAAGTTCGCTCAACTTCGTCGGCAACATAGAAGGCCGACATCTCTTTGAAGATCCGGTTGAAGTTGTCGTCTGCGACGGATTCGTTGGCAACGTGATCTTGAAAACGTGCGAATCGATCGCGGTGGCGATGTTTCAATGGCTCAAGCACGAGCTCATGCGCACAAGAATGCGAAAAGTCG
>WNGB01002587.1_pt1 | contig 36054 bp, 39 predicted proteins | sample 5400681 | NCBI WGS metagenome assembly WNGB01 (sample SAMN13153367, study PRJNA577476) | soil metagenome | isolation source: 115 cm soil or saprolite under grassland replicate 2 | place: USA:California | collected 2016-06-15 | reverse complement strand
ACATCAGCATGTTCTCGTCAAACATGAACATGCGGCCATACATTGGGCTCGAATCCGGCAGCCAGCTCGTGCCTGAGCCTTCGCGGTTCATTGGATCTGCAATGTCGATAGACGAATGCATTTCCATGTGCATCTCATGGCCGCCATGCCCATGGTGCGGCATCGCCATGCTGTTCGCATCGGCCGTTGCGTGTCGTGAATGGGACGTTGGGCGTTGAAGGTCTGCCGCGCCGTAGCCCTGCGAAGTGAGGTTGGGCGTTGAACGTTTCTTTTCTGCCACTGGCACGAGTTTCATTCCGCATTTGGGACAATTGCCTGGATGATCTATCACGACTTCCGGATGCATCGGACAGGTATATTTCTGCTTCTTCTCTTTTTCCTGCTCATGCTCGTGATAATGCTCTCCACCAGAGTGCTGCGCGGTCGCTGTGGTGGTCATGACCAGCGCAGCTGCGCTCGCGATTAGAAATAATAATTCTTTCCGCATCTTGTTCTGGCTGTAGGGCAGGCGCCTCGCCTGCCAACTGGATAAAACGGCAACCGAAGCGATTGCCCTACAAACAGAACGCGATTACTTGCGCTCTACGCGAGAGAAGGCGGAGCGTTAGCGAAAAGGCTCTGCTGTAAGATTAATTCAGCAAATGAGCGCGAGCTGGGCGGTCCCGTATCGAGCAACAACGGAGCCGGCGTACGCAAAGAACACACGATGAGCGTGCGTTCTTCAGCGTAAAAATCGACATTGGAAAAATCCGCGCGATCGCGCGCCCAACTTTTTGATTGTGCAAGAACAACGGCTCGCAGGACTTTGCAGCATTGCACCTGTGCGGATTGCTCTTTTTGCTTCGCAGGCTTGGAATGAAACGGGCAGGCGGCTTGTGTCGAATCGGTCTTTGTCGCCATCGCGGCGAACGCGCAATGATTGGAGATCGCGATCCAGGAAAAGATCGCAATCGCAACGCCAGCGCACCGAATGCTCGTTTTCACCACGGCGGTAATTACTCGAACCAACTTGAAAAACTCAAACATTTTCTTCTGCAGGATCGATAGCGGGCGCAACAGCTCCCGGAGATATTCCTCCCGGCGGCACCGCTTCGCCTGGCTCTGTTACTTTGTCGCTCGGCTGGCCAAATTGCGGCTGTTCTACGCGCGTCGCTAGCAACATCGCAGTGAACAACAACGCAGCTGCCAGATAGTACGGAGCGCCGGGAATATGAAACGAGTGCTTCGGATTAATGAACCACGCGAATATTCCCGAGAAGAGGAACGGACCAATAACAAAAGCGATTGATCGAAGACTCTGGATCGCGCCCTGCAATTCACCCTGTTCGCGTTCACTTACGCGGTGCGTCATCATGCCTTGTGCTGCCGGGAAGGAGATATTCCACATCGAAATTATCGGGATCGACGCGATGTAAACAGCGCTCGTTCTGGCGAGACCAGCGATCAGCATGCCGACCGCACCGAAAAATTGGCCGATGTAAAGTGTGCGACGCTCACCGAGCCATCCAACGATTCGCCCTGTGAGTCCTCCAGAAATCGCCGCGGTGAAAATGCCGACGATCGCGAGCGAAGCGCCAATCATGCCTGAGCTCCACTCGTAACGGTAAATCGCGTAAAGCGCCCAGATCACGAACACTTCATGCGAGACGTAGGCAAGAAACTGTAGCGTAGCAAGCTTCCACAGCTCCGAATGCGAGCGAAGCAACACCAGCGAGCCTATCGGATTTGCACGGCGCAATGTGACTTCTTTGCGATGTTCTTTTCGCAGCGATTCGGGGACGAAGAAGTAACCGTAAAGCCAGTTCGCCAGACTAAATCCAGCGGCGACCCAGAACGGCAGCCGAACGTCGATATCGCCGAGCGGACCGCCAATGCCTGGGCCGAGAATAAAGCCGAGGCCAAACGCCACGCCGATCATGCCGAAAGCGCCTGCACGCTTCTCTTTCGACGTCACGTCGGCGATGTATGCCATGGCTGTTGGAATACTGGACGCGGTGATTCCAGAGATAACGCGGCCGAGAAAAAGCCAGCCGATCGTGGGCGAGAGCGCCATGACGATGTAGTCGAGGCCAAGACCAAGATTCGAAAGAAGAATGACCGGGCGCCTGCCGAATTTGTCCGACAACACACCAAGCACGGGCGAAAAGAAAAATTGCATCAGCGCAAAAACTGTTCCAAAAACGCCGTTCCACTTTGCTGCCGAATTCATATTGCCGCCCAGAAAATCGAGAATCAATTTCGGCAACACCGGTGCGATCAGTCCGAGCGCGAGCATGTCGAGCATGACGGTGACGAAGATGAACGTGATGGCGGCCTGGCGAGATTTCATGCGGGTGGCAAGCATGGACGCAACGTTGTAGCGGCAGTTGTGTCAACCGCCGAACCGAACGAAGGCGTTCGCCGCGACGAATGCCTCTACAACGTGCAACGCGTCGAGGCCCGCCTGCATCGCTATGCGAAGCATTGCGGGCAGGACAACGCGTTCCACCTTGGTTATTTTGTGGGATGCTTCCGCTTTCTTATCGCTCGCCGAAAACCGAGGTGCGCCAGAGCAGAATCCACGGCCGCGGTTTCTTCGCCACGGATGGCATTGCCAAAGACGAAATCGTGGCGGTCAAAGGCGGCCAAATCATTGATCGAAAAACCTTGCGCGAAAAAGTCGCGCCACGACTTGGTCCGGTGGAAATTCAGATCGACAAGGATTTGTTCATCGCGCCTGTCACAGACGAAGAGCGGGAGTTGTCGATGCTGTATTCGAATCATTCTTGTGATCCAAATCTTGGTGTCCGCGGAGAGATTACGTTCGTGGCGAGGCGCGACATTCGCGCAGGCGAAGAGCTCACGCATGATTGGGCGATGACTGATGACGATGATTACTTGGCGGACTGTAAATGCGGAGCTCCCCGATTGCCGCAAAATTCTCACCGGGAAAGACTGGCAACGCGCGGATTTGCAGAAGCGCTATGCCGGTTATTTCTCAGCTTATCTTGCGGACAAGATTGCGCGGCACGCTAAGCTCGATGCATGAAACTGCTGTTCGCCTTCTATTATGTCTGTGTCTCAGCGCTTCTCGCTCAGACGCCTACCGATGAGAGCGCTGGGGTCCTCCAAGCCGAGCGCGATGGATGTGCTGCGTATTTGCGCGGTGACGCCGAGAAGATCGCAAACTTCTTAACCCGTGACTACACGCTCACAAACTCAAAGGGTGAAATCACGGCAGCGGGCGATGATATCGAAGATGCCAGAAGCGGCAGAGTCCATTACGATGTTTTCGAAAACTACGACATGAAGGTGCGGGTCTACGGCGATCACACTGCCATCGTGACGGGGAAGACGAAAATAAAAGGTAACGCGCAGGGTAAACCGATCGACATCGTTGTTCAGTTCACCGATACGTTTATAAAAGAGAGCGGCCGCTGGCGTCTCGCAGCCGGTCATGTGTCGCGCTTGAAAGAATAGAGGCTAGTCAGTTTGAATTTTTCGCTGCTGATCCGGCGCGAAAAATCTTCCTGCTCGGTCTCCTGAACGTTAAATGTTAACGTGATCCGCTGCATATGTACGAGCGCCGAAAGCAGCGTCTTCTCAGCCGATTTGAATTTGGCAAGCGTGTTGGGCGACATGGTCTGGTGGCACTTGGAGTTTTGGTGTTCGGACTCGGACTCGGCGTTGCGGGGTATCATTGGCTTGCTCATTTGAACTGGATCGATTCGCTTCTGAATGCATCGATGATTCTCGGAGGAATGGGTCCCGTCGATCCATTGCCTACTAATGCCGCAAAACTTTTCGCTTCGCTTTACGCTTTGTTTTCGGGGCTGGCGTTCATCGGCATCGTATCAGTGCTGCTGGCCCCATTTGTGCATCGTATGCTGCACCGATTTTACGCGGAGGACCGTCACTAGATGGATTTTCTGCATCGATTTTGCGCAAGGCGAGCTTCGTTCTTGGGAGGATTGAGGCGTTCAGAGACGGCATCTTTGCGATTGTGGTTACGCTGCTAGTGGTCGACTTAAGGACCCACGTCAACGATCGTGGCAGCGACCACCTTTGATTTGCTCCGTATGAAGAAACTATTACTAAATTCATTCGTCGCAGGGGCGGCTTTGGCCGGAATGGCAGGTTGCGCCCAAATAAAAAACCGCCCGCGCAGGTTAAGGCGATGCCGGCCGGTTTTCGTTTCGATCAAGTCGGGCGGGTTACGCTGTACGTGGGTGAGCCGTGCACATGGCAAATCATGTTCGATTTCCATGGCGCAGGATCAACGGTCTGGCTCGCGGCACCGATGTGGGTGACGAAAGTCCTCACGGACGCGGCGAATAAAAACCGGCGCGTTCATGTCTCGGGAAAATGGCGACGTGGCGGACAATCGAACTGTAGCTACGTTGAAGTGACAATCGCGGAGTTAATGAAATGAAATCAAAGCAGATTGAGGACACGCCGAAAAAGTTCGGCCCTGTTGCGGTTCGTGCGCTCGCAGTGGGTGCGCAGTCCATCGGCGCTATCGCTGCTGGCGCGCTCGCGATTGGCGCCGTAACGCTTGGGCTGGTCGCGATTGGCCGCCTAGTAATTGGGCGCGCAAAAATCAAACGCCTCGAAATTGGCGAGTTAAGAGTGACTCGTCTGCACGTGACCGAATCACTTCACACGCCGAATCAGTAGCGATAATGCTCTGATTTGAACGGTCCATCGATCGAAACGCCGAGATAGTCAGCTTGTTTTTGAGACAGCTTGGTGAGTTTAACGCCGATTTTTTCCAAGTGCAGCCGCGCGACTTCTTCGTCGAGCTTCTTCGGCAGTACGTAAACACCGACTTTATACGTGTCGCGATTCTTCCAGAGATCCAACTGCGCAAGGACCTGGTTTGAAAATGAGTTGGACATGACAAAGCTCGGGTGTCCGGTGGCGCAGCCGAGATTCACGAGCCGACCTTCGGCGAGCAGGAAAATTTCGTGACCGTTAGGGAACGTATACTTGTCCACTTGCGGTTTGATGTTGGTTTTCTTCACGCCTTCAGCAGTGTTAAGCGCATCGACCTGAATTTCATTATCGAAATGGCCAATGTTGGCGACGATGGCCTGATCTTTCATTCTCTGCATGTGTTCAAGCGTGATCACATCGATGTTGCCGCTGGCAGTAATGTACACATCGCCGCGGCCAAGTGTGTCTTCGATGGTGGTGACTTCGTAACCTTCCATCGCGGCTTGCAAAGCGTTTATCGGATCGATCTCAGTGATGACGACACGCGCGCCCTGGCCGCGCAAGGATTGCGCGCAGCCTTTGCCGACGTCCCCATAACCGCAAATGACGGCGACCTTTCCGGAAAGCATCACATCCAGAGCGCGGTTCAATCCATCAACCAGTGAATGCCGACAGCCATAGAGATTGTCGAATTTCGATTTAGTGACCGAATCGTTCACGTTGATCGCCGGCACGAGCAGCCGATTTTCCTGCGCCATCTTGTAAAGCCGATGCACGCCGGTTGTGGTCTCCTCCGAAACGCCACGCCAATCCTTCGCGATCTCGTGCCAGCGGTAGGGATTCTCACGATGAATCTCTAGCAGCAAATCTTTGATGACCTGTTCTTCCTTATTTGCTGATTTCGTCTTTGCCCAATCGTTTCCTTCCTCCAGCTCATATCCTTTGTGAATGAGCAACGTAGCGTCGCCTCCGTCATCGACCACAAGTTGTGGACCTTTGCCTTGGGCGTGCGAAATCGCCCGGTAAGTGCACCACCAGTAATCTTCGAGCGATTCACCTTTCCACGCGAAGACCGAGATACCGCGCTTCGCGATCGCCGCCGCGGCATGATCTTGCGTCGAGAAAATGTTGCAGCTTGCCCAGCGCACAATCGCACCAAGATCTACAAGTGTCTCAATCAACACAGCAGTCTGGATTGTCATGTGTAGCGATCCCGTGATGCGAACGCCCGCCAGCGGTTTCTCCGGCGCATATTTCTCCCGGATCGCCATCAAACCCGGCATCTCTTTCTCGGCGATGGAAATTTCTTTTCTCCCAAAATCGGCGAGTGAAAGATCGGCGACTTTGTAATCCTGTTTTGTCTTTGGGTCAGTGATTATGGTGCTCATAAAATTTCTCTGACGTTTACCGTAAGGCCTGCTTTAGCGTCTCCGCCTTGTTCGTTTTTTCCCACGTGAGCGCGTCAACATCGTCAACCCGCCCGAAATGACCGTAGTTAGTTGTCTTTCGATAGATGGGGCGAAGGAGATTGAGCTGCTTGATTATCTCGGCAGGTTTGAAATTGAACACGTCCCAGATCGCGCGCTCCAGGTTCTCCTCATCCACTTTGCCGGTACAGAACGTATCGACGCTCACGCTGACTGGTTCTGGGTGACCAATGGCATACGCGAACTGGACTTCACACCGCTCCGCCAAACCCGATGCGACAACATTCTTTGCGATCCATCGTCCCATATATGCGGCGCTGCGGTCAACTTTGCTGGGGTCTTTTCCGGAAAATGCACCGCCACCGTGCCGTCCCATTCCGCCATACGTATCACAGATGATTTTGCGACCTGTTATCCCCGCGTCGCCTTCTGGGCCACCGATCACAAACCGGCCAGTCGGATTGATCAGGTAAGTCGTTTTCTCATCGAGCCATTCCGGCGGCATCACTTTCTTGATCAGAAGTTCAGTCAGAGTTTCGCGGACTTCTTTTTGTTTCACATCTTCGGAATGCTGTGACGACACAACCACGGTCGTGGCTCGCACCGGCTTATAGCCATCGTATTCGATCGACACTTGCGTTTTGCCGTCGGGACGCAGCCATGGGATCTCGCCCGATTTGCGCAAGCGAGTGAGCTCGCGTCCTAGTTTGTGTGCGAATGAAATCGGCGCCGGCATCAGTTCTGGCGTTTCATTGCAGGCGAAACCAAACATCAGTCCCTGATCGCCAGCGCCTTGTTCGTCCGTGCCTTTCCCCTCTGCAGCGGCGCTATCGACTCCTTGTTTAATGTCGCGCGACTGCTCGCTCATTTCCCAGATCACCCGGCAGGTATCGGCGTGAAAAATGCAATCGCCGTTGACATATCCGATGTCGCGAATACCAGCGCGAATGCGCTCCTCAAAATCAAACTTCGCGTTGCTGGTAATTTCTCCAGCCAGCACGACGAGGTTGCCTTTGGCGAGCGTCTCGCAAGCGACGCGGCTCAACGGATCCTGCTCGAGACAGGCGTCGAGAATGTAATCGCTGATGGTGTCGCAAACTTTGTCGGGATGGCCCTCGGTGACGGACTCTGAAGAAAAAATGTAACGGCGGGACATGGCTTTGCGAAATGATTCGTTAAAAGAGTTACAACGTTAAATTGGATTAGCCGACAGACGCGTCCAGCCGTTGTAACGATTCAACGTTTTAACGATGTAACGGCGCCACCAAACATATTGACCAATCATGATGCGTCGATATATCGTTGTCCGCTGGAATGGCGTCAACCATTAATTTACTGCGGTTGCTGGCTGATCCTACCCGCCTGCGTCTGCTGCTTCTGCTCGAGCAGGAAGAGCTTTCCGTCGCGGAGTTGCAGCAAATTTTGGGTATGGGCCAATCACGCATCTCCAGTCACCTTGCTCAGTTGAAACGGGCGGGCGTGGTGGCTGATCGGCGCGTGGGAAAAAATGTTTACTACGGCGCGAACCACCATGGGCACAACGCGCAGCAGGAGCGCGTGGCGGAAATTACGCGGCTGCTTGCGCAGGAATTGCCGGAAACGTCGCGCGATCGCACGAGTCTCAAGCTCGTTCTGCACAAGCGTCAGGACAAAGCGCGCAAATACTTCGACGAGCTCGCCGGTAAGTTTGGCCGAAGTTATGTGCCTGGCCGGTCGTGGAAAGCGCTGGCGCACACACTTATTACTTTACTCCCGCCGCTGACAGTCGCCGACCTTGGCGCGGGCGAGGGGACGCTTTCGCAATTGCTGGCCAAAAACGCCCGCAAAGTCATTGCCGTCGATAATTCGCCAAAGATGGTCGAGTTCGGCGCACAGCTGGCGAAGAAGCACGGAATCAAGAACCTCGAATATCGGCTTGGCGACATTGAAGATCCGCCGATTGCTAAAAACAGTGTCGATCTGGCGATTTTGAGCCAGGCGCTGCATCATGCCATTCATCCGGAGCGAGCTATCGCGGGGGCCCGCCGCATTTTGAAACGCGGTGGTCGCCTGGCGATTCTTGATCTGTTGAGTCACCGGTTCGAAAAGGCCCGCGAACTGTATGCAGATCACTGGCTTGGCTTTAGCGAAGTGCAGTTGCATCAGCTCTTGGAAAAAAGCCGCTTCCGAGATATCGAAGTCAGCGTGGTTTCTCGAGAAAAGCAGAGTCCGCATTTCCAAACCGTCTTCGCGACCGGCGTAAAGTGAACGCTGGGGCTTCTTTGCCTGTCAATATTGTCGTAGTAGACTTAGTTGCGACCAACCCAAATCTGTAGCCATGACGGGCTTCTTCGACGAAGTGAAGCGGCGCAAGGTCTACCGCGTGGCGGCAGGCTATATCATCGCTGCCGGAGGCGCCATACAACTGGCGTCCGCTGCATTTCCGGCGTGGGAATTGCCAAACTGGGCGCTGCGCTCTGTGATCGTCCTGTTGCTCCTTGGCTTTCCGGTCGCGCTCATGTTTGCCTGGGCCTTCGACATCACTATGCAAGGCGTCCAGGCAACCCCGGAAAGCGCCGTGCCTGGGAGGCATCGCCGCCGTAACATAATCATGCTCGTCGCAACCGGCGTGATCATCTCCGCCGCCGCCGGGTTTTTTCTCTTGCCTCGCGTCTCAGCGCGCAAGATCGACAAGTCGATTGCGGTGTTGCCATTTGAAAATCTCAGCGACGAGAGAGAAAACGCCTACTTCGCCGACGGGATTCAGGACGACGTGCTCACGAATCTGTCGAAGATTGGCGATCTGAAAGTTATCTCGCGCACCTCCGTCATGTCGTATCGGGGAAAAGCGTCGAACGTTCGTGAAATAGGAAAAGCGCTCGGCGTCGCTACCGTTTTAGAAGGCAGCGTTCGCCGTATTGGCAATCGGGTGCGCGTAAACGTGCAATTGATCAATGCCTCGAATGACGAGCACCTATGGGCGGAAGATTACGATCGCGACTTGACCGATGTGTTCGCGATTCAAACCGACCTCGCACAAAAAATCGTGCGCGAATTGCAAGCGAAATTGTCACCAGTGGAAAAGGCGCAGATCGAGCGTAAGCCGACCAAAAATGGCGAAGCCTATCTGACATTTGTGCAAGCTCACGATTCGTTCACGCGTCCGGACAAATTTCGCGCCGACACAGAAAAGGCCGAGCAACTTTTTGAACAGGCAACGAGACTCGATCCGGACTTTGCAGAAGCCTTTGCCGGACTGGCATGGGTCCACGATTGGATGTATCACACCTTAGATCCGACCCCTGCGCGAAAGGAAAAAGCGCGAGCGGCGGCCGCCAGAGCCGTTCAGTTGCAACCGGAACTGCCTGAGGCGCACCTGGCGCTGGGTTTTTATCATTACTATTGTGAGCGCAATTACGAGGCAGCGCTGAACGAATTTGCGATTGCGAAACGAAGTCTGCCAAACTCGGCCGAAGTTTACATGGCGATTGGAGCGATTGAGCGCCGCCAAGGGAAATGGGCGCAGTCGACCGCCAATTTCGAGAAAGCGGCATCCCTCAGTCCCAAGGACTCGTTTATCCTTGTAAATCTTGCCGACAATTATCGCGCCAACAAGGACTTCGAAACCGCGGACAAGATTTTTGATCGTGCCATCGAAGCCGCACCCAACTCGCTTAGCGCGCGTGCGGAAAAGGCAATGCTTGCATTCATTTGGAAAGGAGACCTGAGCATGATGCAGAAAGACTTGGCGGATATGCCACCAGGGGTCGATCCGGAGGGGCTCGTCACGTTCGGCTGGGTGCAACTTTTCATGCTGCAACGAAAATTTCCGGAAGCTCTTGCCGCTTTAAAGCAATTGCCTCAAGCCGTCCCTCACGATGATAAGCCAAGAGAATTTTTCGAGGGTGTGATTTATACTTTTTTGAATGACAAAGAAAAGGCGCGTTCTGCTTTCGAACGGGCTCGGCCCGTCGTAGAAGAAGCGTTGCGCAAGAGCCCGGATGCTGCCTCACGACACATGACCCTCGGCATGATTCTGGCCGGGCTTGATCAAAAGGAAGCAGCCATCGCTGAGGGTAAACGCGCGGTGGAACTTTTGCCCGAGTCGCAGGATGCTTTGGAAGGACCAAAGATCACGCTTTTGCTCGCCCAAATTTACACTTGGACCAGTGAGCCAAGTCAGGCGCTTCAACTCCTCGAGCATTCGCTCAATACGGCAAATGGCGTCACGGTTCCTTCACTGAACCTTGATCCGGTCTGGGACCCGCTGCGAAGCGATCCGCGCTTTCAGGCTTTGATCGAGAGGCACGGCGCCAAAGCTTAGCGTCGGCTTCTCCTTTTCACTCTCGATAACAGTCATTGGCGCGAATGGCGGGAGAAAGATTCGCAAAGCAATGACCACTATGTGAAGTGAACGCGGCAGGCACTTTTTCTGTCTAAACTACGCTTTTGCAGTATCGTCCCATGCAAACCCAATCTCTTTTTATGACCGGTTTCTTCGAGGAGGTGAAACGGCGAAAGGTCTACCGGGTGGCGGCGGCTTACGTCATCGCGGCGGGTGGCATTATCCAGCTTGCGTCTGCTGCGTTTCCGGCCTGGGAATTGCCAAACTGGGCGCTCCGTCTCGTGATTGTGCTATTGCTGGTCGGTTTTCCTATTGCGTTAATTCTCGGCTGGGCTTTTGACTTAACGGCGCAAGGCATAAGAACAACGCCAACAGCAGCACCGCGTAGGCAGGTTCGGCGCAACGTTGTCATGTTGGCCACAGCAGGGGTGATCATGTCCGCCGCCGTCGGCTTTTTCGTTCTGCCGCGAGCTTCCGCGCATAAGGTAGATAAATCAGTCGCTGTGCTGCCGTTTCAGAATCTGAGCGACGATCCACAAAATGCTTTTTTCGCGGACGGCATTCAGGACGACGTGCTTACTAGTTTATCGAAAATAGGAGACCTTAGGGTGATTTCTCGCACTTCGGTCATGCAGTACAGAGACAAGCCGACAAACGTTCGCGACATAGGTAAAGCTCTTGGAGTTTCCAATATTCTCGAGGGCAGTGTGCGTCGTTCCGGAAACAAGGTTCGGGTGAACGTGCAGTTGATCGACGCAAACAGCGACGAACACATTTGGGCTAACGATTACGATCGGGATGTAACCGACGTTTTTGCGATCCAAAGTGATCTCGCTCAAAAAATCGCCGAAGCGTTGCAAGCCAAGCTGTCGCCGGGAGAAAAATCACAAATGGAGCGCAAGCCCACAGAAAATGCAGAGGCATACCTGGCTTTTGTCCAGGCGCACAATCTTTCATGCGCTTTTGAGGATCTCGAAAAACTAAAACAGAGCGAGCAGCTTTATGCGCGGGCCATCGAATTGGACCCGAACTTTGCCTTGGCCATCGCGCGGTACTCGCAATTGGAAAGCTGGTTTCTGCACGACATTGACCGCACACCGGAACGCCGCGAGAAGGCGCGTACCCTTGCGGAAAAAGCCTGGCAGCTACAGCCTGATCTGCCGGAGGCGCACCTGGCGCTGGGGTTCGTCTACTACTACGGGGACAACAATTATGACGCGGCACTAAGGGAATTTGAAATCGCGCAGCGCGGATTACCTAATGAGTCGGAAGTCTATCTCGCCATCGGCGCAATCCAACGACGCCAGGGAAAGTGGGCGGAGTCGACTACAAATCTCGAGAAGGCGGTCAGTTTAAATCCCAAAGACATCTGGCCGCTGCAACAGCTCGCTTTCAACTATCAGATGCTCCGGGACTTTACTAAGGCTAACCAGACCATCGATCGCGCACTGGCGCTGGATCCCAAGGCCCTCGGGCCGTGGGAGGTCAAGTCAAAGCTGGCCATCGTTGAGAAGGGCGATTTCAGCGTGGCGGAGAAAGCGTTTGAAGCTGTGAAATCGGTGCCCATGAGCAACGAGCAGAAGCTCAAAGTCGCGGGTGATCGCGCGAACGTCTTACTCTTGGAACGCAAGTATCAGGAAGGACTGCAACAAGCCGAAAGCCTGCCGGACGATCAACGCTCGGCTTTGCCAGCACACTTCTCGAGTAAGTACTATTACATTGGCTTCGCGCGAAAAGCGCTCCAAGACGACGCGGGAGCACGCGGGGCTTTCCTCAAAGCAAAAAACGCCGTCGAGGAGCAACTGAAACGGACTCCCGACAATGCGGACACGCACGTTGAGCTGGCAAAAGTCCTCGCTTTTCTCGGTGAGAAGGACTCCGCGCTGGCGGAGGCGCAACGGGCGACCGAACTGCTTCCGGAAACAAAGGACGCATTCGGAGGACCGGAAATCATGGCCGGCGTGGCAGAGGTTTACGCGATTCTGGGTCAGAACGATCGCGCGATTGAAATCCTGGATAGATTGTTGAGCCGACCGAGCGGCGTCACCGCACAGGCGCTGAAAATAAATCCAATTTGGGATCCACTGCGACGCGATCCGCGCTTTCAAGGTTTGATCGACAAATACGGTGCTAAAGCTTAGGACTTTTGTCCTTTTCTTCACCGTTGTCGCTGCCGCGCATGCGGACTGGAAGGTTCTCTCACTCGAATCGGAACCCGGTCGCGCAGGGATTGAGCATCGACACATTGTTGTAGAAAACACGGCTGCCGATCAGCGGACCGATCTCGATCTTGCGATTTTCTCCGCCAAATCGTGCACGGTGCGAGTGATCGATAATCCTGACGGACAAACACTCGCGGCGGTTATGAAGCGCGAAAAATGCGGGTGCGGAGTCAATGGTGGTTACTTCGACACAAATTTCGAGCCGCTCGGCTTGCGAATCGTAAATAAGCAAGTGATCGCGCCGTTGAGGCGCGCCCGCTTGATTACCGGGGTGTTGCTGGCGTCGCCGCGCGGGGCGCAAATCGTGCGCAGCCGTGAATTTTCGCGGCCTCAAAAAATCGCCGCTGCAATTCAGTGCGGTCCATTCCTCGTCGATGTGTCCCAGCGCGTTCGTGGTTTGAACGATTCGCAGCGGGCACGACGAACCTTTGCGGCGACAGCAACGCACGACCGCGCGTTGATCGGTGTTTGCTCGGAAGTTTCGCTCGCGGACCTGGCAACCATCCTTGCTACAACACGAATCGCCGGGGATTCAAGAATCGAACGCGCAATGAACCTAGATGGCGGTTCTTCGAGTGCATTCTGGTTTGCGCGGGAGAACGGCAGCGCGTTCTCAATTCCGGCACAAAAACCTGTGCGCGATTTTGTGGCTGTTGCGCCAAAGTAAATTGTAGGGCAGGCGCTTCGCCTGCCACGTTTTTGATTCGGCAACCGAAGTGGTTGCCCCTACAATTTTTCCGATGAGAACGTTTGGCGGATTTAGATCAGGCGATCGTTTTTTCCACGGCGAACTGCGCGGCGATGACGTGCATGTGCTGGCAAAACCGTATTGGGTCGAGGTTCAACCCACCGGCCAAGTATTGCCGCTCGCGACTTTGCATATCGACCTTCCCGTCGCGCCGTCGAAACTAATGGCAGTTGGGTTGAATTATTCCGATCACATTGCGGAGATGAAGCGGACGCCGCTGGGCACGCCGCTCATCTGGTTTAAGGCTCCGAGCTCGGTTTTGCCGGACAACGGCGCAATCGAAATTGCGTTTCCCGAACATCAAACCGATTTCGAAGCGGAGTTGGCCGTCGTCATTGGCAAGACTGCGAAAAATGTGGCGGTGGAGTGCGCGCTCGATTTTGTTTTCGGTTACACAATCGGTCTCGACATCAGCGATCGCGTTTTACAAAAGACCGAGAAGCAATTTGGCCGCTGCAAATCATTTGATACTTATACACCGATTGGGCCGTTTGTTTATGCCGACGTCGACGTGAGCGATGTTTCCCTGGAGCTTTGGCAGAATGGTGAGCTGCGACAGAGCACGCGGACGAGCCGAATGATTTATTCAGTCGCGGATGTTATTTCATTTGCGAGTCAATCGCTCACACTTTTCCCCAGCGATGTCATTTTAACCGGAACGCCCGCCGGTGTCGGCCCGATTCATGATGGAGATCAATTGGAAATAGCGATCGAAAATTGGCCGCGCCTGCGCAACAGCGTTTCGATCGCCGAGCGCGCTTCGGGCCGCGATGCTGAAGAAAGCTCAATTATTACAACTTGAAAGACTTGCCACACATCCCGGCAGTAGAGATATTTCGAATCATAGATGCGACCTCGATGCAAGGGTCGCGGAAAAAAATGAAAAGTTTTGCTCGACTCGCGACCAACTCGTCTGCGATAAGAGAAAACCTGTCTCGAAACCGCACCGGTCAGATTCAACTCCTGCTTCAACTATGAAAACACTACTTGCTACCTGTCTATGCTCACTCGCGCTTGCCCTGATTTCACTCGCGCAATCTCCGCCGCCCGCACAAGCTCCGCCTGCAGCAGGTACGAGTCCGGCTGCCGCGGCACAGCAGGCGCCTGCTACTAACGTTCCGCCAGCGCAGGCTGCAGCCCCTGGGCAGCCCGCAGCGCAGCAACCGGCAGCCCCTGGACAGCCCGGAGCGGCAGCGCAGCCCGGAGCACCAGGCGCAGTGACGAGCCCCGCACCAGCCGGCGGTGAGAGTCCTGCTGCGACCGCAGCTGCGACTGCCTCGCCCGCTACTTCGCCTGCTGCCGAAACCACCGGCGGCGTGCTCGGGAGCAATTGGTTGATCGACAAGTTTCACAAAGGCGGTCCAATCATGTGGCCGATTTTGATTGTATCAATCATCGGGCTCACCGTGGTGATTGAGCGAATTTTTTGGTGGACCGGCCGCTGGTTTCGTCGTGACCCCAAACGCATCGAGAAAGTGTTCACTGCGATTGAGCATGGCGATACCGCCGAAGCCTCCCGGCTTTCCCGCGGATCGCGCGATCCAGTTCTGCGCATGATGTGGAATGGCCTCAATCACCAGCACGCCTCGCTGCAAGGTGCATTGCAAGTCGCTGCCGGTATCGAAATCAAACGCGCCGGCCGGTTTCTTGTTGTGATGGACACGCTCGTCACGTTGGCGCCCTTGCTAGGTCTATTGGGCACGATCACCGGGCTGATCCGGTCGTTCAGCTTTCTCGGCAACGAAGAGCTGGCGGTGCAAGCTGTCACGGGCGGCATTGCCGAGGCGCTCATTGCCACGGCCTGCGGCCTCGGTATTGCCATCTTCGCTCTGATTCCGTTTAACTTTTTCACTTCCCGGGTGTCTAACTTGGAGTTCGAATTGCAGACGGCAGCCACGAACTTGGAAGTGATGTTGGGAGCACAAACCGCGGCGCGCGAACTGGACTTCGCGACGCAAGCCCCGGCTTCTGGCAAAGGCTCGTCGATTTAAAGGTATCCAATGTACGTAAGCTCGCCAATTCCACACAAGAAAGCGCGGATCGAGATTATCCCGTTGATCGACATCATGTTCTTTCTGCTTGCCAGTTTCATGATGGTGAGCTTGAGCCAGGTGCACATGAAAGGGATCAAGGTGAACCTGCCCTCGGGCGTTTCAGGTCAGACACAGACCAAGCGCGAGTACATCAGCGTCTCTGTCGATAAGGACGGTCATTACTTCTTCGACAAGGACGAAATCTCCGACACGGAACTGCTGGATCGCTTGCGCAAAGTGCACCAATCAGCCCCAGAGGCCAAGGTGTTCCTTCGAGGTGATCGGGACTCGGTTCACCTGAATGTTACTCATGCGCTTGATGTAATCCGGTCGGCTGGTTTTTATAAGATCTCATTTGAAATTAGGAGCGAAGCGCTCAAGGGGGTTCCAGGACCGCGATAATTTGCGTATGGCAACAACGGAAGTAAAACCGCTAATTTACCGGCCGCCGCCGCGGTGGTATTTCTGGACCGCTTTTGGTGCTGCATTGGCGATCCACCTCACAGCGGTTGCAGTAGCTCAAAGGCGGGAGGCACCTCCGGTGGAGCTCCCTCCGCAACCGCCGCTGGTCGTCGAGGCGGTATTGGCGCCGCCTGAGTCTACTCCCCCGCCAGAAGATATTCCGATCCCAGAGCCTCCTCCACCGCCAGAGATCAACCCGGAGTATGTCGAAGAACGAACGCCGCCACCGCGGCAACCACAAACGGCGCAAAAATTCGTGCCAATCAAAGCCCCTGGGCCGATGTCGATGTCACGAGCGAAAGCCTTAGCGTTGTATGCGCCGCGTCCGCAGTACCCGTACGAGGCGCGTTCGCGACACGTTACGGGGAGTGGAGTGATCGTCGCGCAAGTTGACGCGGCCAGCGGCAACGTTACTAGCGCTTCCGTCTCGCAAAGCACCGGAAGCCCCATACTGGATAATGCCGCCACCAGCGCCTTTCGGCAGTGGCGATTTAGACCCGGGACAGTTTCCAAGGTCAACATTCCCATCACTTTTACCATGACTGGGGCGTCGTACTAAATTCCACAATATGAGAGTACATTCGCCAGTTCCGCATAAACGAGCCCGTATCGAGATCATCCCGTTGATCGACATCATGTTCTTTCTGCTCGCTAGCTTTATGATGGTGAGCTTGAGCCAGGCTCACATGAAAGGCATTCGCGTGAATTTGCCCGCTGCGGTAGGGCCTCCGCCAAGCGGGGTGAAGGATTTTGTCTCCATAAAAGTGCTGGAGGGAAACGCTGTGTTCTTCGATAACCAATACGTGCCAGATGACCAAGTCCTGCCGCGGCTTTTTGAGCTTCACAGGGCAAATCGGGACATCAAAATCTCTATCAGCGCAACGCCGATGGCGATTTACGGTGATGTCATTGGAGTCCTCGACAAGGTTCGCTCCGTCGGAATCACAAAGGTCGGCTATCAGATTAGAGCAGCTTCTGCGCCTGCGCCTACAGGTGCTGCACCACCACCACCACCACCACCACCACCACCTGGACCTTAGGTCGCAAGAGCCGTCAGTCTTCTGCGACAGATATCCCGATCACTTTTTTATCGGCCGGGACGCGGTAGTACGAACGTGCGTAACTTTTCCAAGGCGCGAGCCCTGTGGCTTAGTTGATTTTTTTCCGCAGGCCCAAGCTCGCCAAAAGTTCGTTGGAAATTCTTTGGAACAAAAATTGGGTCGTATCCGAAGCCACGCGACCCGCGCGGTTGATCAGCAATTTGTCCCTCAACAATCCCCTCAAACACTCCGAGAACCTCGCCATTGCGCGCGAGCGCCAGCACACAATGAAATCGAGCTCGACGAGAGTCATTCTTAGCGCGAACTCGTGCAAGCTCCTCCAATAGCTTGTCGATCTTTTCTGTGTTGGTCGCATTCGCGCTGGCATACCGCGCCGAGTGTATTCCTGGTGCACCGCCAAGGGCGTCTACCTCCAGCCCTGAATCGTCGGCAACTACGAGTCCTGGCAATTTTGTTGATACTGCCAGCGCTTTGAGCTTCGCGTTCTCTTCGAAAGACGTTCCGGTTTCGATGATCTCGGAGATATCCGAATACGCGCGCAGATCGCGAACGCTGAAGTCTGATCCGAGAATATGCTGGATCTCGCGCGTCTTATGCGCATTGCGGGTCGCCACGAGAAGCCGTATCACCCTGAAATAAAATCTGGAAGCCCGGAACCCACGAGTAAAATTTCAGTTTCCTTTCTTGGGTTCCTGGGTTCTTGATTCTAATCCGATGAGTGGCGAGCGGCGCAAATCATATCCCTTCGATCAGCTCGAACCAAAATGGCAGGCCATTTGGGAAGAGCGGCAGCTTTTCCATGCGCCTAACCCTGACGAGAAAGGTTTCGATCCGGCGAAGCCGAAATTTTATATTCTGGACATGTTTCCCTACCCAAGTGGGGCAGGGTTGCACGTAGGCCATCCTGAAGGTTACACCGCAACCGATATCATCGCCCGCTACAAAAGGATGCGTGGCTTCAATGTCTTGCATCCGATGGGTTGGGACGCATTTGGTCTGCCGGCGGAGCAATATGCCGTGAAAAGCGGCCAGCACCCTGTTGTCACGACACGGCAGAACGTGGCGAAATTCAAAAGCCAACTAAAGCGGATCGGTTTTTCCTACGATTGGCAACGGGAGATCAACACGGCCGACCCGCGCTATTACAAATGGACGCAGTGGATTTTTCTCCAGATCTACAATTCCTGGTTCAATCCCGACACCAAACGGGCTGAGCCGATTTCCACGTATCGCGGGAGTGATCCGGACAGCGTTCGACTCGCCTATGTTGCCGATGTCCCGGTCAACTGGTGTGCGGAGCTCGGCACAGTTTTGGCCAACGAAGAAGTCGTGGATGGCAAAAGTGAAGTTGGCGAATTCCCGGTTGTTCGAAGACCAATGCGGCAATGGATGTTGCGCATCACCGACTATGCGGAGCGATTGCTCGATGACCTCGATGAACTGGATTGGCCCGACGGAATCAAATTGCTTCAGCGCAATTGGATTGGCCGAAGCGAAGGTGCGGAAATCGATTTCAAAATTGAGAATCACGGCGCGCACGTGTGCGTGTTCACTACACGGCCCGACACGTTATACGGCGGCACGTTCCTTGTGCTGGCGCCGGAACATTTGCTCGTCGATCAAATTGTCACCGAAGAGCAATGGCCAGCTGTGCGCGAGTATCGTGAGCGAACTGCGCGCAAAAGCGAGCTCGAACGCGCCGATCTATCGAAAGAAAAAACAGGCGTGTTTACCGGCGCGTACGCAATTAATCCCGCGACCAGCAAAAAGATTCCAATCTGGATCGCGGATTACGTTTTACTCGGTTACGGGACTGGAGCGATCGGCGGCGTTCCTGCGCATGACGAACGCGATCTGGAATTCGCGAAAAAATTCGACCTGCCGATCATCGTAGTTGTTCAGCCAACACGCGACGAACCGGCCATCGGATTCACCGGCGAAGGCATCGCAGTCAATTCGCCAATTATCAATGGACTGACCAGCGCCGACGCGAAAAAGAAAATCACCGCGTGGTTGGAACAACACGGCTTCGGCAAACGCGCGATCAATTACAAGCTTCGCGACTGGTTATTCTCGCGTCAGCGCTACTGGGGAGAGCCGTTCCCGATCGTTTGGGAAAATGGAAAACATCGCGCGTTGGGTGAAAAGGAATTGCCGGTAGTCCCGCCGTCACTCGACGATTACAAACCGACCGGCACCGGTGAACCGCCGCTGGCAAAGGCAAAGGAGTGGATCCGGTATTCCGACAAGGCGCTGCGTGAAACAAACACCATGCCGCAATGGGCAGGCTCGTGCTGGTATTACCTGCGATTTTGCGACCCGCATAACGACAAGCGGTTCGTAGGCGAAGAAGCGGAACTGTACTGGATGGGTGGTGACAAGCCGGGTGGTGTTGATTTGTACGTCGGCGGAACTGAGCACGCGGTACTGCATCTGCTTTACGCGCGTTTCTGGCACAAGGTTTTGTTCGACCTCGGCTACGTTTCCAAGCCGGAGCCGTTCCAGCGCCTTGTGAATCAGGGAATCATCCTTGGTGAAGATAATCAGAAAATGTCGAAGTCGCGCGGAAACATCGTTAATCCTGATGACGTAATCGATCAGCACGGCGCGGACGCGTTTCGCTGCTACGAAATGTTTATGGGCCCGCTGGAGCAAATGAAACCCTGGAGCATGCGCGGCGTCGAAGGCGTTGCGCGCTTTTTGGCGCGCGTCTGGCGTCTCCTCATGACTGAGAACCAGGCAGGCGAGTGGGAATTATCCAGCAAGATCAAACCCGCCGATCCGAGCAAGGCGCAGCAGAAAGTGCTTCATGCCACTATCAAGAAAGTCACTGAAGATATCGAATCGTTCTCGTTTAACACCGCCATTTCACAAATGATGATTTTCGTGAACGCGTTTACCAACGCCGAAACAATTCCGTTATCAGCGATGCGCACGTTCCTGATTTTGCTGAGTCCATTTGCGCCTCACATTGCATCCGAATTGTGTGAAAGGCTGAATACAAGATTCAGCGACGCACACGGCGACATGACGGAGCAGCCCTGGCCAGAATATGACGAGCGGCTGCTCGCCGAAGAAGAGGTTGAAATCGTAATTCAAATAAATGGGAAACTGCGCGATCGAATGAAGATGTCGATTCTTGCAACGGAGCAAGAGCTGAAAACTGCCGCGCTGTCGAGCCCGAAAATTCAAGATCGAATCGCCGGTAAGACAGTGCGCAATGTGATTGTAGTGCCGAAAAAATTGGTCAACATCGTCGTATGAAGAAGATCTGGAACGAATTCAAAGAATTCGCCGTAAAAGGTAACGCGGTTGATCTCGCGGTCGGTGTCATTATCGGTGCGGCCTTCGGTTCAGTGATCACTTCGCTGGTGAAAGACGTGGTCATGCCGCCGATCAGTGTTCTCACCGGCGGACTCGATTTTTCAAATAAATTTCTCATTCTTCGAGCGGCCAAGGATGGCTCGAGCGCATTCAATACTCCCGCAGACGCCGCGAAGGCCGGAGCGATCACCTGGAATTACGGCAACTTCATTACGCTGGTGATCAATTTTCTCATTGTCGCGACCGCTATCTTCCTTCTGGTCCGGCTGATCAATCAATTGAGACGACCAGCGGAAAAACCAGTCGACGAGAAAGAGTGTCCGGCGTGTGCGATGAAGATCCCTATTAAGGCAACGCGCTGTCCTCATTGCACGAGCGAGCTTACCCAAACAGCCACGCGCTAGCACTCTAGCTGCTATCATTAACCAGCTTGCGAGACACACTCAGAACCTAGCTCAATTCAGCGGCCCTAGGGAATTTTTGCAAATTATTGCTTGCCCATCCCTACTTGGGCTGCTATGGAGGGCCCGATAATGCGATGCCTTAACCTAGCGGTCGCAGGAGCTTCAGCTTGTTTAATCGTTGGCTGCGCCACGCAGTCGAAGCCGACTCTCACCAGCGGACGTCGCATACCAAACGTGCGTACTACCGCGTATACCCATCTTGAGGGGGGAAGCGGCCGTCGTAACGCGCTCGGCGAATATTTGTCCGGCCGACACATGATGAGTGCTGCTTCCGACTGGTCACGATATCCGCTCGGAACACGGTTTCGAATCGCCGAGACGAACGAAGAATATGTTATCGACGACTATGGGAATGCGTTGATCGGCACCGACACCATTGACCTTTATAAGCCTAGCCGGCTAGACATGAAACAGTGGGGCGTCCGGCACGTGGACATCGACATTTTGCAATGGGGTTCCGAGGAACAAAGTCTGAAAGTCCTCGCTGCGCGCTGCAAACATAGTTGCGTACGGAAGATGGTCGCAGCCCTTGAGAAAAAGAAGGGCAAAACCGTCGCTCAATCTTCTTCTACTCGCACTTCGCTTTGAGTTAACGCGAGTCGCGCAGCATTTTCCCCGCCGATGAGAATCTTCGTTGTTGGCGGCGCGGGTTACATTGGCAGCGTTTGCGCCCAGCTTTTGCTCGATGAAGGCCACGAAGTTATCATCTTCGATAACCTGAGTGAAGGGCATCGGCGCGCAATCGATTCGCGGGCCAACTTCATCCGGGGCGACTTGGCCAGCCGCCTGGAAATTGACGCTGCGCTTTCCATCGCGCGGCCAGACGCGGTGATGCATTTCGCAGCATATGCACTGGTCCCCGAATCAATGCGCGATCCGTCCAAATACTTTCGCAACAATATTTCCAACGGCTTGAACCTGCTGGACGCCATGCTGAAAACGGGCGTTCGAAGGATCATTTTCTCATCGACATGCGCGATTTTCGGGCCGCCCGAGCGGGTGCCGATCGATGAGAGCGCGGTGCCGCGTCCGATCAGCCCATATGGTGAATCGAAACTGGCTTTCGAAAAAATTCTGCGCTGGTACGACCAAATACATGGTTTTAAATTTGTTTCATTGCGTTATTTCAACGCAGCCGGTGCCACCGAGAATTTCGGCGAAGACCATCGGCCGGAGACACATTTGATTCCCACCGTGCTGAAGGTCGCGCTCGGTCAAAGACCGAATCTCGAAATTTACGGCACTGATTATGAAACACCCGACGGTACCTGTATTCGCGACTACATCCACATCGTCGATCTTGCGCACGCGCACATTCTGGCGCTCGGTGCAGCCAACAGCGGCTTCTACAACCTTGGGACTGGAGGCGGCTCGAGTGTTAAGGAGGTAATCGCAGCCTGTCGCAAAATCACCGGCCGACAGATCGACACGATTGAAAACCCGCGCAGACCTGGCGATCCGCCGCGGCTTATCGCTTCCTCGGCAAGAATCAAAAAGGAGCTTGGTTGGCGACCACAGTTCCAGTCGCTCGACGCCATCATCGAGAGCGCTTGGGCATGGCATCAGAAGTTTCCACACGGCTACGGCGAGTAAACCCGAACGCCGCAGCTGCCGGAGGCGTTTCGTTCATTAGCTATTCATCGCGCTAGAAACAGCTGCTTCGACCGATGCGATTTCCAGATCACTGAGCTTCCGGCTTTGCGCGCTAAGAACTCGTACGTTGTTATTCCTGGGCGCCCACACATTAGGATCAGTCGGACCCAAAAGCAGAACGCAATTTGCGCCTGCGGCTGCGGCGAGGTGCGAAATTCCGCTATCGTGCCCAATAAAAATCGAGCGCTCAAGCACTGCGGCCAGATGAGGCAGTGGTAAATTTTTTGCGAAACGGACCTGTCGATTTTTCCACGCGTGTTCCAATAGCTCCGTCTGTTTTTTGTCCGCTTCGCCTGAAATTACGACAAGCGAAGGCAATTTTTGCGGCTGCCCGCCCTTGTAGTCGACGAGTGGGAAGCCGTCGTTTCGCGAAAATAGCTCCAACCAATTTCCCAGTGGCCAATTCTTTTCAGTGCTGCCGCTTCCCGGATGAATGGTGAGAACTGGTTGCTGCAAATTTTGGAGAAACTCCCGGGCGAACTGTCGATCCTTTATTGAGGGGAAAACTTTTTGAGTAAGATCGCCGACTCTGATTCCCAGCTCTTCGATCGGCCGCGCAAGTTGGCGCGCGGCGTGGTCGAGGGTTTGGACGATCTTGGCTGGCCCGCAAAAGAAATTTTCAACACCACACCGGCGCACGTTGTTTTCAAAGATGCGGTCCGGATCATAAAGATAACTAATGATCAAATCGAAACTGGCGAAATAATTTGCCAACTCCGCTGGCAATTCCGAATTCCTGGCGAAGAAGCTCGAGAGCGGTCCGTATTCGATCGAGCGTACTGCTTGCGCGTAAAATCGCTTTTCGGCAAGCACCGCAATGTGTTTGTAACCAAGAATCTCCATGTATGCCTGCGGACAAGCGTCGCGCAGAGCCTTGAGCGTCGGCAACGTGAGAATAAAATCGCCGATCGCGCCGCCACGGATCACCAGAATGCGCTTCATACACATTTACTGTAGCGGCGCTCTGTGAATGCCGAAAAGATTCGTGAGACACTACAACTGCCAAATCGAAAAATCCCGGAGTGAAACTTGCCCGCGTCATCGGCGGTCGCACACCACGGCTATGGTTTCTAATACTGAGTAAACGCGAACCTGAGAATCACACCGCCATAGATCAAGGCGATAGCGTGCAAACAGCGCCAGCGAAAAACGCTGCGCGTGCTCCAGTTGATTTGATCGCGAAGAACATAGGGGATCGCGACCCAAAACAGACCGGCAACGATCAGCAGATAAGCGAACACCGTTATGAGCAACCGGCTGGTTTCGTAGCGCAGAAAGGCGGCATCGAGCAGCGGCTCCGCCGCGAGCAAACAAAGAATTCCAAGCGCGCGTACTGCGAGAAATTCGTCGACGAAACGTAGGGCGAGCACGTAACCGATTGGCAACGCAATGAGGAGCGGCCGGCGAAAACCGGAGAATTCGCCCATCTGGATCGTGTAGAGCAGCCAAAATGTCCAAACAAGACAAACGGTGAGCAGGATAACTCCCGTAGTCCTAGAGCGCGGAAGCCGCTGCACCACACGAGCGAAGCTCGGTTTTATTAATCCGAGCAAACCCATTAAAACGAGAAATGCTCCTGCGATGATTTCGACGGTGTGCAAGGAGAGATCGTAAATCATGCGGCGAGCTTCGCTAATGGGGTGTGAGTTTGGGTAAGGTGGCGCAAGTTTTCAACTTGTGATTGAACGCGCCGGAGAACCTCAAAAAGTTGCCAGAGTAGCACATGCCTCTGGCTTTCGCTCTAACGAAAGCACGCCGGAGACATGCGCTTCCCTAATTGGCGTGCCATACAAGCTGAACCCGTTGGCCTGTTCGATTCGGACCCTGACCAGTTCTCCAATCAGTCTGTCGCTGCCTTCAAATACGACAATTTTGTTGGTGCGCGTTCGCCCCATTAAGCGGGCGGGATTGGTTTTGCTGGGGCCTTCGCAGAGCACTTCCACACATTGGCCGACCAGCCGTTCGAGACTTCGGCGATTCGATACGTTTACAACTTGGAGCAAATCCTGATTGCGCTCTTCCCTGGTGCGCTCTTCGATTTGATCCAGCATGTCCGCAGCCGGCGTGCCACGCCGCGGCGAATAGCGAAAGACGAAGGCGTTATCAAATTGGATTTTGTCAACCAAATCGCGGGTCTGCTTGTAATCGTCTTCTGTTTCTCCCGGAAAGCCGACGATAATGTCCGTCGTAATCGCGATGCCGTCTCGCGCCCGCCGAATTCGCCTCACAAGATCGAGGTATTTTTCTGCCGTATACGCGCGGTGCATCGTTTTCAGAATCTTATTGGAGCCAGATTGCAACGGCAGATGGACGTGCTCGGCGAGTTTCGGTAAACGCGAGATCGCGTCGATTAAGTCATCGCGGAAGCCGATCGGGTGCGGCGAGGTGAAGCGGAGCCGCTCGATCCCGTTGACGTCGTGAACGGCTTCGATCAACTGCACAAACGGAGATTTATTGTCGATCTTCGGAAATTCGTGGCGGCCGTAAAGATTCACGATTTGCCCCAGCAACGTGATTTCTTTAACGCCCCGCGAAACTAGATCACGCACTTCGCTCACGATATCGTTGATAGAGCGGCTGCGCTCCATCCCTCGCGTCTGCGGAACGATGCAAAATGTGCAGTGCATGTTGCAGCCCTGCATAATCGAGACGAATGCCGTCGCCTGTCGCGGCGTGACAGATTGATCGCGGATTGTCGATTGCGAGCCACGTTCCTCCGCGACATCAACAATCGAAAACCGCAAATCGTCCATCGCCTGACTTGAATGATAGGACGCGCACTCCGTGCGCGCCGCTTTCTTGGCCACTAGTTCCTCGACGTAATCCGCCACTCGGTGAAATTTCTGCGTACCGACGACAAGATCGACATGCGACAGGCCTTTGAGCAGTTCGTCACCGCGTGCCTGGGCCATGCAACCGAGAAACCCAAACACAACGTGCGGCCGCTCTTTAGCCAGTCGCCCCAGCATTCCCATTTTCCCCAGCGCCTTCTGGTCAGCCATATCGCGCACGCTGCACGTGTTCAGAAGCACGACGTCGGCTTCTGACTCTTTTGAGACCCGCTCGTACCCGCGCGCCATGAGCGAGTGCGCAACCTGTTCCGAGTCGCGCTCGTTCATCTGGCAACCGTAAGTTTTGATAAAAAATTTCGGCATGAAGGAGTCAAAATAATACACGGCCACAATGCCTTCGTCCAAGACACGCCATGAATTTCACGAATTCACACCAATTTCATGCAGCGTTACGAGATTCGTGACAATTCGTGTAATTCGTGTCTTAAATCCCCGGCATGCCGATCGCGAAAGACGAGCCTCCAGCAATTGGAATCATTGGTGGCAGCGGTTTGTACCAGATGGAGGAATTACGCGACACGACTGAACACAGGATCGATACACCGTTTGGATCGCCATCGGATGCTCTGATTGGGGGAAAATTACGCGAGCGTCAGGTTTACTTCTTGCCGCGGCACGGTCGCGGGCATCGGATTCTGCCGCACGAAATAAATCACCGCGCCAACATTTACGCACTTCGCTCGTTGAACGTTCGCTGGATCATTTCAGTGGCGGCGGTCGGCAGCTTGCAGGAAAAATATGCGCCGCGAGATCTGGTCTTACCGTCGCAGTTTTACGATCGCACCAGTCAACGGGCGGCACATACATTTTTCGGCGAAGGCATTGCGGCGCACGTTGGATTCGCCGAACCGATCAGCGCGAACCTGCGCAATCTGTTGGCTGAATCGGCGAGATCACTGGGATATACCGTTCACAACGGCGGCACTTACGTGAACATGGACGGCCCGGCATTTTCGACGCGTGCGGAATCTGAGTTCAATCACCGGAACGGGTTCGACGTGATCGCCATGACCAATCTTCCGGAAGCAAAACTGGCTCGCGAAGCGGAGATCGCACTCGCTACCATGGCCATGATCACTGACTACGATTGTTGGAAAATCGAGGAGGAACCGGTGTCGGCTGAGATCGTTCTCAGTCACCTGCTCGCAAATGCAGAGACAGCCCGGAGAGTTATCGCAGACGTCATCCCGCGAATTCCCAATGAGCCGAACTGGCCTGAACATTCCGCGTTGGATACGGCGCTGGTGACCGACCGGAAGTTGTGGCCGGAAGCCACTATACAAAAGCTGAAACCGATTTTGGCGCGCTTCGTTGCTGGATAAGGTCGCCGTCTGTTTTCGTCTGGCTTGCGTCCATGCTAGGGCGCGTCACGAGCTTGCCCTGAGCGAAGCCGAACGGGTGCGCGCCGATGTTCTTGATTGCGATCGGCGCGCAGAGGACTGCGCAGCCTGCCTTCAGGATCACAGGCCATTGAATTGCGAGGCGATGCGATTAAGAATCACAAAATGAAAACGCGTTGCTTTGATCATATCGATCTACGGGTGAAAGACATGGAGGTAGCGAGAAAGTTTTACGCAAAATTTCTGCCACAGCTTGGATTTGTTGAGGAACGACCCGGAAAAGAATACCATACTTTTTTTTCTGCCGGCGGCGAAAGACCGTCCGAATTCTTTTGTTTCTCACAGGACAAAAATCATCGGCCAAACCGCACACGCATCGCGTTTTGGGCCGACACGCGCGAAGAAGTGGATCGGATTGCGAAATTCGTGCGCGACGCAGGCGGGAAAAACCTTGAGGGGCCGGAAGTTTGCAAGGGCTACAGTCCCGGCTACTACGCGTTTTTTTTCGAAGACCCGGACGGTAACAAGCTGGAAATCTGCTGCCGGGAGAGTCCGGTCATTGCGCAGTGACCGAGTTTCGGCGAACAGTTGGTGAATGAGTAAGCCAACGCACGTTCCTGCAATTCTGCAGGAACCACGTCGGCACCGTTATCTTAAGCTGATCGCGCTGTTCAAAATCGGCAAAGGCGTGCTGTTGCTGTTGCTTGGTGTTTCACTGCTTTTCCTGAACGCGCGCACCCGTTGGATGGATGCCATTTCGGATTGGACCGCGGATGAAATCTTGCTAGAGCACAGCAAGGCTGTCGCTTATTTGCTTCACAAACTGCAAGCGGTTCTTGCGGGCGGCACGTTGCGTGCCACCGGTCTTTTGGCGCTCTTTTACGCAGCAGTTCTTTTTACCGAGGGAATCGGAGTGTATCTGGAACAGCGCTGGGCGGAACTACTGATGATTTTCGCGACCGCTGGACTGATTCCAATCGAAATCCGTCACCTTTGGCATCGGCCGGGCTTGGTAGGCGCGCTCATTTTGCTGGTGAACTGTTTCATTGTCTGGTTTTTGTATCGCGTCCTCAAACGCGACAAGGCCAAACCGCGCGTCCCAGAGCCACGCGAATTGGTCGAGACCGTTTAGATAAATAATCCCTTTGACAGCGCGGACACGCTCAGATGGGGAGTGAGTGGCGATTACTTCTAGCGGGAAACCTGGCACCTGCGTCCATGCAAAGGCCAAAAATTGATGACAAATTGACTTTGCAGGGAGATTTCGGAAAGACCGATGCAATCTGCGTCGAGGTGCTGGATAATCCGGCCACTGAGGAGGAGGGCATTTTGCTCAAGGTGATGGCGCGCGGTCCATTCGAACAAGGCCAGCAAGTCTGGATAGTCGGTCGCGACGGATCGAAAGTCGGCGCCACGGTTGAAAACGTCCTTAAACAGACGATCGACAGCGAAGTGACGCTTTCGACGGTCCTGCCGGCGTAATCGGCAAAGGGTAGAGCCAAGATCTGTTCCCTTACACGCTGGCTTGCTTTCGGCACGCCTTTTGACTGTGATTACGGTGTGAGTGCCGCTCCAGATGACGTGACCTCACTGACCGCAAGTGGTTCGGCCTTTGCTGTCGCGGGGGTGTTTACCACCACACACTGGAGCGTGGTGCTGGAGGCACAAGGTGAATCGCCAGCCGCAGAGGAGGCGCTCGAAAATCTTTGCCGCACTTACTGGCGACCTATTTATGGCTTCGTCAGACGGCAGGGCGTTGACCCAGACGAGGCTAAAGATATCACCCAGGGTTTTTTCGCGCTGATTTTAGAGCGCAAAGATTTCCAATCCGTGCGCCAGGAAAAGGGCCGCTTGCGTTCTTTTCTTCTGGTGTCCGTCAAGCATTTTATGGCGAACGAGCGACGTGATGCTGCGACGATCAAACGTGGCGGCGGCCGAACGCTGATTCCGCTCGACGGGATCACATCGGACGATTCTGACGAGTTCCATCGCAGCGACATGCTGAGCGCCGATCTGCTTTACGATCGCCGCTGGGCGTTCACCGTGCTCGACCGGGTGTTCGCGCGCTTGCGCGAGGAATCTCAGGCATCAGCTAACGCACCGCTGCTGGAGCGGTTGAACACTTTGCTGTCTGACGAACCGGATCGGCCGTCCCAAGCGGAGATTGGGCGCGAGTTTGGCATGACCGAGAACGCGGTCAAACAAGCCTTCCATCGACTGCGACAGCGTTACCGACAGCTGTTGCGTGAGGAAGTCGCGCACACAGTGGCAACCCCGGCAGATATTGAAGATGAGCTGCGCCACCTCATCAGCGCGTTGCGCTCGTAAAGACACGAATTGCACGACGAATTGCACGAATTATCACGAATTTCATGGGACTTGAGTCAAACGTTGGATCAACTCGCGAAACCGTTCGGAGTCGGTTCGTGTAAATTAGTAAAATTGGTGTCTAGATTTTGTCGCAAATGCGGAGCAGCCATTCCCCCCAATTCCCTACAACAATCCTGCGGCGCCTGTCTGCTGGAGGAAGGTCTCGGCCCCGACGAACCTGTAGCCGGGGGCGGTGACCCCGGCCGTGCGTCCGCGATGTTGATGGACTTCGGCGATTACGAATTGCTTGAGCAAATTGGCCGCGGCGGACAAGGCGTAGTATTTCGAGCCCGCCAGAAAAGTCTCAATCGCATCGTCGCGTTAAAAGTCATTGGTCTTGGCCAATGGGCCACCAAAGCGCACCTGAAACGGTTCCGCTTGGAAGCCGAAGCGGCAGCGAGGCTGGAGCATCCCGGTATCGTTCCGATCCACGAAGTCGGCGAGCGTGATGGCCAGTGCTACTTCAGCATGAAGTTTGTAGAAGGCGGCCAGCTTGACGAAGTGCTCAAGCGCGAACCAATGCCAATCCGACAGGCGGTGGAACTCATCGCCAAAGTCGCGCGCACCGTTCATTACGCGCACGAGCACGGCATCCTTCATCGTGACATCAAACCGGGGAACATCCTGCTCGACCAAAAACGCGAACCACATCTGACCGACTTCGGGCTTGCACGCCTTGTAGAGACGGAAAGCACAGTTACGCGCACGCTGGAAGTGCTAGGCACGCCCAGCTACATGGCGCCGGAACAGGCCGTGGGAAACAACGCGGCTGTCGGCAGCGCGACAGATGTTTACGGGCTTGGTGCAGTTCTCTACCAATTGCTGACAAATCAGCCGCCTTTTGCCGGTGGAACAACCTACGAGACGATCAAGCTACTCTTGGATATGGAGCCACGGCAACCGCGGCTCCTGAATCCAAAAATAGATCGCGATCTCGGCACAATTTGCCTCAAATGCCTCGAGAAAGATCCAAAGCGCCGATACTCTTCGGCTCTCACTCTGGCTGAAGATTTGGAACGCTGGCTAAAGCACGAACCGATTCAAGCCCGGCGTATTGGACCGTTCACGCGCGGAAAGAAATGGATGCGGCGCAATCCAGCCAGAGCGCTCCTGACAGCGTCTCTGGTCGCATTGGCAGCGGCAAGCGGCTGGATCGTTTGGAAAAGTGAATTTATCCGGCAACCGCTAGCAACTGGAATCGCGGTTCTGCCATTTGAAAACCTAAGCGAGCAGAGAGAAGACGCCACCGCCTTCGTCGACGGCGTCCAGGACGACGTGCTGACCAAGCTGGCGAAAATCGCCGATCTGAAAGTCATCAGCCGGACGAGTGTTATGGATTACCGTGGCAAACGAAATCTCCGTCAGATCGGAAATGATCTGCGGGTATCGCATGTTCTGGAAGGCAGCGTCCGCAGAGCCGGCACGCATCTTCGTCTCAACGCGCAGTTGATCGACACACGCTCTGACACGCACGTGTGGGCCGAGCAATACGATCGCGATTTGGATGATTTGTTCTCAATCCAAAGTGAGATCGCGCAAAAGGTCGCCGAACGACTGAACGCCAAAGTCACATCCGCAGAGAGACTGGCTATTGAGGAGAAGCCAACCACCGATCTCGTCGCTTTCGAGCTCTATTCGCGCGCCAATGATATCATTGGGGCGGGCCTTAGCTGGAACGCGGACACGTTGCGGGCAATCGATTTACTGAACCAGGCAGTAGCGCGGGATCCTTCGTTTTTCAAAGCCTATTGCACGCTCGCCAGGGTTCATGATCAGGTTTACTTTTTTAGCCTTGACCATACTCCTGCGCGGTTAGCGTTAGCGGAAGCAGCGGTCGAGAAAGCATTTCGCATTCGTCCAAATGGCGGCGAAGCACACCTCGCACGAGCACATCATCTTTATAATGGATACCTCGACTACGATGGCGCTCTGGCTGAACTGGAGATCGCACGCCGGAGCTTGCCAAATAATCCCCGGATATTCGCGGTGATGGGTTACATCCAAAGGCGTCAGGGACGCTGGGAAGAATCCATGCGCAACTTTGAGCGGGCAATTGAACTCGACCCGCGCAGTCTTAACACGCTCGGAAATATCGCAGACAGTTACGGAGGGGCCCGGCGTTATGCTGAACAGAAATCCACGTTAGATCGCATGCTCACTATCGCGCCAAACGATGTCGAGGCAAAAGCAGAGCGCGCGTTCGTGGAAGTGAATTGGAAAGCTGATACAGGACCGTTGCATCAAGTGATCGATGAAATCCGGGCGACAAATCCTGCTGCCATGCCGCAGATCGACTCCCACCGATGGCTACTTTGCGCACTGGCCGAACGCGACGTCGCTGCCGCCAAAGAGGCTTTGACTGCGGCCGACGAATTCCCGTTAGGTCACGACGCTGTTATTTTCACGCGTCCTTTCGTCGAAGGCGTTATTGCGCGCATGACAAACGACGAGCCGCAGGCGCAGCTAGCTTTCGCTGCTGCGCGCGCGGAGCAGGAGAAAGCCGTACAGGCTGAACCAAATTACGGCCCGGCGTGGTGCGTGCTCGGTGTAATCGATGCCGCTCTCGGGCAGAAGGCGGAGGCATTGAGCGAAGGACGGCGGGCGGTCGAGCTTCTTCCGGTGAAAAAGGATCCAATCAATGGTATGCTCATGATCAAGTATCTGGCGATGATTGCTGCTTGGGTTGGTGAAGAAGATCTCGCCTGCGAACAGCTCGCCACTGCCGTCCGTTGCCCTTATAGCGGTTTCGACCTCAGCTATGGCGAATTAAAACTGATGCCGTTCTGGGACCCGCTGCGCGGCGAGCCGTGCTTCGAAAAAATCGTCGCCTCCCTCGCGCCAAAGTAAGAGTGCACCACGGATGACGCGAATAACGCGGATGTCTGGGGAGCAGTCGAGGTTCGCCGAATTTCGTAGAACGTTTATCTATCAGCCGGACGCACATCCACTATCATTACGCTTCTTACCGCATCATCCAGCCAGTACGTGATCGCGTAGTCACCGATGATTTTGATCTGCCGGATTTGGAGCGAGGCGTCCTTATCGGTATAGTCGCCTTTAGTCCGCGGCCGTTCACGCAAGCTGTGGATGAACTTCATGATCTGTTGCCTTTGACGGCCACTTTTCGGCACCGCTTCGAGCAGATCGATATTTAGATAAACTTGGTAGGGCTCCACCGGCGCTTATTCGGCGCCTAAGCGCTTTTCGAACTCTTCCGGCGTCAACCAATGTGATGGGTCTTTGTCATCCATGCGAGCCTTCAACATCGATTGGTATGCAACGTCCCCACGGTGCCGGAGATGAAAAAGGAAAGCGGTCAGCTCGTTCTGTTCCCCCGGCGAAAGCGTCGCTACCGTCTTCTTTAGTTCCTCAACACTCATTAGCCAAGCGTATCGTCTCGATACGGCACCCGTCAACTCCACGTTTGTTTGCCCCATATCGGTGAAATCCGCGCTATCCGTGGTTGCTCCGCCGTAGCGATTTAACGTGGCGAAGCCATTTTCCGCGTAACGTCTCACCGGTTCCCGTTCTGTACCTCGGTGAACGGCCAGAAATGGACAACTCAATAACGAGAAGTCAAAGAAGGCCAAACCAAGAAAAGGAAATCATACAAATGAAAACAAAATTAGTTAAAAGCATAACAAGCTACTTGCTCATCGCGTGTGCGTTGGTCAGCCTGGTTGCTGCAATGGCGCCGGGCACATCCGCTACCGCGCGGGCGGCAGCCGACGCGCCGGTTTGCAGCGTGGGCATGCTAAAGGGCTTGTATCTGTGGACCTTCGACGGGTACGCAAACTTGGGTGCAACCCTGGTACCGAAAGCCGTTATGCAAGGCCTCCGATTCAACGGAGATGGTACGACGTTCAATCCATTCGGCACGGTGAACATCGGGGGCACGATTATCATCGACGCCACCGGAGGGGTAGGAACCTATACGGTCGCAGCGGACTGCACGGGCACCCTGTCAATCACCGACGGCCCAAGCTTTAACATCTACGTCGGACCGGGTGCACAGCAGGTTTGGACCACCCAAATTGCGGGAGGTGTTCCGGGATTAGGTGTAGGAACGGCGACACGGCTGCCGTAGTAAAAGCTCTTCGGTTGTTACGACGACATCGAACGTCTGAACGACTATTGGTTTGGCGCGTTCCATCCGCGCCAAACCCCATTTCGTCTCAGGCAGGCCAAGCGCAGATTTTCTAACCACCAACGCACACGAATAAACACAAATCTCGCCCTCCTCATTAGCGTTCATTCGTCGTTACTCCCATTTAGCAATCTGATGCGGCATTTGTCCCTGCTCTGCGTCTCAACGAGGCGAAGATTTTCGCAGCGTAGTTGTAGCCGTGGTCGCTAACCGCGGCCGCCGGAGTAACCGACTCCGGCTACAGCTCGCTGCTCTTCAGTAAAACCGCGCCAGCACGTTTCATTTCGTCAATTGCGCGGCCGATGTCGCCTCGCGCAAGCTCAATTCCGCGGCAGCCGTCCAGAATAACGTGCGTGTTTAAGCCGAGTTGGCGGGCGTCAAGCGCGCTGTATTTGACGCAGTAATCAAGCGCCAAACCCATAAGGTAGATGTCCTTGATCCGTCGCTTCTCCAAGTAATGAGCGAGGCCAGTATGGCGACGGTGGGCGTTGTCGAAAAACGTGCTGTAACTATCTATGAGCGGATCGATTCCCTTGTGAAACACATGAGCGATTCGGCTTGTGTCGAATGAGGGCGCGAACTCAGCGCCCCGGGTCTTTTGGACGCAATGCACTGGCCAGAGGATTTGCTCGATTCCGTCAAGAATGATGCGATCACCTGGTTTTTTGCCGGGATGATTTTCGGCGAAGCTGCCGTGGTCAGGCGGATGCCAGTCTTGCGTCGCAACAACCAGACCAAAGTGTTTCTGCAATTCGTTGGCGAGCGGGATGACTTCATCACCGTGAGGCACGGGCAACGCGCCGCCGGGCAAAAAATCATTCTGAAGATCAACGATGATTAACGCGTTCATTGGGGTGTGCCTCCGTGCCACGACCTCGTTCGCCTCTCCCTTTCCTGTATCTGTTTAGCGCCAAGGGCGCGATCGTCACATGAGCCTGGGGCAACGTCCCAGGTTCTCCGGCAAAAAGAGCACGACCAGCGCTGAAAGCGCGATTCATCTGCACTGTCGCTGATTCGCGCCTACAGCGCTCGTCTTCCCCGCAACATTCCCCTGGGGCGTTGCCCCAGGCTTAAATGAACCAGCGCCGGTGGCGCTAAACAGATACCCTTCCCTAAAGGGGAGAGGATTAAGGTGAGGAGTTTTCCAGCACGCAGGATTGGCAATGCGAACCCTCACTCTACCCTCTCCCTTCCCAAGGGAGAGGCGGAAGAGAGCTCTAAATGAATCGTTCACTTCAACTGTTCCTTGGCGCGCGAGATCAATGTCGATCTTAAATCGTGCAATGATCGCTCCAGGCCGATCCTGTACGGTGTCGCATCCCTTAGCCACAAAATCTCGGGAGGCGCGCACCTGAGCTGGTTGCGCGCACGCTCACGGGACGCCTCGATCGTCGGCGCTTGATAAACAAGTCGGCCTCTGCGAAAAATTGGCACGAGCAAATCAGAATAATCTGCCTTCGCAGGAATCTCCGTCTCCTCCTCAGTTTCGACCTCCACAACCAGACAGTGTTTGTTTATTCCGTGATCGATTTCATAAATCGCGTCCGCTATGAATCTGCCATCCGGCTCATGAAACCGGCGGACCTGTAATGAGCCTGGGACCGAAGCCTTCGCTGATTCTTCCGAAAGTTTGATGCGGTATTGCCATTGACCGTCGGGCCGTCGCACCGCGCCGAGTTTATAAATACCTCCCAAGGCAGCATCGGGCTGGCCGGTGGTGAGCTTTGTTCCTACGCCCCACATGTCGATCTTCGCGCCGTGCCGTTTCATGTCCGCGATGACGTGTTCGTCCAAATCGCCGGAGCAGACGATCCTTGCGTTTTCGAAGCCCGCTTTATCTAGGATTCGCCGCGTTTCGATGCTCAATGCAACACGGTCTCCAGAATCCAGCCGCACCCCGATCATTTCGTGTCCGTTCTGGCGCAACCTTCTAGCTATATCAATCGCGTGGCGCACCCCATCGAGAGAATTGTAAGTATCCACAAGGAAGACACAGTTGTTAGGCATCGCTTTGGCATACGCTTGAAACGCCTCGCTCTCGTTTTCGAAGAACATGATCCAGCTGTGGGCCTGTGTTCCGCTCACTGGGATTCCGAACCGTTGACCGGCTTGCAAGTTCGACGTGCCCGCGCAGCCCCCGATGCAAGCCGCTCGCGCCGCGGTCAAGCCACCATCGACACCCTGTGCGCGTCGCAAACCAAATTCAATGACGGGATCATTTTCAGCGGCCAGACATACGCGCGCCGCTTTCGTGGCGATCAGGCTCTCGAAATTCAAAATGTTAAGCAGGGCCGTCTCCAATAGCTGGGATTGGGCAACCGGACCGCAAACACGGATCAATGGTTCGTTCGGAAAGACAAGCGTTCCTTCCGGAATTGCATCGATGTCGCAGGTCAATTGCAGACCACGCAGATAATCGAGAAAACCAGAGGCAAACAGCGGTTTGCCGTCGTTCCCACATTGCGAGTCGAGATACGCAATTTCTGTTTCGTCAAAATGGAATGCGCGCAGGAAATCGATGGCTGTCGCGACACCGCAGGCAACGGTGAATTCGCCATCGAACGGGTTCTCCCGAAAAGTGACGTGGAATGCTGCCTCGTGATCGCTCAAGCCGGCATTCCAATACCCGCATGCCATGGTGACCTCGTAAAGATCGGTCGTTAGGGCGGAGAAGTTGCGCTGTGGCGGATTCACCATCCGACCTGCAGTCTAAGCTTCCTGCGCGAGTCCGCTACTCAGGCGGCCACTCGTGCATCGCGTTCCGTTCCATATTAGGGAGGGAATGAAACCGAAGAAGTCTCAACGCAGTTTTCCGTTTCTGCGAATCAATGAGCCGGAAAATAAACCGCGGAAGCGCGGCTTAACTGAGATCCGTGGGCCGTATTACTCGGTCGTGGGTCGGCGTTACCTTGAAGATCTATTCGAAACGATG